>Ga0115564_10004502_pt1 | contig 11301 bp, 11 predicted proteins | sample COGITO_mtgs_1105_7_FD_88680 | JGI IMG/M metagenome (GOLD analysis project Ga0115564, IMG submission 88680) | Pelagic marine microbial communities from North Sea - COGITO_mtgs_110523 | ecosystem: Environmental > Aquatic > Marine > Epipelagic | place: Germany:Helgoland, sampling site Kabeltonne... | reverse complement strand
ATCTAATTTTTACTGGCATAATAATTAATTTGTGAGGTTCTCGACCTCGGTTATTAATGAGAGCGCAAATATACTATATTTTTACTTTCTACAATCTTTTGTTTATTTTTTTTATACTTTTGAGTCCAGTTACTTTAGTAACCATTTATTAATGAATTCTGTCTATTTTTAAAAATGAACCTTAGTTATGAAAAAATTCCTCACGTCCCTACTTATATCGTTGACCCTTTTTGGGTGTCAAGATAATATACAATCGAGTTCACCTTCTTTACAAGGTTTGAAAAACGGTGATTTTGCATGGCGTTCCTCCTCGTCTACTGTGGTGGTGGATGCGACGGGCACTCTCACATTCACAGGAACGGATGGGTATGGAACGCTAACGCTTCAAGTCCCTTCGGTGGCTTTAGGAACCTTTGTTTTGGGAGCCGACGCCACGGCTTTAGTGACTTATTCCGAAGATGAATTCCTGTATGCAACCACTAACAATGGAGTTGGAAGTGTCGTGTATGTGAGTGATGGTGCGATTATTATTGACGAACTCGATACGGTTACAGGTACCGTTACAGGGACTTTTTATTTTAATGCCTACACTGCCGACGGCGAACACGTTATGAATTTCTCAGAAGGGGTTATTTATAAATTGCCTGTAACGGAAGGTGCGATTTAGCCCTTTTATGTGGTATCGTTATCCTTCAATGGGTAGTTAAAAAAGCTGTATTTTAAATTAGTACTCATTTAGTAATGTACTAATCCGAACCTCTTTTTTTGATTTTGTTTCTTTTAGTTTTTCAAAGCCAAATCATATTGATTTGGCGACTTAGTAAATAAACACAAAACTTTGAAGTTAGAAATCAAGCCCTCATTAATTTTAGCTGGAGTTAGCACCTCGTTTTTTATTTCAAAACAGATTTATCCATTTCAAAAGCTAATCCAATATAATTATTATTATTAAACTCAAATTCATCAATTATTTTCCATCCTAATTTTTTAGTGTGTGCCTTTTCAGATATTTCATTCAGTTTATTTATAAATGTTATAGAAATTGGATATTTTGTAAAAAACTCTAATCTCATTTCTTCGAAAATTAAATTTAATAAACCATTTCCTCTATAATTTTTATCAATACAAACTGGTCCATATTGAAAACTGTTTTTAGTTGTGATTTTTTTCCCGCCAAAAGATAATGTAGAAAAACGAGAAACCATATAGTTGAATATTTCCCATTGTTCAAAATATTCCCAACTTCCAGCAAATGCGTATGCTATGATTTCATTTTTTTCATTTTCAGCAATAAACATCCCATTCTGTTTGATTATTTCTAGTATTTGCTCTAATGTAAAAGGAGTAGTAACAAATCCTTTTTTTTGTTCTTCTTCATCTAAATTTTGATATAGATTACGTTCTTGAAGTGACAAAATTCTATTTATATCATTTTTATTTCCTATTCTAGTATTTATCATCTCACATATTTTTTTAATGAATGCTAAGGTTAGTATAAAAATAGTTGTGGATTTAAAGGTATAGACCTTTAAATTTAGAACAAAAACAGCTATTATTTTTATACAGTGTTCTCTACTGGCTTTTTTAGTTTAGTCGTTTAAATCCTTGAAGATCTACTTCTATCAAACTTTAGATTAAATTTGTATTTTCCTTAACCTCAAAGCATTGATAATTACAGATATAGAACTAAAACTCATGGCCAATGCTGCTATCATTGGAGATAATAATAACCCGAATATTGGATACAATATCCCTGCCGCAATTGGCACACCGAATATATTATAAACAAAAGCAAAAAAGAGATTTTGTTTGATGTTTTTAACAACATTATGACTTAGTTTCTTTGCTTTAACAATTCCCTGTAAATCGCCTTTTACTAAGGTGATAGAAGCACTTTCTATAGCCACATCTGTTCCTGTTCCCATAGCAATACCAACATCGGATTGTGCTAATGCAGGTGCATCGTTAATACCATCTCCTGCCATGGCAACAATGTTACCTTGTTCTTGAAGTCGTTTAATTTCGTTTAGCTTGTCTTCTGGAAGACATTCTGCTTTATAATGTTTTAAATTTAACTGTTCGGCAACTGCTTTGGCCGTGTTCTTATTATCACCTGTTAGCATTATCACTTGAATACCATTTTCTTGAAGTTCATTAATAGCATTTTGACTTGTTTTTTTTATGGCATCAAAAATGGAGACATAGCCTACCGCTTGCCCATCCACGGCTATATAGGATACTGTTTTACCTTGTTCTTGTTCAGCTATTACTTTATTATTCAATTCTGAAGCAATATAAATGGAGAGTTGTTCTAATAGTTTTACATTTCCTAAGGCTACTTTTTTGCCTTCAACTGTGCCTGTAACACCTTTTCCTGCTACCGCTTCAAAGTCGTTTACTTTAGTGATTGATGTGTTTTTTACTTTACCGTAATTTACGACAGCCTCAGCCAATGGATGCTCACTATATTGATTCAATGAAGTTATGTATTGTACTAATATTATTTTATCAAGAGTACCTGTTGCTATCACTTTTTCTACAGATGGCTTTCCTTCTGTAATGGTTCCTGTTTTATCAACAATAAGCGTATCAACTTTATTCATTTTCTCCAATGCTTCTGCATTTTTTATCAACACACCAGATTGTGCGCCCCTACCAACACCTACCATTACAGACATTGGTGTTGCTAATCCTAATGCACAAGGACATGCGATAATCAATACCGCAATGGCATTTACAAATGCAAATACATACGCAGGGTCTGGACCAAAAATAGCCCAGATAATAAATGTGATTACAGAAATGGCTAATACTATTGGAACAAAATATTTAGCAATTCTATCTGCTAGCTTTTGAATAGGTGCTTTAGAACGACTTGCAGTATTCACCATATGTATGATTTGAGAAAGCAAGGTTTCTGAACCTACTTTTTCGGCTTTCATTACAAATGACTTTGTACCGTTTATGGTTCCTGAACTTACTTTATCATCAACTGTTTTGTCAACAGGAATCGGTTCGCCAGTTATCATGGATTCGTCTATACTACTATGACCTTCAACAATACTACCATCTACAGGGATTTTCTCTCCTGGTTTCACACGCAATAAATTACCTTTTAAAATTTTATCTATAGCAATTACTTTATCCGAGCCACTCTCAACTAATGTGGCTGTAGATGGTACTAATTTTAGTAGTTCCTTGATTGCTCCGTTAGTTTGGCTATGTGCTCTGGCTTCTAGTAGTTGACCCAATAACACTAAAGTTAAAATAACAGTTGTAGCTTCAAAATAAACAAATACATTGCCTTGATGTGTTTTAAATTGTGCTGGAAACACTTCTGGAAATAACATGGCTACTATGCTGAAAATCCATGCTATTCCTGCGCCAATTCCTATAAGGGTAAACATATTAAGATTCCATGTTTTTATAGATTTCCATGCGCGTTCGAAAAACATCCAAGTAGCATAAAATACTACTGGAATGGACAAAGCAAGTTGAATCCAATTCCATGTTTTTTGTTCAAAAATGGTGTATAATGGATTGTTAGATGCCATCTCAGACATAGCAATAATAAAAATAGGAATGGTAAATAGTGCTGCAATCCAAAACTTTTTCAATAGCTTTTTGTAGGTTGCATCTTCCTCATTATCATTATGCTCCAACGGTACTAAATCCATTCCACAAATTGGACAAGCTCCCGATTCGTCTTTAATAACTTCTGGATGCATTGGGCACGTGAACTGTACATTTTTTGGAATGAGTTCAGGGATTTTTTCTAAATTCATTCCACAAACCGGGCAATCGCCCGGAGTATCATACACTTTTTCACCTTCACAATGCATTGGGCAATGGTATTTGCCAGCAGCATCTGTACCTAACATTGGCGTTGGATGATTGTGTGTATCATGATGCTGATGTGAATCGTCTTTATGATGTTCGGTTTTGTCATTTCCACCACAACATGATTTTTTCTTTTCTTTTTCATCTTCATTTTTTGGAACATGATGCGACATTTCTATAGTATACTTTCCTGCCTGTGTTAGTGCTTTCTGCATGCCTTCAGTAGAAACGTGCTTATCCATTTCAATAGTCGCACTATTGGGTAGACTTACTTGGGCATTTGTAATACCTTCAATTTCATTTAAGGCTTTTTCAACTTTACTTCGGCAACCTCCGCAAGTCATTCCTGTAATTTTATAAGTATGTTTCATTTTTGTTCTATTAATTAATATTATTTTCAATACGTTTATCAGGTACAATTCACATAAGGGCTACTATAAAATAGCACAAGATTCCTGCCCAAGGAATCACATAGGATAAGATGATACCAACAATGTACGATACAATAGAGATTTTCCTTTTTGTATTATTTCCAACTGCTTCACGTAAAACAAAGTCTTTTCTGTGTGAATTAATTATAGTTTTCTGTAAAATGTAGAAAGCAATAGCACTCATAAACAGTATAAAACCGTAAAAGGCTAATGGAGTAGCTGTAAGACGATGTTCTCTTATCCAAGAGGTGGAAAATGGAATGAGTGATAACCAAAATAACAAATGCAGATTTAATCAGAGTATTTTCCCATTTACTTTTTCTACTATCTAGAATAGATGGTGATTCCAATAAATACCTATATACACAAAACTTAATAAATAGCTTCCAAATACTGGAGTCATAGAAATTAAGGCTTCTAATCTACTTGTTGTCATAATTATAACTTCCTATTACATGTCCATCGTGTCTTCATCATCCATTTTTTTCATTTCGCTTTCATCCATCTCCATCTCCATCTCCATCTCCATTTCCATGTGCATATTTCCGTCTTCATCAGTATGTGATTTCATGAAAAGAAATTGGAAAAGGAAAATCAATATAATGCCAATACCCGCAGATATAAGTACAAATGGGTCATTCAAATATTTCATATAAATAAATGCGGACAAAATAATAACATCCATTAATATGGCTATTAGCGGAATAATTGGATTGAATTTCACTTCTTTTTTAAGGAATCTAAAAAGTCCCCAATGAATGGCAATATCCATTATTAAATAAAAAATAGCACCAATGGAAGCAATTCGAGTTAGATCGAATAAAATAGTTAAGAGTATTGCTAAGGAAACGGTGAAAATTAAAGCTGGGTTTTTAAGATTTTTAACTCGATTCAAATCGGGCACTTGTTTCATTTTACTCAACATTCCTAGCATTCGTGAAGCAGAATATACACTCGCAATAACTCCTGAAACAGTGGCTATAATAGCAAGAAGAATAGTTAATATAGAGCCCCATTCACCAAATACAGGTTTTGAAGCAGCAGCCAACGCATAATCTTTTGCTGCAATAATTTCTTCAATGCTTAATCCGCCAGCAACAGACAATGCCAACGTGACATAGATAACTGTACAAATGGCAATGGAAATAATAATAGAGCGCCCTACATTTTTATGCGGATTTTTAATATCACTTCCTTGATTGGTAATAGTGGTAAATCCTTTGTAAGCCAAGATAGACAATGCCAATGCTGCAATAAAACCAAAACCTTCAGGTAAAGTTTGGGTGTTGGATGCTATATAATTACCAGCTATAGTGGGTAAACCCGAGATAACTAAACCCGAAATAGCCAGCAAGGCAATACCTGCCACTTTAATAATGGCGGTAAATGTTGCTGTAGCTTCAATAACTTTATTACCAGAAATATTAATAATATAGGCGGTTGCAATAAGAATAACTCCTAGTACGGATGCGTAGCCTGCATATTCCTGTGGAAATAGTCGAAGTGTATATGCGCCAAAGGTGCCAGCGACTAAACTTTCTGAAACCACCATGGATACATACATAAGCAAAGAGAAAGAACCCGTGGCTGTACCTGGTCCATATGCTTTTGTAAAAAACTTTGCTACTCCTCCGGATGAAGGGTATGCATTTGAAAACTTGACATAGGAATAGGAACTAAAACCTACCACTACAGCCCCTGCTATAAACGCAATAGGAAATAAATCTCCAACGAGTTCGGCTATTTGCCCCATGAGTACAAATATTCCGGCACCTATCATTACACCTGTTCCTAAGGATACTGAACCTAATAACGATAGTTTTTGATTGTTTTTAACTTGCATATTTTTTATTTTTGAATCTACTCGACACATCACTTTTGGATTTAGCCTACAATCATTTTTTTTAGTTATGTATTTAGATATGTTAAAGATAACAACCACAAAGGCAATTATCATTTCTAAAATAGTCAGTGATTTTGCAATAGTAGAAACGGGTGTGAGATTTCCACAACCTACGGATGTAAAAGGTTACGATAGTAAAATATAGTAGGTTGAAAAATCTATTTCCAAGAGATTGGCTAGAGTCTATCCCTTTAAAGGTTTCTGTGTAAAATTCTGAATCACATAAATAATCTAATGTGAAGGATGCTATTATTATTGATATAATAACACTTAATAAATGTCTAAAGCTATGATTATTGTTAATTAATATGTCCAGTCTTTTAAAAGTAATTGAAATCAGAACAAATACTTTGCTAATATAAACCAGGACCAATATACTTGCCTAAAGCAAGGGGTTGTTTTCATGTCCTATCAGCTTCATATTAACAAAAAAAAAGATAGTATTAAAAATCAGAATTGTAAATTCTCTTTTAAATTTTAAAACTAACAGAGTTCTATTTATTATGTGTTCTTTCATTCCCTATCTTTTATATTTTCTAATAATTAATCGGTTGTTCTTGTCATACGAAAAATAGCTACTAGCCCAGTTTAAACCTACTCTCAACTTATTTTTAAAACCACTAATTGACATTAAGTGAATAGTTGTCCAAATAAACCATGCAAAAAAACCTTTAAAGTGCGTTCCTTTCAAGTCTGCTACAGCTTTGTTTTTTCCAATTGTTGCCAAAGCACCTTTGTCGTAATAAATAAAGGGTATCCAAATATTGTTATTTAAAAAGTTTTTAGCCAAATGTTCTCCTTGTTGAATTGCTGTAGGGGCAACCATTGGATGTCCGCCAGGATAAGCTTCGGTTTCCATATAGGCAACATCACCAATTACGTAACAATTTTTAGAATTTTCTAATCGGTTAAATTGATTTACTTTTAATCGATTGCCTCTTTGAATCAAATCTGGTTGTAAGCCACTCGGAAACTGTCCTTTTACTCCTGCTGTCCAAATTAAGGTTTCACTATGTATTATTTCTCCGTTAGATAATGTTATTTGTCTGCCATTGTAGCTTTTTACTGCTGTTTCCAACCGAAGATTTACACCAAATTTAATTAAATACTTTAAGGTATTTAATGATGACTTACTTGACATAGCTGATAAAATGTTATTTCCTGCTTCTACTAAAAAAATTCGCAGAGGATTAAGTGCTAAATCTGGGTAGTCTTTTTTGTAAATATATTTTTGAAATTCTGCCATTGCTCCAGCCATTTCAATTCCTGCCGGCCCGCCTCCAACAATTACTATGGTAGAAAATCGTTGTTTTTCTTCTATATCTGACGTATTTACGGCCAGCTCTAAATTTTGCAATATATGACTTCTAATGTCCAATGATTCTTGAATGGTTTTTAAACCAATGCTATTAGCTTGTACATCATCCATTCCATAGAAGTTATTTGTGCTGCCAGATGCAATCACTAAATGGTCGTAACTAATAGCTCCTATATTGGTGTTAATTGAATTGTTTTCTGTATTTATTGTTGCTACTTCTGCCATTCTAAAAATAAAATTGTCATATTTTTGAAACATCTTCCGAATGGAAAAAAGTATAGCATCTGGTTCCAGACCACTTGTGGCTACTTGATAAAATAATGGTTGAAATTGATGGAAATTATTTCTATCTATTAATACAATTTGGAAAGGTTTGTTTTTGAGTTTTTTTATAAAATGAATTCCAGCAAACCCTGCTCCAATAACAACTATTCTTGGGTGTTTGCTTTCTGGGATGTATACTTTTTCTGTCATATAGTTCATTATTTAGCAAAGCAACCTCAGGTGATTTTTGCTAATTAAATTTTATAGCTGTGTATTAGACAATATACAGGCTGATTCTTGATTTTTCTTATATTTTTCAACAACAATAATTAGGCTTATCTCCTTTTCCATCTGTATGATGTTCGCTAATGAGGTGAATATTATATCTACCCTATTGCATCTTGAAATGTTTCTAAAGCAATATGCGCTTCCATTTCAATTGCAGTTTCTAATTTTTTAGTGACAACCTTTTTTAGTTGATATAGCACCTCCGCTACAACAACTCTTTTTTACGGGTTTAGAGGAATAATTAAAACTCATTTTCATTTTTGTGTTATATTGGCAGAATCTGGATAAGCTATTATATGCCTTAGAATCAGATTTTACCATATCCGTATCATAATCCGAATCGGCAATTGCTTTTAAATTTGTTTTTGACGTATCAAAATACACCAATATTGCCCTAAAATATATTCATTACCAATACTCAATGTATGTTCTTTTCCCCAAATTTCTGTATTTCCTAAATCATTTTTAATTCCAAAACCTGAAACCATTTGCCAGTCACCTTGTAAGTCAAGTCTATTTAATAAGGGCAATGTGGTTGAAAATCCTATTTATGGGCGTAATTTTATGTCCATACTTAAATCGCTTTTAATAAAAAATGGCAATAACCAACACACATCTAAACGTTCAGCAGTTTCAATCATTCAAAGAGCCTGCTGTTTTATTTTCCAAATTAAAATCAGTATAAACTTTAAATAACGTTCATAATCTACGCCGATTTCTATATTTTTATTCCACTATATTAAGCATTTAGATTAAATTGATTGTACGTGTTTGTGGCAACCAAATCTAAAGAAGCCATATGACTAGTAAGGGTTACTTCTCCCCAAGTATAAAGTGTTTTCTCTGTTTTTGATGGTGTTTTAATAAATAATAATTCAATCGACTATCTCTCTTATAACCATAACTAAATACTCTTGCCATGCCTGTTTTGGTGTGGTATAGAATATGCCAATGAAAAAACCAATCACCTGTTTCATTGGCATCAAATTCTAGGATAACATTTCCATAGGGACGGGAACGCGCCTTAGGCGTGCGTAATAACTTTGGTCAACTACGTCAAATGTGCTATATCGGTCTAGCATAAGAATAGTAGCGGATTTTGAAAATCCTAATTTTATGGTCAAGTTTCTGACAGCTTGAGTCACGAACCTACATCCTGTAAGGGTTTTTAGCACTAATCTCATTAGAATTACAAAACTTGGATTTAGTACTTTACTTTTTTAAAAGAACTGAACTCCCACTTGCATATTGGAACTAGTTTTTATTTCACTTCTCGTTTATAATATACGAGTCCAAAAGGGTTTGTCCCTGTCGTAATAGTTGAGTCAGGCGTTAATATTCCAGAATTAATGGAATAAGTAGTTACAGAAGAAGCTGAGCCTCCAGAATGTGTTATAAATATTTTATTATCTGTTTCGTTAATGGAAAGGTTGTGTGGTGTTGCTATACTTGTAGAAATTGGAGTTCCATTTTGTGCGTTTGTTGAAGTGTTTATTGAATATAATTGCCCTTCTGAAATATTGGTTACAAAAACATTGCTTTGGTCCTGTGTAGCAAAAATTCCGTGAGCACCCGTAAATGGATTGTTAGAAATCACACTTAAATCATTTCCGTTTAAAGTATAAACTTGCCCTGATTGACAAGGTACAAATAAGCTGTTTGTATTTGATAAATGATATAAATGAGGGTCTTTCCCCACATTTACTTCACCTGTCTTAGTGTAATTTGTAGTAGAATACATAAATATTTTATCGGGCATTGTGGCATCAGAGTTTAATACGGATACATAAGCTTTTGTGGCATCTTTAGTAAGGAAAACATCGTGTGGTTTCATACTTACATTTATTGTTTGTATCACCATATTGGTGTTTAAATCTATTACAGAAATTGTGTTATCTATATCGTTATTTACCCAAAGTTGTTTGCCGTGTCCATCAGCCCACATATGAAAAACTCCATTCCCAACAGTTATTTCATTTTCTATAGCTTTGGTTTGTGGGTTTATGACATGTACCTTTTTAGCTAACCTGTCTCCTACATATAGTTTGTCTTTCGCAGACACATATACCACATACATTGGTTCAGATCCTGGAATAGACAGTGTGTTTGTTACTATATTAGTCGTGGCATCGATAAAGCTAATACTGCCTCCACCTCTGTTAGCTACAACAACTCTTTCTTCATACACTTTTGATGTGTTGTCATCATCATCTTTATTACAGCCAATAAAGAGAGAAGCTAAAAAAATCATTTTTAGTCCGATAATTACATTTGATTTTGTCATTTTTTTTTAATTAAATTTATATTAAGTACTATTTTTTTAGATGTTACCAACTTTAGTTTAATTATACATTATTCTACTGCATATGGTTACGATAACTAATATTTTCATTAGTTTGATTGTTGTTTTTTTTAAACAATGCACAGCTTCGCTATCAGAGTCCCATTTATAAAACACAGAGATTCCCTAAAGAAGTGTAATTAACAGTCCCCGCTTATCTAATCATTTAATCGAATGGTTTTATGAAGATTCAGACTTGGGAGCTAAAATCATTTAAATCTATAAAATAATCTTTAAACACCAAAAAAATCAACGAATTTTAACATAAATAATTGATTATGTCTAACTTATATTTGAAATCATAAAACAAAAGTGAATTATATTACAATATTTTATAATTTTTGTATTCACAATTAGAGGGTTTGAATTTGTTCATAATTATTAGTCGGCAGGGAGTCTCAAAACCCCAAATAGTTTTATATTTATGATTCCGTTTTACAGCTTATAACACACCTATGTATTTAATTTTTGATACCGAAACTACCGGCTTGCCCAAGCGTTGGAATGCGCCTATTACCGATGTTGACAATTGGCCGCGTTGCATTCAGATCGCATGGCAACTGCATGACGAGCTCGGAAACTGTGTAGAGCATCAAGATTATTTAATACGCCCCGACGGTTTTAATATCCCTTATGATGCCGAAAAAATTCACGGCATCTCCACAGAATTGGCAACCGAACAAGGTTTGGCGCTTTCTGAGGTGTTGGAATTATTCAATATAGCCCTCTCAAAAACCACCTTTGTGGTCGGTCAAAACTTAGGGTTTGATTTGAATATTATGGGTTGTGAGTTTCATCGACTGCAAGTCGGATCACCCTTAAGCGAACTGCCCGTTTTAGATACCTGTACCGAAAAAACGGCCTCCCTATGTCAAATTCCTGGCGGTAGAGGCGGTAAGTTTAAGTTGCCAACGCT
>Ga0115564_10004485_pt1 | contig 11323 bp, 10 predicted proteins | sample COGITO_mtgs_1105_7_FD_88680 | JGI IMG/M metagenome (GOLD analysis project Ga0115564, IMG submission 88680) | Pelagic marine microbial communities from North Sea - COGITO_mtgs_110523 | ecosystem: Environmental > Aquatic > Marine > Epipelagic | place: Germany:Helgoland, sampling site Kabeltonne... | reverse complement strand
TTATCGACATGTACGATTTGAAAACAAAAATATATCAAGGCATACCATATACATGATTTCTATTTCTCTGAAGGCATGGCTGACAATGATCGTGATTAGTCTCATTTTCACATACATGGAATATCATTTATTTGTAGCAGATCTCAATGTATCCTTGTCTCAAAAGGCGGTATATTTGTCGATTGATATATTCCATTGTTTCATTTACGTGTTTCTCTTTTATTTGTTTTACAATCCTGCTTGTGATCTTGTACAACTCACTGTATTGAACACACTGTATTTGATCATTGTTTGTTTCTTTTATTTTTACAGACGATGTATCTTAACAATATACGCGGAACAAGGGATTGGTCTTACAAAAGAACGGGGATGGATAGGTCCATTTGACCGACTGTATTATCTTTTCAGTGGCGACACATATACTCCCAAGCATCACGAAAGTACACATGATTGGATGGACGGAAACAAACCTACTATTCTCGCATTGATTGCATTGAACGTGATATGTCTCGTAAGACGAATTCCAATCGTATAATATTTTTTTGTAAGGGTTTAAATGCATAACCGTATACATTGTAATAGATGGATAATAGCAAACCAGTAAGCAAAGCGAAAGTCGTTTCACGGAAAGCGTGTTTGTCGGATTTCCTAGAGGATACGGACACCACAAAACAAAATGGACATACCAATCACCATGATTCAATTCAAAAAAACCAGAGAGAATATGGACAGAGAAAACGTATAAAACCATGACGCACGGGAACAAAAAGCCAACAACAAATTGCACCCAAAGGATTCAAGAAGGGATTCAGGGGGTAGAGTCTGGGTTTTAGGGTTCAGGGTTCTAGGGTTTAGGGTTCAGGTCTGTGATTTGTGTGAATGACACGAATAAATGAATTATTTGTTGACAACACAATATTATGTCGGTTTGGAAAATGACTTAAACCGAAAATATACTATATGAAACATATATAATATATAAATGAATTGGTTTCTCTGTATTTCACTTCTCGGATCATTGTTCAGTGCAGCCCACAGCTATCAACCAGTTGATTCACTCAATTTGTCTCAATACGATGGATTATGGTATGAAGTGTATGGCGATCGTGCGGACCGTGCTTTCCAAGGTTTCGGTACATGTATTACCGCGGAATATACGATTCAAGGCGACAACAATGTCTCTGTTTTTAACCGTGAAATCCGTAAAGATGGGACAGTGGATTCGATCGAAGGGTATGCCTTTTACGACACCAACTGTACAGGAGGTGAATTGACTGTATATTTAGAAGGAACACCATCGAATGCTCCATATTGGGTCTTAGAACTTGGTCCTGTCGTGAATGACGAATATGATTATGCGATCGTGTCGGATGACAAACAATTAACTCTTTTTGTCTTAGTCCGTAATGTTGCGGACTTTTTCGAACTATATAACGACAATGTCACTGCAACATTAAAGGAAATGGGTTTTACCAAATCCATAAACGAACCTGAACTGATTCCACAAGATACCACGTGTGTCTATGAGGACGATGACGAGGATAAGAACTAGCTTTTCGTAACAAAAATATTCCTTTTTTTACAAAACATCTTCTGGATCTGATTTTCGATACACAGTAAATTCGATCAAGCATCCATTTTCATCTTTTTCATATTTGATTTCGTCTTTTATGTATGTATCTAAAACAATGGGAAAAAACACATTTGCAATACATTCACAATGTATCACATTTACGTATATTTCTCGCATGTACGGTTCAAATAGCTCGTAGATAGACTGACCTCCGATTATGTATACTTCATCAAAAATGAAATCCAACAACAAAATGTTATGAATATTTGATTCAAACACGACATCTGAACCATGATATTGGGCTTTTTGTTGAGGAGTGTTTGTGACAATATAATTCCGTCTGTTTGGTAAGGCGCGAAATCCCAAACTCCGGTATGTGTTATATCCCATCACGATAGCGTTGTTGCCTTTTCCGGTGGTTGTTTTCTTAAAAAAAGCCATATCTTTTTTGGATTTCCATGGGATCTGGTTCGCATATCCGATTCCTTTGTTTGGAGTCATACAAACGATTCCTTTCATCTATGATATATACAACGGTAATATAAAGTTTAATTCGGATGAATTGATTGCACTGTTGCCGAAATAGAGACAAACAAACTGATTTGTACGCGGGTCTTCTAAAGATTTTTGTACGATGCGAAGACGTTTGAGTTTTTCGTCTCTGGGTATTATTTGGTTGCTATAAATATACATCAAATGGTTTTCAATTAAGAAAGGATGTGTTTGATCAATGAGACAAAATTCTAAATGGAATTTCCCTTTTCCGTATCCGCGATTTACCACAATGACTGGATCGAGGATTCCTTCTTTGTCGACGTATGTGGTTTTGTCTTTGATTTTGTTGGATGGACTATGGATGATCGTGTTTCCTTTCAGGTTGCTACTATAGATCAATTGTGTTTTTGTGGGATCGTTCGTGAAGCAGTATGCGTGTGTGTTCATTGCGACCGTGCCTATTTTCACATCTAGTAACATGCTATGTATGTTGTGATTTGTAATTAATGATTTTATTTTGGCTATTTTCTGTGGTTCGTTAAAGGTAATACAGTTTCTATGATAGCATGTATAGGATTCGTTGTTCATAGTGGTTGTTCTTTGAATGATCAATACAATATATTTTTTGTGCGTTTTGTGTGTTTTGTTTTCGGTATTAAAAACAGAGATGATTTGGTAATTCGTATTGATTATGTCTCGTATCGTATTGTAAGAATGTCCTGATAAGAACGAAGCTGGTAATATGAATGCGATGATTCCATTTTGTTCGATTAATTCGCACGCTTGCAACAAATATAATATACTTGAATTGGGTCTTCCTTCTATATACGCTTGTTGATTTCTCCTAACATTTTCTCGTTTCATCAAATAAAAGGGAATCCACCCAATGATCAGATCGAATTTCCGTTGGACATTGAAAAAGTTCTTATGTTCTATGGTAACGTTTGAAGCAAAATTGTATTGAATGGTATCTACAATCATTTTATTCTGGTCTATTCCGACAATATTTGAATATGGGTACACTTTTTGAAGCTCATATAAGAATTCTCCAGACCCACACCCGGGTTCTAAGATGTTTTTGGGTGTAAAGTCTTGTTTGAGTATAATGGAAATAATTTTCTTTACTAAACTGGGATGTGTAAATTCAATATGGTCTATTTTTTGTTGTTCTATCGGTATATTTTTTATTAATTCAATGGAACTGTTATGGAAAAAAGTCATTTTTACTATATTGTTATGTTATGCTTAATAATATATTTTGGTTTTTAATATTTGTAAAACGTTTTTCTAAAATTACATATGAAGTAGATCTTTAAGAAAATATATTGCTATACTAGAAAAGTAAAAAGGATGACAATTGATACTGTAAAAACGGTTACATTTGATCGTATTGCCAGTGTGGTGTTAATTCCAATCATTCAAGAATACAAAGATGCGAAAATAGCTAAGGATGTATGGTATAATGCGGCAGAAATGCGTAAGCTACAAAGAGAATATGTAATTGAACTGTGTCGTCGTGTAAAGGATGTCGCCTGATTTCACGGTTTTCACGGTTTCATTTTATGTTTTTTCATATGACTGGCGAGTGAATTTTTCTTGGCAAATGTTTCCCCACATTCGACACATAAATATTGATTCGTCTGTGCGTTCGCGTATTTCCCACATAAATACATTTGTAGTTCTGGCATTCTTAGTTCTTCTATTTGTGTGGTGAATTTTTTTTGAAAATCTCTCACGGTAAGTACAAGCGAATCTCGATGTGTCAGAAAGGTTTGGAATTCGGAGTTGATTCCGTCCAATACGTCTTTGTCTATGGTGAATCCTTTGTTTTCATTTACATAGAAGTCTTTGATTTTATCCGACAAATGATCAATAATTTCAATCCCGGTTTTAATCTTCTCCATATCATACCCTACATGGTGAATATACACCAATACGTTTCCTTCATGTATTTCAATGAAATAGTTCGGTTTGTTCACGATGCCAGAATATTGAGACAAAAACAGTCCATTGCAATTTTGTTCTTTAATGTCTCGTAGGAACTTTTTCACTTCTTCGTTACAGATATTGGCTTCATAATTTTTGTTTTCAATCAATACATTTGACATTCCATTGCGTCGTAATATGAAATCGCCCATCGCTCTATTGGAGGATGTATTTAGTACAGACGCCATTGGATATAGCTTATTCAATACACCTTCCAACATATTTTCTGAATATTGTCCTTTGAGACTCGATGATGATTTGAATTTGTTCAGGAACTCGTTTAGTTCTGTATATACTTTATCTTGTGTAGTTTGAGACACTGTCGCGGAGTCTCGTAAATTGTCACACTGGGTTTGTATTTGTTCATGGTTCATTTTAATGTATTGCAATAATGGTTCTTGCGCGGATTTTAGACGATGGTCAAACGTTTTCAAATATTCTTCCACTTTACTGGGGTTTTGTGTCTTTACTAATTCGCATATTTGATCTTGGGACGTTTTCATGACAGACTGGAAATCTTTTTGTATTGTCTCATTGTTTTGTGGAATGATGGTCATTAGTTTTGCAACAAAGACTTCGGTTGTTTTGTCTAGGTTTACGTTTAGCTTGTCCGTATTTGTGTTCATTGCATTATCTATCACTAATTTCATACTTTCCAAAAAGTCTTTATTGATTTCATGAAATTTCAACACAATCGAATTATTCTGACTATCCACTCTTTTGTTGAGACTATCTACATTGGATTCTAATGTATGTACTGTCTGTAATATTTCATTTTGTATGGTGTTTTGTAGTGTCTTGGTCAAGTCTTGGTTCATTTGTTCCATAAAGTCTAACAACAATAGATTCATGGCTTCGAAGTTCAAACTCGGATTGTTTTGATAAAAGTCATAAATGCGTTTATTCGAGACATGAAGTGTATGATCGCTCATTTGATGTTATTAGTCTCGTTTTTTTATATGGATTTGTGGAAAACAAAACCTGATCTAAAATCAAATATCTCCCTGTTGGATCGATTATCGAAATGTATGTATAGATATATAGAAATATATACATGCCTGTACGAACAAGAAGTATGAGACTCCGGTCGCCTTCTCCCGAACCAAAGGTAGCATTACCAAAGGTAGCATTACCATATGAGAAGATTTATAACCGAAGAAAGAAATGTTGGTCTGTCCGTCGTAAGGAAAAACCAAAGAGAAAGAAAAACGAGAAAGGAAAAAGAACACGCAAGGTATTTTCGAAATGTACTACAAAAGAGAAAGCGGTACGACAGATGAACTTATTGGCCGCAATCATGTACAATCCGAATTTCCGAAGAAGATGAGATCACTGATAGATGAGATCACTGATATTCGCACTTTATTTCCTGTATCATATCTAAAAATTCATCATCTGTTTTCGGGACAGTTTTCTTGTATTTATCTTTCAATATTTCCGAGACAATTTTATTCATATCTTCCATACAAGTCTCGAGTCTCAAAAGTTCTCCACTTTTAATGTTAAACAAGTAACCTATTTTGCTATGGCTTGGCCATTGGGATGGATGTACCGTCATATTCCAGATCCACATATAAAGAATCAATTGTAGTTTATGATCGATCGTGAGATTCGCCGTACATTTCATTTCCCAAATCGACTGTTCGGTCATTAGGTCTACTCTCGCGCCAATCCGGTAATTGACTCCTTCATCTTTTAATAGTTCTGTAACAAACCGATCAATGTAATAATGATCGGTATCGGAACTTTGCATGATAATCGACTTTTCTGCAGTCCATGTCTGTGATCTGCATTCTTCACCGACGACTGTTTCCAATTGTTGTATACACATATCGACTACATTTTGGTCTAACCAATCATATTCATCGCGATCAATTTGTTTTAACTTCGAGTATAGTTTTTCTTGGACAGACGAACACAGATTTGCAACAAATAAATAATCCGATATATCTTCGCATTTTTCTGGCATAGTCTCAATCATCTTGTGTAAAAACATGTGCTTGTCTTTTGGCACATCCGTCATGGCGAGTCTCACTAGATTTTGCAAGATGCAATTTTGCTGACCATTTTGTAAATAATCGTAGAAAAGCATCGGCAATACAATCCCATTTATATCGGCTACATCTTCATAATGTTCAGTATGCGTTTGTTTCACGCCTTGGATTTCGATTTCTTCGTATACATATTCTGTATCTTGGTCTTCGTATGGTTTCATGGTGGTTGTATCGATTTTCACGAATAACTTGTCTACAATGGGGGAAATGATATCTAAGGTGGGTTCTGACAAAAACTTGATCAGGTCCGTAACAAATACATTATACCGGTATTTTTTCTTACTCGGATCATTTTCTTTTGGCACGACTTTCAATCCCATACTCGTTCCTTGGAAATTGATATAGTCGACTTCTGGCTTCAACATCATACTATGGCTCATTTTCAAGAACGGCAATGGAGCATCTTGTTCATGTCCGCATTTTTCAAATACATATAGTCTTTCTAGACCTCGAGTACATGCAACATACATTGTATTCGGGCATATGTCAATGGGTAAATTTCTGGCATAATATTTGAAATACGAGTCATCGAAGCCAACAACAAAGACGTATTTTCTTTGTCGCCCTTTGACAGAATGAAATGTCGAAAACACGACTTTCTGGTGTATAATACGTTTGTCGACTTGATCTTGGTTCTCTTGTGTAGGCAAATAACACGGGATGTTTCGTTCGACTAACATATTTTCCAGTATTTTGATGAATTTGCCCTTGATAGATCCCGACAGAATGTAGAAATCTTCGTAAACTGCTCCCTGTCCAATCAAAAACGAGATTTGTGCAGCAATGCATTTGACAATTGCAAAGTTTTCTCGTCGTGCGTACATAACAGCCGGTCCTTGTTTCACAGCCCATAATCGTTTTTCATCCAACAAAGCATTATTGACAAACCGTGCCATCTGGACAGTAATACGATACGATGTTTTCAGTGTGCAACATACAAAATCGCGAGATGCGAGAAGGGCGACTTCATTCCAGCATTGTTGTCCGAATGTGAGAAATCGGGTATCTGCTCCTTTAAAATCATATAGCCCTTGCATTTTGTCTCCTAATATCATGATTTGAAACGGGCGTTGTGTGTCTCGAATTAATTTCAACAACAAACGAAAATATACATTTGTCATATCTTGTGCTTCGTCTACCACCAATAAATCAAATTCGGGGAGTTTCGTTTTGGGCTTTACATCTTCTCGTATAATTCGACGGATTCCATTGTCCATTTGTCCGTCATGATGATAATAATTGTATGCGAGACTATGATATGTATGTACTTCCATATTCGGGATTTGTAGTTCCATTACTTTTTCTTGGACCTCGTGTCTCAATGTTCTATTATACGTTAATTGTAATAACTTTCTTTTTCCAAGAACCAAAGCACATGATAAAATGGTCGTAGATTTCCCAGAACCAGCACAAGCGTCTACAACTACATTCTTGCCTTGTTTTACATGGTCAATAATGATTTGTTGCTCGGTACTGGGTGTATTCATATGTGTTCGGTTTTTATATAAACATGTGTTTTCTGTTTATATAATTGTTGTAAAGATTTTGTCTCGTTTTTGATAGTGATTTCATTAATAATTCATTAATATACTCAGATCATGATTCGCAGCATACGGATCGATGATCGCTTTGTGGTCTTGGTACAACAAATACCAAATATTGATTTCCCACATGATATGATGTCGTTCTTGAATAATGGAAATGCACTTTGCTTTCATCGCATCCGCGTATTCTATCAATGCATCTTTGTGACCACCAATCACAGATCCTGCGAAAAACCACACAACATGACGATAAATATCAGTGTGACATGGATCGTTTGGATTGACACAACTTGCAACACGAACGTTATTATATGTTTTTTGAGACAGATGTTGTATACCTCTGATCAACGGTTCATCTTCTTTGATCATGTGAAAAATACCAAAATCTACCCATGTGGCATTCGATGTTTGAAATGGATTGATTTGTATTACTTGTCTCAGAAATTCTGTTTTATGACATTGTAGAAACATATAATCAATGGTGTCTTTTGTAGGATTGTCGCTGTGTAGGTCATATTGTGTGACTTGATCTAAGTAATGGTATAAATAGTTTTGTTGTTTGTCAAACATGAAAAAGTATGTCTGTGGAAACTCTTTTAGTTCGTGAACAAAGTACGTTTCATATATCTCTTTTTCTAAAAAGCAAACACAGGGGACATCTATTTTCAGGATTTTCTTTCCGTATTCGATATATGTCTCATAATTACGGAATCCAATATGGTTGATTTTCGTCAAGAACGCAGTTACAATCGTGGTCATTTCTTTTTTATTGTTTTTTGTTTTTTGTTTTTATGTTTTTTCTGTCTTTCTGAGTTTGTTTTCTGAGTTTGTTTTCTGAGTTTGTTTTTTTAAGATTCATTTATTTTCTCGAATTTGAGACAAAAACTATAATCATTATAGTTCATATCAATTACCTTCCCATATGGATCGAGGAGACGGATTTGGAATCGATTTAAATCAACCGGTCCAAAGTATTGTCGTTGGATTGATATGATTTGCAATGGTTGTACCGCCGATGTCTCGGATTCATCTACACGTGCTGGTACAATTCGAGCAATGACTGATTGTGGGATGGTAATTTGACTGTATGCATTTTCAAATCCACGTGAAGATCGGTTTTGAAAGTCTTCTACCGCCAAATAAAAATACGGTATACACAAATATGGGTTCATAATAGTCTCACTCATATAATTGGTTTCCTCGGTATATTTTGTTTTTGTAAATCCGAGCATTCTTCCCATTTTAGAGAAATAGTCTTGTGATTTATCGTACACGCCATCTATGTTTTTATTAAAATCGAGTGTGACATGCTTAATTTGGTTGCTATATTCGGGTTTTTCTTCATCAATAGATAAAATCACTTTACCTGAATTCAAAGGATCTATCATCATTTCGAGAAATAAAAACGGACTATGTTTCTGCAAGGAAAACAAATAATTAAATGTCTCAATAATTAAGGTTTGATTGTAATGTCCGGTTGGAAGAATAAATACATTGCACGTTTCTTTTTCATCTACGGTCGTAATGGAGACATATAAGAAGTTATTGCCCAGTGAAGCCGATACATTTGGTATTCCTCTGGGTACAATTTCAAACGATGTGCAATCTACTGATACTGTTTTCTGAATCTTGTTTGGAATATTCAATGTGAAATCAGAGCTACTGGTTTGGTACGGATTTTGTCGAAATCTGGTATCAATGGATAAACACCGTGACAATGTTCTCCTATCAATCGGATTCATCGTACCGGGAGCATATGTGGTAGACTGTGTGTAGGCAACTTGTTTCTGTGGGGGATAAATGATATTTTCTTCTCTAGATGGAGGTGGCAAGTACTTTGGGAATTCTGGGACTGGATCTATTTTTCTCTGTTTTCGGATCGTAGATGGCGCAGTTTTGGGGATATTATCGATTAAAAATTGTTTACCGCTTTCCAAAAAAAAAATCAAGTCTCGTTTCATGTGTTTTTCGATGTGACCAGAAGACATTAAAAGAGAACGTATTTCGGTTTCTTTTAGTTCAACATCTGCTGCATCATACATAACGGATGTATCCAACCGGAAAAAACGCTCCAAGTCCGGAATTTCATAGTTTTGGATATCCAAGTCTAAAGTGTTCATTATCTTATATTATAACGATAATTTTCCATATCATTTTTAGCCAAATATCAGTATTTTTTATATGGAATAAATATATATCGTTTCAATGTCGTGTTCTAAAAAATATATGATTGGTAACAGCGATTCAAATATTTCGGTACGATATGACGGAGAATGCCGGGATATGGTAATAAGAAAACAATGTTGTGAAGGTGATCAAGGACCTCAAGGGCCTCAAGGACCACAAGGTAAAACTGGATCTATCGGACGAACTGGATCAGACGGATCAACTGGACCAACCGGATCAACTGGGTCTATCGGACCGACCGGTACGTTTGGTGGGTTTGTATATCAAGATATCATACCTTCCGTCGCTGGACAATCGGTTAGCCCTTTAAACGGTAACATTACAAAGTCAGGACAAGGTGTTAGTCTAGGGTCATCTGATAAATGGTTCGAGAATTTATATGTAGTCGATATTTTTGCTTCTGGAAACACAATTTCATTGGCCGGTGTACCAATCAAGTCAGATGGTGTAAACCTCCTACTCGAAGCTGGTACAAAGATTGGCGGGATAGATGCAGGAATCATAAATATAAAAGGGTCAATTGATGCATCCAATGATTTGTTATCAAAAACGGGGGTTTCAAAAGGAGATGCGTATATTGTCTCTGATATAGGAGAAGTATGGGTTTCTACAACAACTATGTCTCAAGGATGGTCTACTGTATCGCAAGGATGGACGAATGCTGGTGTAATTCGTGGACCACAAGGCGCTCAAGGTGTAGGATATACCGGAACTACTGGTTCTACAGGGTCTACAGGTACAATCGGACCAACAGGTATTGTTGGTCCAGCGACATTTACCTTAACTTCATCTAGTCCTAATGTCACATTCCCAATGTCGAATAGCATCAGAAATACAACTGCTGGTTTAAGCAGTACAACCACTGAAGAATCGTTTGAACGTTGTTATTTGTACTTCAAAGCGCCTTTGAATGCCGACGGATCTACCATTGGATTTGCAAAATCAGGAACGTTTATCTACAAATTACGATTTATTGTGGAGGCTACCATCACCAAATATGAAATTGTGGTAAACAATAGTGTCACACATACCTTTACATATGATGAGAACGCGGATTCGTTTATGTTGTTACTAGATGGAAAACAATTCCTTGTTTACCAAAATAGCGATTTGTTGTATTCAGGCGATCATATTCACCCTTTTTCGACACATGCCGCCAGATTTGATTTATTTAAAGAAGGCACTCATGTTCGTAATATAACATTTACTTATTCTGTAAGTGGTAATACTGGTTCAACTGGTTCTACTGGATCAACTGGTTCTACTGGATCAACAGGTGCAACGGGTACTACAGGTGTAACTGGTTCAACTGGAGCGACAGGTGTAACTGGATCAACAGGTCAAACTGGTCAAACTGGATCAACTGGTCAAACTGGATCAACTGGTCAAACTGGATCAACTGGCTCAACCGGTGTAACTGGTGTAACTGGCGCAACCGGTCAAACCGGTCCAACAGGATCAACCGGTGTAACTGGTGTAACTGG
>Ga0115564_10004484_pt1 | contig 11326 bp, 10 predicted proteins | sample COGITO_mtgs_1105_7_FD_88680 | JGI IMG/M metagenome (GOLD analysis project Ga0115564, IMG submission 88680) | Pelagic marine microbial communities from North Sea - COGITO_mtgs_110523 | ecosystem: Environmental > Aquatic > Marine > Epipelagic | place: Germany:Helgoland, sampling site Kabeltonne... | reverse complement strand
GAACCAAGGTTACCGAACCCAAAGAAGCGATCTGTTTCACCAGATCTTTACGAAGCACAAAAGACTGAATTGAGGGCTTGAGAATTGATTTTCCAGAAAGAAAAAAATAAAGAATATACGCAGCGCAAACACCATAAGATAAGGTCGTGGCCCACGCAGCACCCATCATTCCCCAACCCATAACTTTTATAAAAAGATAATCCAATATCAAATTGGATACGGAGGGCAACAACATGGCGTACATGGCATTTTTGGGCTTTCCTTCTGCTCGAATTGTATTGTTGGCCATCATACAGAAAGCCAAAACAGGAACCCCATACATCACAATCACGTAGTAGGTTTTTGCATAGGCAAATAGCCCTCCTTTTCCTCCAAAGAGGGGGATGATTTGATCCACAAAAGTCAAACCAAAAACAACCACCAAGACCGTGAGACCTAAAGTAAGTGTAATTTGATTTCCAAAAGTTGTTACCGCTTTAGAATGATTTTGTTCTCCTAAACTTCTCGAAATAATGGAAGCACCTCCTATTCCTATAGACATCCCCAAGGCAGCAATAAAAAAAGAAACTGGCAAAACCACATTGATGGCTGCTATGGCATTGGATCCAATCCACTGACCTACAAAAATAGTATCAATCAGGATATTTAAGGACATCACCAAAATTCCAATGCCCGCTGGAATGGCTTGTTGGATGAGCAATTTCGGTATGGGAAGACTTCCTAAAAGTTCTGTGGAAGAGTACTTCATTCGGCGCTTTGCTTGTACGCCCATTCATCGATCCATCTACTGAGTACATTCACCCACTCCTCTCGGTCATTTATACAAGGAATAACGTGCAAATGCTTTCCACCTTTTTCTTCAAAATCTTCTGAAGCTTCCATACCAATTTCCTCCAGTGTTTCTAGACAGTCCGAAACAAATGCAGGGGTGGCAATCGCCAATTCTTTTGTCCCGTTTTTTGCAAATTGTGCCACCGTCTTGTCTGTGTAGGGCTTCAACCAAGAACCCAGTATGGAAACCCGCGATTGAAAACTGGTCGAATAACTTCCTTCTTTTAATTCCAAATATTCCGCTACTTTGACTGACGTCATTTCACACTGGTGGCGATAACAATAAGCATGCGCTGGAGACTCCTCTGAAAAACAACATTTCCCATCCATTTTACAATGGGATTTGGTCACATCGGATTTGCGTATATGCCGCTCGGGAACCCCGTGATAGGAAAACAATAAATGCTCCCAATCTTTTCCCTGGAGGGCCTCTTGAATAGAATTGCCCAACGCCCGAATATAATCGGGATGATTATAAAATGGAGGCAGTGAAGTAAGCTCCATTTCAGGAAAATGTGCTTTCTGAAGCTGTTCTGCTAAAACCAAAATGGTCTCTGTAGTTGCCATGGCAAACTGGGGGTACAAAGGAACCAAAAGCACTTCGGTAACCCCTTGTTGCTGTAAAACTTCCAACCCCTTTTTGATGGTCGGGTTTCCGTATCGCATGGCCAAGGCCACAGGAACAGAAACTTTTTTCTGAACTTTTTCTTGTAATTTTTCAGAGAGTACAATGAGGGGTGAACCCTCCTCCCACCATATTTTTTGGTAGGCTTCTGCCGATCGTTTGGGACGGGTTTTTAAGATGATTCCTTTGACCAAAAAAGTGCGAAACCACTTGGGCAAATCAATCACCCGTTCGTCCATTAAAAATTGATCTAAATACTCCCTAACGTCACTGGTAGTTGTGCTATCTGGAGACCCCAGATTGACAAGTAAAACTCCTTTCATTTTCAATTTTTTACGAAGATACAGAACCTAAATATTTCTTGGGAGTAGTTCCGTATTTCTTTTTAAAAGCAGCAATAAAATGACTGGAAGTACTATAACCTAGTTTAAGACCAACTTCGTTGACATTGTATTTTTGAGAGTTTAGCATTCTCCTTGCCTCCTCCATTTTGTAATCCAGTAAATACGCAAAGACCGTCTCTCCGTAAATTTGTTTAAATCCCTCTTTAAGTTTTTTGAGTGACAATCCAATCTCAAGTGCTAAGGCTTCAAGGGAAGGGGGATCGGTCATCCGCTCCAGAATAATCTGCTTCGCCTTTCTGATTTTTTGAACATTTTCTTCATCCACTAGAAAAGGACATTGCTCCACAGAGGGATCTTCGCTTTTATTAAAATACAAACTCAAAAGTTCATACGCTTTCCCCTTAAAATAGAGGGACTTTATACTGTCGTGTACTTTTGCTTGTAATATTTGACTTAACACTACCGCAATAGAAGAAGAAAAAGGCAAATTGTCATAATATTTTCTAGTGCTGTTCTCGAGGCTTAAAAATGAAATGTGGTTTGCATCGGTTGAAAAAAGTGAGTGGAACTTGGCTATGGAAATTAAAATACTGACCATCCAAGTGTCAGGAGCCAACTCAACATCTATGGGTAGCGCTTTTAAAGGATTATAAAGCAACATGGAATGGTCTTCCAAAACCTGAAAGGTATAGCGCCCCTCATTAAAAGTAAAATTTGTTTGTCCTTTTAAACAAAAATGAAATTGAATTACATCTTGATTTACCTCCTGTTGTTTTCGCAAGGGGACTTCTCCATCATTTTTAAAACGCAGCACAAAAAAACCCGAATTAATTTCAGATTGATAAAATGAACTTATACCGTTATTTTTCATAGTTTACACATTTTAGAATTTTTTACAAAAATTTAGAAAAGTTAAACAAAAATAGGTCTTTTAATGATTTTATTAAAACCTTCATTTAAAACTTTCTCTGCTATTTTAAAACTTTTCAGCGTTACTTTTTCTGACGCTAGACTCTTATTTTTGTGCCAGAATTTGATTGATAATAGAAATGGAAATGAACCGTTTTTTTGCGGTAGGGGTGAGCTATAAAACAGCAGATATCGATCTTCGGGGTTGTTTTAGTCTTAATGATTCGCAACTTCATGCTTTGTTTTTGGAGGCTAAATCATTGGACATCAAAGATTTATTGGTTATCAATACCTGTAATCGGACTGAGCTCTACGCTTGGACCAACAATGCAGAATGTTTGGTGGAGTTGCTTTGCAACCACACAAGTGGGGATAAAGTTTTTTTCGATCAAGCAGGCTATCGATTGTCAAACGAAGCGGGAATTCACCATTTATTCCGTGTAGGCACAGGGCTTGAAAGTCAAATTTTAGGAGACTTTGAGATCATTAGCCAAATCAAAAAAGGATTTTACCGCTCTAAAAAAATGGGTCTCGCTCAGGGGCCAATGGAGCGATTGACAAATGCCGTGATTCAAGCGAGTAAACAGATCAAAACAGAAACTGAGATTTCCAGCGGTGCCACTTCAGTTGCCTTTGCCTCGGTCCAGTACATTCTAAAACATGTAGAATCCATTTCTGAGAAAAACATCCTTCTCTTCGGTACAGGTAAAATCGGGACAAATACCTGTGAAAACCTCGTAAAACACACCCAAAACGATCATATTGTATTGATCAACCGTACCCAAGAACGCGCGGAAAAAATCGCAGGAAAATTTCCAGTTCGTGTAAAACCTTTCGGTGCGTTAACCTCCGCCATTCACGAAAGCGATGTGTTGATTGTCGCTACAGCAGCTCAAAATCCGACCATCACTACCGATTTAATTCACAGCTCAAAACCCTTGCTCATTCTGGACCTGTCCATTCCCAGAAATGTAGCAGCACAAGTCAACGATTTGGAAAATGTAACTGTGGTCCATCTGGATGAACTTTCACAAATCACAGACGCTACTTTTGAAAAACGCAAAAAATACATCCCCAAAGCCGAAGCTATTTTAGAAGATGTAAAGTCTGAATTTATGGCTTGGCTAGAACACCGGAAATACATTCCAGCACTGAATGCTTTTAAAGAGAAAATAGCGCTTTCTAAAAAAGAAAAACAAGAAGTTGAAAACTACATCAACAACTGTTTTGGTTTTCAAAGAAAACAAAAAATTGCTCAAAAAATTACAGGTCAAATTGCTGCTTACCTAAGAGAAAACCCACATCAAGCAGACGAAACCATTGAGCTGATTTCTAATATTTTCCAACTAGAATCTGAGAAATTTCCCCAAAGATGATTCGCATTGGTACACGAAAAAGCGCTTTGGCTTTGCGGCAAGCGAACCAAGTCAAAAAAGGTTTAGAGAAATTGGGTGAAGAATGCACCCTTGTTCCCATTGAAAGTAGCGGTGATCAAGATTTAATTCAGCCTTTGTACCGCATGGGCATTCAAGGCATCTTTACCAAAAGCCTGGACCGCGCACTTTTAAACCAAACTATAGATCTTGCTGTACACAGCCTTAAAGATGTTCCTACTGAATTAGCTGAGGGCATTGAAATCTCAGCCTGTCTAAAACGAGGCAGCGCACGAGATGTCGTAGTACATCATCCTAACTTTTCTGACTGGACGCAAAATTCGGTGATCGGAACGGGCAGTTTGAGACGTACGGCTCAGTGGCTTCGAAAATACCCCCATCACAAAACGGAAAACCTGAGAGGGAACCTTCAAAAACGCCTAGAAAAACTCGAAGCCTCCCGATGGGGAGGAGCTATTTTTGCCCAAGCAGGTTTGGAACGGATTGGTTTGTTGAAAACGAACTACTCTGTTTTAGACTGGATGTTGCCTGCTCCTGCTCAAGGCATTATAGGAATTGCCTCGCTGAAAGAGGACTCGATCTTGTCGAAAGTCATTCAAGAACTGAATTGCAAAGAAACGGCACTCTGTGCTGAAGTAGAGCGCACATTCTTAACTACTTTGGAAGGAGGTTGTACTGCACCCATTGGTGCATATGCTTTTGTCAAGGATCAGAATGTTCACTTTCACGGAGGATTGTTTTCACTAGACGGAAAACAGGCTCTAGAACATCAAACAGAATCACACCTAGATCAAGCTGCTAACTTGGGAAAAAAAGCAGCACTCCATATCTTGGAAAAAGGCGGTAAAGAACTGATGCAACAAATAAAAAGGGAATTGAAATGAGACTGCTTGCAACGAAATTAGTCAGTCCCCATTTTAAAGATCGCCTGATCCAGCTGGGTATGTCTTTAATCACCTATCCCTTTATCCAAATAGAACCGCTTACTACCTCTGTTTTTGGAGTTCAATCTTCTTTACTTTTTACTAGTCAAAACGCCGTAAAGCTCGCCTTTGAATCGGAGGAAATAAAAGAGCAAATTCAAGGAAAAAATTGTTTTTGTGTGGGAGCAAAGACCAAATCACTTTTGGAAGAAAAAGGTCAAAAAGTGATCAAAATGTGTGAAAATTCGTTAGAATTAGCTCAATTTTTGGTAAAAAACCACAAAAATGACTCGTTTTCGTTTTTTTGTGGAAAGCGAAGACGACCCGAAATTGAAACTGTTTTGGAACAACACAAAATACGTTTGGAAGTTCACGAACTTTACCAAACCCACTTCACTGCCAAACATTTTGAAACGCATTTTGACGGAATCCTTTTTTTTAGTCCTTCTGCAGTAACCAGTTTTTTTATTAAAAATAATTGGCCAGTCGGCACTCATGGGTTTTGTATCGGAACCACAACCGCTGCGGAATTAGAAAAATACACCTCCGAATTTAGTACAGCAAAACAACCCAGTGAAAGTCATCTTTTAGTAACCTTACACCACTATTACAAACAACACTATGTTAAAAAATGATCTTTTTTTAAGAGCGCTTAAAGGCGAACCTGTAAGACGTCCCCCCGTGTGGATGATGCGTCAAGCGGGCAGGTACCTTCCTGACTTTATGACGCTCAAAAACAAATACGACTTCTTTACCCGTTGTAAAACTCCGGAACTCGCTACAGAAATCACCCTCATGCCCATTGACCAAATAGGGCCAGATGCGGCCATTTTATTTAGTGATATTTTGGTTGTACTCCAAGCCATGCAAATCCCTGTGGAAATGAAAGATGGTGTGGGCCCTTGGATTCCTAATCCCATAAAATCGCAAGCGGATGTAGATCAAGCCATTGTTCCTGATATTCATGAACATCTAGGCTATGTGATGGAAGCCATCAAAATGACCCAAAGCGAACTGAACGAACGCGTCCCGTTGATCGGATTTGCAGGTTCCCCTTGGACTTTGCTATGCTATGCCGTTCAAGGACAAGGCTCCAAAACTTTTGACAAAGCTAAAGCCTTTTGCTTCAGTCAACCGGAAGCAGCACATGCCTTACTACAAAAAATTACAGATACCACTATTTCATATTTGAAAGAAAAAGTGAAATCCGGAGTTCATGCCGTACAACTTTTTGACTCTTGGGGAGGGCTACTTTCCCCAGACGATTACCAACTCTTTTCTTGGCCCTATATCCAGCAAATCGTCACCGCGCTCAAGGAAGAAATACCGGTGATTGTATTTGGAAAAGGCTGTTGGTTTGCTCTTCACGAAATGGCAAAATCAGGAGCTTCCGCACTAGGAGTGGACTGGACCTGTTCTGCGAGAAATGCCCGCTATCTGTCTGGAGGACAAATAACCCTTCAAGGGAATTTCGATCCCGCACGACTGCTTTCACCCATTCCAGAAATTACTGAAGCGGTGTACAAAATGATCAATGAATTTGGTAAAGACCGCTATATCGTAAATCTGGGACATGGGATTCTTCCCAACATTCCTATAGATCACGCCAAAGCGTTTGTAGATGCTGTAAAATCATACTATTAATTCTTTTCCCAATGAAAGAGTCCTTTTACGAATACATCCAAAATCTGCAAGATACCATTACCCAAGCGCTGGAGGCTATAGACGGAAAGGCACGTTTTAGAGAAGATTTGTGGGAACGCCCAGAAGGAGGCGGAGGTCGTACTCGGATCATTGAAAATGGAAATGTGATTGAAAAAGGAGGTGTGAATATTTCTGCCGTACACGGACCGCTTCCAAAGAGTATGCAAGAATATTTTAAAGTAAAAGACGTCGATTTTTTTGCCTGTGGCTTGAGCTTAGTAATCCACCCGATCAACCCGATGGTTCCCACAGTGCATGCCAATTGGCGCTATTTTGAAATGTACGACGAGAAGGGAAATACAGTAGATCAATGGTTTGGCGGAGGACAGGACCTCACTCCCTACTACCTCTTTGAAGAAGATGTGCGCCATTTTCACCAAACCTGTAAAACCGTATGTGACTCATTTCATACTGATTTGTATCCTGATTTTAAACAAAAATGTGATGCGTATTTTTTTAATAAACACCGACACGAAGCACGAGGAGTGGGAGGACTTTTTTTTTATTACCTCAAAGATGCAGGTTCCTTTAGTTTAACGGATCGTTACGATTTTGTCACAGCGGTAGGTAATTCATTTTTAGAGGCATATACTCCCATTTTAAAAAAACGCAAGGATCTGCACTATACTACTGCTCAGCGTAATTGGCAAGAAATTAGAAGAGGGCGTTATGTAGAATTCAACCTGGTTCACGACAAAGGGACACTTTTTGGCCTGCGTACCAATGGACGAATTGAAAGCATTTTGATGAGTCTCCCTCCAAAAGTTCAATGGCATTACGACCACCAGCCTGAAGAAGGAAGTGAGGAAGCAAGGCTTTTGGAAGTGTTGAAATCGCCCAAAAACTGGGTGTAAAAAGCAATTTTAAAATGAAAAAGAAAATTTTGTACTTTAAATAGCTAATCAGGTATTGCCATGAACACCCTAGATATCTTATTCGTACTTCCCTTATTGATCATCTTCTCTTATTTGTTTGATGCCTTTGCGCGTAAGACAAAATTTCCTTCGGTAATTCTATTGATGGCTACAGGGATCATCATTCGGTTTGTAATCTCCTTTTCAGGCTATGACAATTTTGCTTTTCTGGACAATCTCATTCCCGTTTTAGGGACTATTGGATTGATCTTAATTGTTTTAGAAGGGGCTATCGAATTGGAGATTACCCGTGAGAAATTACCGCTTATCGTCAAGGGTTTCCTCGCAGCACTGATTATTTTAATTGGGAACATTTATGTCTTACAATTTTTATTTAAAACCCTTTTTGGAATGGAAGGTGCCCCAGCGGTACTTTTTGCCATTCCTCTTGCTATTATCAGCAGTGCTGTAGCCATTCCTTCAGCTTCCAGTCTGCTCCAACTGGAACGAGAGTTTGTCGTTTATGAATCTACTTTTTCCGATATTTTGGGGATTATGATTTTTAATTATGCCCTGCGCCAATTGGAATCCCAACAACCCCTTTTGGGGCCAGAACCCTTGGTATCCTTAGGGCTTCAAATTATTGGAGTGATTGTAATTTCATTATTGATAACCTACGTTTTGTTTCGATTGATGCAACAAATTGATCACAAAGTCAAATTCTTTTTGATTCTCGCTTTGTTGATCTTGGTTTATGCCTTTGGAAAAGTACTCCATCTCCCCGCTTTGGTTACCATCTTTATCTTTGGAATCTTTTTAAGTAATGTAAAAAGCTTGCTCCCCCCTTTTTTAAGAAAAACACTGGACCTTGAAGCTACAGAAAAAGAACTTCACGAATTTCATATCCTCACTGCAGAATCCACCTTTCTGGTACGTACTTTTTTCTTTTTGTTTTTTGGCTTTTCGATCCAACTTTCAGATTTTACGAGTACAAGTCCAGTGTTGTACGGCTTACTCATTTTTCTAGCCATGTTTGTCCTTCGCTATGTTTACTTTACCGCAACAAGCTTGAAACTTAAACCCAGCCCATTGGTCTATATGTCCCCACGCGGACTAATCAGTATTTTACTTTTCCTACAACTCAATGAGGTTAACTTTATCAATCTAGAAGAAAGTCCTGTAGATGAAAGCCTGCTTCTCATCGTTATTTTGAGTTCTATGTTGGTCATGCTATTGGGTACGATGAAAAAAGATCAGAAAAAAGAAATTGAAATTGAAGACGAGGAAGCCCCTTTATCTGTAGAAATGGACATTGAGCCCCAATCCCTTACTGAGAAGGATAACAAAAATCTTTAAAAATAAAACTCATGTATCCCATTCAACGCAACAGAAGACTTCGAAGCAGTGCAAGCCTGAGGGCCTTAGTACAAGAATTCAGCTTGAGTCCAAACGACTTTATTGTACCCTTATTTGTCATTGAAGGAAACCAAACAAAAGAAGAAATCCCTTCCATGCCCGGTTACTTCAGAATGAGTACCGACCATCTCTCCAAACAGGTAAAAACCCTTTGGTCTTTAGGATTGAAATCGGTTTTGCTTTTTGTCAAAGTCCCAGATGCACTTAAAGACAATCTGGGCACAGAGGCACTTAATCCAGAGGGACTTATGCAGCGGGCCATTAAAACAGTGAAAGAGGCTGTCCCAGAAATGGTGGTGATGACAGATGTGGCCTTGGATCCCTATTCTTCTTTCGGTCACGATGGGATTGTAGAAGGAGGAAAAATTGTCAATGATTCCACAGTAAAGGTGCTTTCTAAAATGGCCTTGTCACACGCCCAGGCAGGTGCCGATGTAGTAGCTCCCAGCGACATGATGGACGGCCGAATTCTCAACATACGAAAGGAACTGGAAGCGGCAAATTTTACTGAAACCGTCATTATGAGTTACAGCGCGAAGTACGCTTCTGCATTTTACGGTCCCTTTCGGGATGCGCTAGATTCTGCTCCCGGATTTGGTGATAAAAAAACCTATCAAATGGATTTCCGAAACCGAAAAGAAGCCTTGATCGAAACCCAAAGGGATCTTGAAGAAGGGGCTGATATTGTAATGGTAAAACCCGGCTTGGCGTATCTGGATATCATCCGAGATTTACGAGAAGAAGTGGCTGCCCCCATTGCAGCATATCAAGTGAGTGGAGAATATGCCATGCTAAAAGCTGCCGCAGAAAAAGGATGGTTGGATCACGATCAAATTATGCTCGAACAACTCCTCAGTTTTAAACGAGCAGGAGCCTCATTGATTGCGAGCTACTTTGCAGAAGAGGCTGTTAAACTAATCTAAAATAGTTAAACAAATAAATTAAAATTGTAATTTCGTCAAGACCCAAATCTTTGACATGAAACCTCGTACCCTCATTCAAATACTGTTTTTCTCGCTCCTCATCGGATGTACAGGTATCGACTTGATCGATGATTACGTCTCTCCTGTAGTTCGAATTACTACCCCTGTGACCTCGCTCACCGTTGGGACTAACTTTCAGTTTGAAGCGCGTTATTTTAATGTCATTGGAGAATTGACCCCAGGCTTTGAACTGCGTTGGGAAAGTTCTGATCCGAACCTTTTAGAAATTGATGCGCAAGGAAATGTAACCCCAAAAAAAGAGGGAACTGTTACAATTACTGTCCGCGTTACTTCCGAAGAAGAAAAGGAACTTTCGGATCAAATTAACTTTGAAATCAAAAGTGCTTTTGTTCTTATTCCTGAAGACATGGACCCCGAAGAAGAAGTTGAAATGCCTCCAGAAATGAATACCTCAAGTTCTACCTTGGTAATGACAGTTACCCCTACCCTTCAAATCAGCAATGGAATTGCACAAATAACCGTGGGTACTGAATATCTTTTTGAAATTCAATTTACGGACGAGTTGGGAATGGAAACCCTACCTGATACCGTGCTTTGGGAAAGCTCCAATTCTGAGGTGCTTTCGGTAGATGAAAACGGCACTTTAACTGCAGTTTCTGCGGGTACCGCAAGTGTGACCGTCTCCACCTTGGTTTCCGATACCCTGATCCTCTACACCAATTCAATTCAGGTAGTCAATCCTGTAATGGTAAGTACAGTTACTTCCTATACAGGTATTGTAGAAACCACCAGTAGCTATCAGCTGGAAGGCACTTTTACTTTGGCTGTTATAGGAGAGTAACTTATCCTTTCCGTAGGTAGTGACTACAAAGCCTCTACCGCATTACCTGGACTTTATATCTATTTATCCAATAACAACAATACCATTTCTCAAGCCTTGGAGCTGGGTGCCGTAATCGTTTTTCAAGGAGCTCATGAATACATCCTCCCCTCTCACGTAGAACTTATGGACTATCAATACATTCTGTACTGGTGTAAACCGTTTAATGTGAAAGTGGGGCATGCTAAAATATACGATTGATGAAATTCAAATACCTCATAGTAGTACTACTCACTTTTAGTTTCTCTGAAGCCCAATGGCTCAAGGAAAAAGGAAAGGGATATTACAAACTTGGATCTTGGTCTTTACTAGCCGATGAATACTTTACAAACTTAGGCGGCGTGGATCCCAATGCCAGTCGAGGGTTGTTTATCTCGAGTTTCTTCAGACATTATGGGCTTTCAGATAAAATCAACTTGATTGGCTACATCCCTTTTTTTGTAAAAAATTATCAATTTGCTCAAATTTCTCAAACTACAGGAAAAGAATACGAGCCTCGAAG
>Ga0115564_10004480_pt1 | contig 11335 bp, 8 predicted proteins | sample COGITO_mtgs_1105_7_FD_88680 | JGI IMG/M metagenome (GOLD analysis project Ga0115564, IMG submission 88680) | Pelagic marine microbial communities from North Sea - COGITO_mtgs_110523 | ecosystem: Environmental > Aquatic > Marine > Epipelagic | place: Germany:Helgoland, sampling site Kabeltonne... | reverse complement strand
TCGCGCCACCCATTCAGTTGCCGATCATATGGAAATTATCGAAGCGCTTGAGGCGCGCGACAGCGAATTCGCGTCGCGGCTGGTGCGCGAACACACCATGCGTTTGCATGATCATATTCGGGAAAGGTGGACGCGGCTGGCGAATAAAACCAAAGCCCACGCTGAAGTTACAAAATCAGAAAAACAATAGAAAAGACATAAACGGTCATCGGCTATAACAAAGTAGATAAGCCGCAGTTCCAGCCAAAAGCGTGACCATCACTTTTTACATTTACTTTGAAGGCACCAAGGAGACACAAAAAATGACTTCATCCGAGACACGGGCGCTCACCGACGGTTTTCACCTCGTTATTGATGCACTCAAGCTCAATGATATCAGTACAATTTACGGTGTGCCGGGCATTCCGATCACAGATCTTGGCCGGATCGCCCAAGCTGAGGGCATGCGGGTTATTTCCTTCCGTCATGAACAGCATGCTGGCAACGCAGCATCGATTGCCGGTTATCTGACCAAAAAGCCGGGCATCTGCTTGACGGTTTCGGCACCAGGCTTTTTGAACGGCCTGACAGCGCTTGCCAATGCCACCACGAATTGTTTCCCGATGATCTTGATCAGTGGTTCATCCGAGCGTGAAATTGTTGATTTGCAGCAAGGTGATTATGAGGAAATGGACCAGTTGGCCATTGCCAAGCCGCTTTGTAAGGCGGCGTTTCGCGTTCTTCATGCTGAAGATATTGGCATTGCTGTTGCCCGTGCCATTCGCGCCGCTGTTTCAGGCCGTCCAGGTGGTGTTTACCTTGATCTACCAGCCAAATTATTCGCCCAAGTCATGGATGCGGCTGAAGGCCAGAAATCACTTGTCAAAGTTGTTGATCCAGCACCGCAGCAATTGCCATCACCGGATTCAATCGGGCGTGCGCTTGATTTGTTGAAAAGCGCGAAGCGTCCATTGATCATTCTGGGTAAAGGCGCTGCCTATGCTCAAGAAGATGAAATTGTTCGCAGCTTTGTTGAAAAAAGTGGTGTTCCCTATCTGCCAATGAGCATGGCCAAAGGCTTATTGCCTGATGATCACCCGCAATCAGCCGGTGCCGCACGTTCGCTGGTGCTAAAAGAGGCTGATGTTGTGGTCATGGTTGGTGCGCGTTTGAATTGGCTATTGTCACATGGCAAGGGCAAAAGCTGGGGCGAGCCCGGGTCTAAACGCTTTATTCAGATTGATATCGAGCCGCGCGAAATGGACAGTAATGTCGAGATTGCGGCACCCGTCGTTGGCGATATCGGATCATGCTTGAGCGCTATGACCAAGGCGATGGGCGATAAATGGCCAGCTGTTTCTGCCGATTGGATTGCCAATATTCAGACGCGCAAAGATGTGAATTTGGAAAAGATGTCAGCCAAGCTGATGAGTAATACCGTGCCAATGGATTTCCATAGCGCGCTTGGTGCGCTTCGCACGATCGTCAAGCAGCGTCCTGATGCAATCCTTGTTAATGAGGGGGCAAACACCCTTGATTTTGCGCGCAGCATCATTGACGTGTTCAAGCCGCGCAAGCGCCTTGACGTTGGCACATGGGGCATTATGGGTATTGGCATGGGCGCTGCTGTTGCCGCAGCCGTTGAAACTGGCCAGCGCGTTCTTGCTGTCGAAGGCGATAGTGCCTTTGGATTTTCGGGCATGGAAATCGAGACAATCTGCCGCTATCAATTGCCGGTCTGTGTTGTTGTGTTCAACAATAACGGCATCTATCGCGGTACCGATCAAAACCCAACAGGTGGTGGAGATGTCGCCCCTACGGTATTTGTCAAAGATGCCCGCTACGACCTTATGATGGCTGCCTTTGGGGGTGTTGGAGTCTATGCGACGACACCTGATGAGCTAACACGTGCGGTAAATGAAGCAATGGACAGTGGCAAGCCAACCTTGGTCAACGCTGTCATTGATGAAAATGCTGGAACAGAAAGCGGACGTATCGGTAACCTTAACCCGCAAAGTGTGGTTTCTAAGAAATAGCAAAAAAGACAAAGTATTCCAGTTTAGACATAGGATAAGATTATGAAAGCTCTTCAAGGTATTAAAGTTCTGGATTTCACCCATGTTCAGTCAGGCCCGACCTGTACCCAGCTTTTGGCTTGGTTTGGCGCTGATGTGATCAAGGTTGAGCGTCCGGGGGTTGGTGATGCAACGCGCCAACAGTTGGTCGATGTTGACGGGGCCGACAGCCTCTATTTTACCATGTTGAACCATAATAAACGGTCAATTGAGTTGAATTCCAAAAACGAAACTGGCAAGCAGATTTTGACGCGTCTCATCGAAACCTGTGATGTTCTTGTGGAAAATTTTGCCCCTGGCGCGCTTGACCGGATGGGTTTTACATGGGAGCGGATTCAAGAAATCAATCCGCGCCTAATTATGGCGTCAATCAAAGGCTTTGGCCCGGGCAAATATCAAGATTGCAAGGTTTATGAAAATGTCGCGCAATGTGCTGGTGGTTCGGCCTCAACAACCGGATTTCGCGATGGTCCGCCATTGGTGACTGGTGCGCAGATCGGTGATTCAGGAACCGGTCTTCATTTGTGCCTTGGTATTGTAACGGCGCTGTTCCAACGTGAAAAATCTGGCCGTGGCCAGAAAGTCACAGCCGCGATGCAGGATTCGGTTCTAAACCTTGCCCGCGTAAAACTTCGTGATCAGCAGCGTCTTGCCTCTGGCCCGTTGAAAGAATATTCACAATACGGCGAAGGTGTTCCATTCGGTGATGCCACACCGCGCGCTGGCAATGATTCAGGTGGCGGACAGCCCGGGCGTATTCTGCGTTGTAAAGGGTGGGAACAAGATCCAAACGCCTATACCTATTTCATCATTCAGGCGGCAGTTTGGGAAAAGGTTTGCGATATCATTGGTGAGCCTGACTGGAAAACTAAGGATGGATATGCCAAGCCACCACAGAGGCTTGAAAAATTAAACGAAATTTTTGAGCGTATCGAACAATGGACAATGACCAAGACTAAATTTGAGGTCATGGATGCATGTAATCCGCTTGATATTCCGGTGGGCCCGATCTTGTCGATGAGAGAAATTGCCGAAGATGAAGGTCTTTATGCGACTGGAACCTTGGTGAAGGTCGATCATCCAGAACGCGGCGAATATATCTCGGTTGGCTGCCCGGTGAAATTGTCTGATAGTCCGGCTGATGTTCAGCGCTCACCATTGCTTGGTGAGCATACAACCGAAATCTTGACGGATGTTCTTGGTTATTCAGCTGAAGAGCTAGCCCAGATCATTGAATCAGGCGCGGTTGGCGCGGCAAAATAAAGATATTATTTGGTAGATAATTGATTACGAATATTTGTTTGTAAAATTAGGCTTTGCACTTTAGGAGAGCAGGCAATGAGGATTGTATTACACGGACAGCAGGCTTTTGGTCAGGCTGTTCTGGAAAGGCTTTTAGAGCGCGGCGAAGATGTTGTTGCTGTTTGTTGTGCGCCGACAAAAGAAGGGAAACCTGAAGACCCATTGGTTGAACTGGCGCGTGAAAAAGGTTTGCCCGTCCATCAACCTGCATCATGGAAAACTCCAGAAGCATTGGAGTTGATGAAATCATTCAATGCTGATGTTTGTATGATGGCCTATGTGTTGTTGTTTGTTCCGCAGGAAGTGCGCGATGCACCAACATATGGCACTTTTCAGTATCATCCGTCACTTTGCCCAGAGCATCGGGGGCCATCTTCGATCAACTGGCCGATTGCAATGGGCAAAACCCGCACTGGCCTGTCAATTTTCTGGCCTAATGATGGTCTGGATGAAGGCCCGATGATGTTGCAGAAAACCTGCGAAATAGGCCCTGATGAAACACTTGGCGATGTTTATTTCAAAAAGCTCTTCCCGATGGGTGTTGATGCGATGATCGAAGGGTTGGACCTGGTCAAAGCTGGCGTCATCATCAAACATGACCAGCGTTTAGAGAATGGTTCATATGAAAGTTGGTTTGGCAAAGCGTCTGCCGAGATCGATTGGTCAAAGCCGGCTATCGATGTTTACAATATGATTCGGGCTGCCAATCCTGCGCCCGGGGCTTGGACAACAATTGCTGGTAGTGAATTAAAAATTTATGACAGCGCACGCGCCGACGGCACCGGGATTGCTGGTGAAGTTATTTCGGTTGGCGGAGACGGCGTGATGGTACAGGCCGAGGGTGGACGTATTTTAATCAAGCGTGTACGGCCTGCTGGTGGCGGCAAAATGGCGGCGAGCGAATGGGCTGCTGCTGTTGGTATCAATTCTGGAACAAAGTTAGGATCATAGCTGTGAGCTTGAAAACAGATACAGAGATCGCGCGTGCGGATTAGCGCAGGCGCGGGCTTTATTGTCGCCGTTTGTGGTGAAATCATGATAATGCCTTGATTGCCAAGGTATCCAACCGCCGAGACTATTTGTATAAATGAAAATGGCGAGATTGATGGTTTGTTATATTGCCTTCACAAATAAAAGGTGGGTTGTGTTTTGAATTGGTCAAATTTAGCTGTTTTAAAATGAATTGGGATATAATTGAAGAGTTGTAAAATAGATTGAATTAAGTCACCGTGATTGACTAAGAGTGACATAGAGTAGCTTTGTTTTTTGTAAATTTTATACCATTTACAAAATTACATTAATTTACTTAGAGTTTTGAAATACAAGTTGTATTCAAGTAATGTCCAAACAAAGGAGGAGACTATGAAGTCTATTAAAAAACTATTTTTCGGTGCAGTTGGCATGGCATTGGCGGCAACGTCAGTATCAGGTGTCGCGGTAGCCGGAGGCCATGGCTGGGAGCCTACAAAGCCTATTGATTTTATCATCATGGCGGGTAAAGGCGGCGGTGCTGATAAAATGGCTCGGTTGATGCAAGCGATTGTAGAGAAAGAAAATCTTTCTAATCGCCCGTTGGTTCCAACAAACAAGTCAGGTGGATCTGGTGCCGAGGCGTTGATTGCAGCCTCTAAGGCCAGTGACCCAGATCACACAATCATGGTGACGTTGAACTCATTTTATACAACGCCGCTTCGTCAGCCCGGCTTGAAAATCGACAGCTTGAGCTTTGCTCCAGTAGCTCGGATGGCTGAAGACACATTTTTGCTTTGGGTACACAAGGATAGTGGCCTAACATCATTTGCCCAGTTTTTGGCAAAAGCAAAAGCTGACGGCAATAAGTGGGTAATGGGTGGTACCGGTAAAAACTCTGAAGACAACATCATCACCGACTTCCTGAACGAAAACTATGGTTTGTCAATGAAATACATTCCATATAAGGGCGGTGGAGCTGTTGCAAAGCAGGTTGCTGGTAAGCAGTTGAATTCATCTGTAAACAACCCATCAGAAGCTCTTGGTTTCTACGAGGCTGGTACTATGGTTCCATTGGTTGCATTCACCAAATCGCGTCTGCCAATGTTCCCAAATGTGCCAACATTGAGTGAAGTGTTTGCAGGTGGTAAGCAGATTAGCTGGTCATATTTCATGCAACGGTCGGTTGTCGGTGCACCCGGAATGTCTGAAAAAGCACAAGCTTATTATACTGATCTGTTTGCTAAAGTTTATGCCTCAGCAGATTGGCAGAAGTACAAGTCAAAGAAGTCACTCATGGGTGATTTGATGTCTGGTGACGAGCTCAAAGCTTATTGGGCTGACCAAATCAAGAATCATACAAGAATCTTGAAGGCATCTGGCGCAATTAAATAGCGTCATAAAAAATATTGAGAGGAATTCTGGGATATGCGAAGAGCTGAAATTGTAACGGCATTTATCTTGGGAATTCTCTCAATATATTTAATGTGGAAATCAGGAGAGGCACCAGACTGGAATCCTGACATTGCCCGTTTTGACAATATTGGGTTGATAGAAGGCGAAGGCCCAGGTAGCGGATTCTGGCCATTTTGGTTGTCCTTTATCATGTTAGTTTGCTCTGTTTGGATTGGTATCAATTGGTACCGTAGAACGTCACCCCCATCCCAATCAGACGAAGAATTTTTAGATGGGTATGGACGACGCATGTTATTTGTCGTCGGTGGTGGTCTTTTTGGTTTTTTGATTTTAATTGAGATTGCTGGTTTCTACGCTGCAATCTTGGCGTTCATGATTTATTACGTCCGCTTTTTGGGGCGTCACAGCTGGTGGGCAACTTTGTCTATTAGTTTTGGTTTAGTTATCGCTTGCTTTTTCTTTTTTGACATTGCCATGCGTATTGTCCTTCCAAAGGGTTTGTCAGAGCCTCTGTTTATTCCCTTATATGAAATGTTTCTTTAGGCATCATCAGAATAACTGAGGAATAATGATATGGATGTTATAGCATCTCTTATGAATGGCATTTTGGTTGCGCTTGAGCCTATCAATCTTGGTCTAGCAATTGTTGGTGTGATTGTTGGCTTGTTTGTTGGTGCAATGCCTGGTTTGGGGTCGGTGAATGGTGTCGCGATTCTGCTGCCTTTCACTTTCGTTATTCAGGGGTTCACAGGTGGTGCAACGTCACCGATGATTTTTCTTGCCTCAATCTATTATGGGGCAATGTATGGTGGTGCGATTTCATCGATTACGCTTGGCATTCCGGGGGCGTCAACCGCGGTTGCGACAACCTTTGACGGCCGCCCTCTTGCGTTGGCTGGCAAAGCGCACATAGCGCTTGTAGCTGCTGCCTTAGCATCTTTTGCTGGCGGCACGGTCTCAAACGTTATGTTTACGGCTTTTGCACCTCTGCTAGCGGCAGTTGCTCTATCTTTCGGTGATCCAGAGGTCTTTGCACTTATGTTGCTCGCATTTGCGACTTTTGTCGGGCTTGGCGGTGATGATATTCCTAAGACAATCTTCTCGATTTGTATCGGTCTAGTGTTGGCGACGGTTGGGTTTGATATTGTCTCAGGGGAACCGCGTTTGATATTCTTTGATATTACCGGGTTTTCGCATGGTATACGTTTTCTTGTGCTCGCTATTGGCGTTTACGGTATTGGTGAGATGCTCTGGACCATCAATACGTCGCGGCATGGTTCATCAATGTCCAATGTTGATGTGACTGCGCGGGCAGTTATTGATGCCATTAAGGAGTTCCGACACGCATGGCGGGGCACAGTTATTGGCTCATTTTTGGGCTTTTTTGTCGGCATACTGCCGGCTGCGGGGGCAACTCCAGGGTCATTGATGGCCTATGGTGTCGCTAAGCTGACTTCTCGTAATCCAAATGAATATGGCAAAGGCTCTATCGATGGGGTTGCGGCACCCGAAGCGGCAAATAACTCAGCGTCAACAGGAGCAATGTTGCCAATGATGACTCTTGGGATTCCGGGGTCGCCAACAACGGCTGTTCTTCTCGCCGGTATGGTGATTTGGGGTTTGCAGCCAGGACCCTTGTTGTTTACCGATCAACCTGATTTTGTTTGGCCACTGATCGGTTCATTTTATATCTCAAACGTTATTGCTGTCTTAATCAATTTGGCCTTTATTCCGGTGTTTTTGTGGATGCTTCGGATGCCGTTTACTATTCTAGCACCGCTGATTTTCGTACTTTCGCTTGTTGGAACGTTTGCGGCCTATCAGGATATGTTTGATGTCTGGTTGATGGTTATTGTTGGCGTATGTGCTTTTTTCTTGCGATTGTTGGATTATCCAGTGGCGCCAGCAGTTCTCGCTATTGTTTTAGGACCGATTGCTGAACCAAAACTGCGGCAGTCGCTTTTATTCTCTGACGGTGATTTCATGATTTTCTTCAACCGACCAATCGCTGGGCCGATCACGATCATTGCCATCGTGCTGATCCTCTTGCCATTGTTCAAGTTAATCCGCGACAAAATAAGACAAACGGCATAAAACAAAAGGGGCACTTCGGTGTCCCTTCCTATTTTCGGCGTTGATTGGATCGCGAAACATGGCTCAAAAACCATCTTTACCCGATAGTGAATATCACGCATGGAACCCAGGCCTTAGTTCCAATTTGCCAACAAGGCTGCTGCCACTTATCACCTTATTCCGGTCTGAAAATAGCGATGTTGGCTATCAGCAGGCCAAAGAAGCGTCTGATTTTTCCGGCCTTCCAGTCGAACAGCTTTGCGCCTTAAAGGTGGAACGGCTTGTTGCGCATGAGGTGCTGATCCGTGTCACTGCTGATTTATCGGTTCCCGATGGACCAAGCTATGAATATCTGGGTTTGCAGCTTCGCGGCATGGTTGATTCGATCTATCGCGGTTATATGGTTCCCGAAATGAAGAATATCGCGGTGGGGTTTGACCTTGTGCGGCAACGCGCCAAACTTGAACTGACCTTGCTTGTCGATGAAATCTGTTCTTTTGATGCGCCTCAGAAAAAACCAAAATCAGGTTTTTTTGGATTTTTGAAACGGCAGCCAAAACCCATAGACAGGACCACAAAACCGCCGGAACTAGAGGCCTTGGATCAATTGCGGCAGCGGGTCGGCAATGAGGATGATTTCCCCGCCGCCTGCATGACCGCGCTGATAAATGTGGTGAGTGGTATTCTGGGAAAGCAGGGGCGCATCGTTACTGATCGACAATTAATTGTCGAACTGGCACTTCGGGTGTTTTGCAATGATCAGGGCAGCGCCGAAATTGGCCATTTGATTGCGCCAATTTTTGAAAATGCTGCCAAGGCCGAAGGCTACCGGTTTTTGCCAGCGCAGAGCGAACCAATCGTGATGAATACAAAAGGGGCGTCGGCCGCTGGGAAAAGCACAATCCGCCCGCAACAGCGGCTTCTTGCCGAACGCATGGGTGTGCCGTGGGAGGATTTCGCTCTTATCAGCCCAGATTATTGGCGCAAATATCTTCTGGATTATGAAAGTCTTGGCGCTGATTATAAATATGCCGCTATGTTAACTGGCCGTGAGCTGGAATTTGTTGATAAGAAGCTTGATCGCTATATGGCGCAAAAAGCGAAGACAAAAACTGTTCCACATTTGCTGATTGACCGATTTCGGTTTGATAGTTTCAAGATTGATAGTGAAGGCGATTACAAAAGCACGCTGTTAAGCCGGTTTGGATCGACGGTATTTTTGTTTTTTGCGATTACGTCGCCGCCAGCAACCGTTGAACGTGCATGGCAACGCGGGCTGACAACCTCGCGTTACAAGGCAGTGGATGATCTTCTCTATCACAATATCGAGGCTTTTACCGGTATTCCCGAATTGTTTTTTTCATGGATTTCGATCACCAATAAAAATATTTATTTCGAATTTCTGGATAATGATGTTCCGCTTGGCGAATTACCGAAAACAATTGCTTTTGGCCGCAATGGTTCAATGACGGTTCTTGATCCAGTGGCATTGTCTAACATTGACCGTTTCAAAGAGGTCAATGTAACCGCAACACGGCCCGAAGATGTGTTAAATCCCGAATGGGTACCACGCTATCAATTTCTGCGGCAATGTTTTGAGGCGCTGCCAAAGCTGGAATTTGCCGATCAAGACAGCGCGCAAATCTACGGGCGTATCGAAAATGCGGGATGGGTCTATAAAAATGCTGCGGCCAAGCCTGATGGCGCAAATGCAGATAAATGCTTGGCTGCAATTGGGTGGGATGCGCCACCAGCCCCAAATCCCTTGCCAATCGAATTGATTGATAGCGATGTTGTCAAGGCGGTTACGCTTGGCGCATGGGGCGTGTCGTAACCGTTGGAGTCTAGCAAATAAAGCGGTTTCAGGCCAATGTTTAATTGCTGATTTGACTATTATTCCATTGACGTTAAATTTTTTATACGTGACGATTTCTATGTTTTATTTGCCGCGAAACAATATCAAAAACCTTGCGGAAAAATTAGGCAGTGACTTTTATTTAGGGAGGGAATAATGCGTAAAATTTTAAGGAATGCATTGGTCTATTTTGTGTCTGCTTTCATGGCGCTTACCGTTGCCGCTGGCGCACAAGCGGCCAAGATTCGTATCGCGCTTGCTGAAACACCATCAGATGAATTGGCAGCCTTTTTCGTTGCACTGGACCGTGCCAAGGCAAATGGACTTGAATATGAATGGACGGCTTTTTCTGATGAAGAGCTGGCCATTCAGGCGATTTTAAGTGGGCAAATGGATATCGGCTTTGGCACACCATATTCGGTGATGCAGAAGTCAAAGGCACCAATCCGGATTATCTATCAGCTGTCAAAGTTGAAATTTTTTCCAGTCACGTCAAAAAAATACGCAAAATTGGAAGATTTGAATGGCGAGCCGATCATGCTTCATTCACGCGGTGGCGGTACTGAATCTATTGCCAATGTGATTGAGGACAAAATGAATATGAAATTTGGCAAGCGTTCATATGTTCCCGGTTCGTCAAACCGGATTGCTGCGCTGATCGCCGGTCAAACTGATGCCACCATCGTTGATCTGTCGAACAAGAACAAGCTCGTAAAGCTCCATGGTGATAATTTTAATGTTTTGCCAATGTTTGATGTTGACGCTAGTGATGAGGCGCTCTTCGCCAATTTGGACTGGATCAAGTCAAACAGCAAAGATGTTGATATCTTTGTCAAAGCGCTGGTCAGCGTCTATCAGGACATGGCCAAAGACCCAACGATTATCCGTCGTGAAACTGATCCAAATGGCCCTATTGGCCAATTGCCAAAGGAGGTTCTTGGTAACCTTGATCAATTCTACAGTGATGCAGTTGCTGGCGGCCTTTATGATCCAAATGGTGGCGGCATGAAAGCGGCAAGGGCTGATATGGAGTGGTATTCAAAGGCTGGTCAGCTGAAGGGCGATGCGGCCTCTTTGAATATCAATGATTTCTGGTACATGGAACCGCTAAAGTCGGCTGCGCAGTAATTGTGAAAACAGACCTGTAAAACAAAGCTGAAAAATAGTCACTAGCGTTTGATACGCTGGTGGCTTTCACAACTGCTGTTGCATCTTTTTATTTTTTCTGACCATAGCTGCTGAAGTGATTGTAATGCGCCATAGATCTTTTCTATTGAAATGCCTGTCTGCATTGCTCGTATTTGGGTCATGGGAAATTGCCGGTCGGGTTCCGGTGAGTTTTGCCTTTCCAACCTTTTTGGAATCAATGTTGGCTTTATGGGTTTTGATCATCGAAGGCACTTTGTTTGTTGCTTATGCTGAAACCTTGAAACCACTTGTGTTAGGTGTTTTGATTTCTGGTGTTCTAGGCATTGGAATTGGCCTATGGGTTGGGCTTAGCAAGAAATTTGATTGGCTCGTTTCACCAATTTTTGTGGTTATGCAAACAGCGCCATTAGCGGCGCTGATTCCCCTTCTTGTCATGGCCTATGGCATTGGTCTTACCTCAAAGGTTTTTGTTGTCTGCATCATGGCGATGCCGGTGATTGTGTTGAATACGGGTGGG
>Ga0115564_10004479_pt1 | contig 11337 bp, 10 predicted proteins | sample COGITO_mtgs_1105_7_FD_88680 | JGI IMG/M metagenome (GOLD analysis project Ga0115564, IMG submission 88680) | Pelagic marine microbial communities from North Sea - COGITO_mtgs_110523 | ecosystem: Environmental > Aquatic > Marine > Epipelagic | place: Germany:Helgoland, sampling site Kabeltonne... | reverse complement strand
TACTATCTGCGCATTTATCTACAACACCGTCAATAAAAGAAATATATGCGAAATGATAATATGCTGGTGGATAGTCCTGCAAAATACCTTTTTTAATTAAAGATTGTATTGAAGAAATAATGGAAGCGTCTAGGCCCTCCTTTAAAGACCTTATTTCGTTAATAGCCTTAGATAATTTTTGGTCACCTTCTAATGTCAGAACTAGATTTCGAACTAAAAGATCTAAAGATGGATCAGAAAGCCGCAATGAAAAATATTTATGTATGACACTAATTGGTTCTTTATCGCCCTTTCCTTCACTTATATATAGTCTGATATTTTCACAAATATTTCTTTCATAGTCATAAACAATGCTAATTAAAATTTCAGCTTTCGAAAGAAAGTGTTTATAAATAGTGCCTTTCCCTATACCTGCATGCCTAGCGATCAAAGATACTGTAACGCTATCCATATCTGTATTTTTTAACAACGATATAGCACTATCCCTTATAGCGGCGCCTCTAGCTAGAAATTTCTTTTTCTTCTCGCGTAGCTTATCGATACTACTATCGGGTTTTTTCATAATAAATTCTTTTAAATAATTATTTAAAATTGATAATTTGAATAAGAAGATTATATAAACGACTATATAGCCTTATTTTAATATACGGGATATTCTGTTTCTTCGTCTTTTGTATTTTTATTACTATCTGTATTTTTTTCTAGAAACCACCTACGCCATTGAACTTTTGATTTGCATTGATAGTATTTTGCTTTCATTTCATTGGCAGCCTCATGGCAACCAACTGTAGTCATAAAGTTCGTTTTTACTAGAGAGCTGTGTTCATCAAAAAACTCTTCTTTTGCATATAAATCATATGTCGGATACCAGCATATGATTGTAATTAAGATTAAGATATAGAACATATACTTCATTTTAGGTTCCCGTTTTACTTATAAGTAATTTATCTGGATGATATTAATCTTTATTTATTAATTATTATTATTATTATTATTATTGAGACATATTGCTATACCTGATTGTCAATAGATAACTTTTTATCTTTTAGCCAAAAAAGGGTTAGAAAAAAAGCAGCTAAGCTCGAAATAGCAGCGTAATTGAAAGCAAATATAGGTGCAACTTCCCAAGCAAATCCACCAGTATAGGAGCCAATAGCTCCACCAGCTCCATAACAACATGAGCTATATAAGGCTTGTGCTTTTCCTTGATAGTTTCTTTCGAAAAGACGTCGCACACATTCAATACATGCTGCATGGAAGGCTCCGAACGTGAAGGCATGGAAGATTTGAGCTATCACCAGAAGTACTAAACTTTCGATATGGTAACCTATGATTAACCAACGTATTACACCCAAAATTAAACATAAAAGAATAATTTTTCGCACACCAAAGTATATAAGAATTCGATACATCAATAAGAATATAAAAACTTCTGCTATAACCCCAATTGACCAAATGGCACCAATTTCTCCGCGATTGTAACCATAAGACTCTAAATAAATACTAAAGAAACTATAATAAACTCCGTGAGATAGCTGTACCAACAATCCAACTAACAGAAATACAACAACGATAGGTCGAGTAGCAAAAAAAACAAATGCTTTAGAATTTCGATCATCAGACTTATACAAAAAAGGTTTCGGTAAAAAAATACTAGCTACAAATATACCAATTAACAGCAATAAACCAACAATAGGCAATGTTTCTATATCATTAAAATCAAACCATAGACCCCCACCCAGAACTGAAATTATAAAGCCAATAGAGCCCCATAACCGAATTCGACCATACGTCTCTGGTGATTTTTCAAGGTAACTTAATGTTATTACCTCATGCTGAGGCAAAATAGCATTCCAAAAAAAACTGTAGCCTATCATCACTAATGCAATAGACCAGAATTTTTGATCAAAAAAAATACCGAGGAAAAAAATGCAGGATAGAAAAGCTCCAACCCTAATGACGCCTAATCTTTTACCAGTAAAGTCAGATAACCATCCCCAAATATTAGGAGCAATAATTTTTGTAGCCATAGGCATTGCTAGTAAAATACCTATATCAGAAACAGTGAATCCTTTTGAATACAAGTATAGAGACCAATAAGGGTGAAGAGCCCCAAGCAAAGCAAAAAAACAAAAGTAGAAAGCGGATAAACGCCAATAAGGTACAGGTAGACTAGTAAATTTTTCCACAAGCAAGGAGCTCTAATATTCTAATTTTTTTACGATATCGAAGTTTTGAGCCCTATGCCTAAGAAGATGATCCATTATTGTTATGGCTAACATCGCCTCAGCGATTGGTGTGGCTCTAATACCCACACAAGGATCATGCCTGCCCTTCGTGACAACCTCTATAGCATCACCATGTATATCAATAGAACGACCAGGTATTCGAAGGCTACTGGTTGGCTTAAGTGCTATGCTAGCTAAAATGTCCTGTCCTGAGGAAATACCGCCTAAAATACCACCTGAGTTATTAGACAAAAAACCATTTTTTGTTATCTCGTCGCGATGCTCACTACCAACTTGATCTATCGAATTAAAGCCAGAACCTATTTCAACACCCTTCACGGCATTTATACTCATGAGGGCATGAGCTATATCTGCATCCAAACGATCAAAAACTGGCTCGCCAAGGCCAACGGGTATATTTGTTGCAGTTACATTTATTTTTGCACCAATCGAGTCACCTTTTTTTAGCAAAGCTTGCATGTAAAGCTCCATTTCTTCAACCTTATCAGGATCGGGACAGAAAAAAGGATTTTTTTCTACTTCCTCTAAGATTATTTTTTCTGCTTTAATGGGTCCAAGTTGAGACAAATATCCTCTGATTAATATACCTTTATTTTCAAATAAGTATTTTTTTGCGATAGCACCTGCGGCAACTCGCATCGCTGTTTCTCTGGCCGATGATCTTCCCCCTCCTCTATAATCCCGAAATCCAAATTTTTTATGGTACGTGAAATCGGCATGGGCTGGCCTAAATTGATCCTTAATATTCGAGTAATCTTTCGAGCGTTGATCAGTATTTTCAATCAAGAGACCTATTGGTGTGCCTGTTGTTTTACCGTCGAATACACCAGAAAGTATTTTTATCTGGTCATCTTCCATCCGCTGAGTAGTATAGCGCGACTTACCCGGCTTACGCCGATCAAGATCGCATTGTATGTCTTTCTCTGAAATAAATAATCCTGGTGGGCATCCATCAATAATACAGCCTAATGATGGACCATGACTTTCACCGAAAGTGGTTACAGTAAAGAGCTTTCCAATAGTATTACCTGACATAAATAGACCTATGTTTTTTATCTAAGAATATCATAGTGTTGCATAGTGTTGATAGCCCAGAAAAATTATTTTTTCTATTATAAACGATTATTATAATTTCTCTGCATAGTATGTGATTCTTTAACGAATATAGGGTTATTTACAACTCATCGAGGTACTTAAAACAAAGTTTGTGCTATTCTTAATAATATATAAATATAATATTTTTAATCAAAAATAAACCATTAACAAATTTGACAAAGAGAAAAGTAGATGACCGCAGAATGTTTTAAAAAAATTATAGAATCCATCGGTGAAGATACTAACAGACCTGGTTTAGTTGATACGCCAGAGAGAGCATTTAAAGCCTTTAGTTTTTTAACTAAAGGCTATGGGGAAGATCTTGATGCGGTCATAAACAGCGCTTTATTCCCCTCTGAATCCAGAGAGATGGTTGTGGTAAAAGATATAGAATTATATTCTATATGTGAACATCATTTACTTCCGTTCATTGGCAAATGTCATGTAGCCTATATTCCTAACGGAGTGGTTTTGGGCTTATCAAAAGTCGCACGTATCGTTGACATGTTTGCAAGGAGACTTCAGATTCAGGAGAATCTAGTAAATCAGGTGGCCCAAACTATAGAAAAAGTAACTGATGCATCTGGGGTAGCTGTAATAGTAGAAGCGAAGCATATGTGCATGATGATGAGAGGAGTTGAAAAGCAAAACTCTAGTATGAAAACATCAGCTATGCTTGGTTGCTTTCGAGACCAGCAAGCTACTAGAAATGAATTTCTATCACTGATAAAAGACTAGCTATTCTTTTTTTAAAAAGAGAGTTTAAGTTTTTCAAGAAAGCTAGTATTCAAAAATAAACGTTTTAGGTATAAATATTCTCATTATCTTTATTGATTGTCACTTCTCTTTAACAAAGGAGGGTATGTCGTCCTCTTCGTTTATTAGTGAGGATGCACTAATTTCTTCTATGGGTTCTTTTGGATCTGGCCAGTCTGAAAAAGGGAAAGGCTTCTCATCTGTATTATAGGTTAAGAAGAGAAATGCCTGATAACTCCATGTTGAAACTGTCTCGCCAAGCTTTTTTAAATTTTCATTCAAAGAACCTCTAAAAGCTAGCAGTATGAATTGCAAAACGCTTATAACGATTAAAATAAGTCGAGAAATAAAGGACAGGAAACCGAACAAAATCATAAAAATTCCACGTATCCAGGTATCTGGATTAAGTATATTTATTTTTATTTTTTCCACCATCTAACACACCCCCGCCTGCTTTCGTAAGTTTACATAATTTAAAATTATCTGCCAAAAAATTCAACATCAGTATTCTGATCAGCAAGCATCATTGACTTCAGACCTTCCTCTACTGGTTGTCCATTGAACATTGTTTCGTATAATGCAGATGCAATAGGCATATATACTTTTAGCTTTTCAGACTCACTTTTAATTATACGGACTGTATTTATGCCCTCCGCTGTATGTCCAACTTTTATAACTGCCTCATCAACAGATAAGCCTTCACCAAGAGCCATGCCAATTTGGAAATTTCTACTTAAGGGAGAAGTGCAAGTAACAAAAAGATCACCCACACCACTTAATCCAAGAAATGTCATGGGGTTAGCGCCAAGACATGCGGAAAAACGGCTCATTTCAGCTAAGCTTCTAGTTATCAAAACACTGATTGTATTTTGACCCATATGCATTGAGGAAGATATGCCTGCTGCTATAGCGTATATGTTTTTTAAAGCCCCAGCTATCTCGACGCCGAATCTATCTGAATTAGCATAAACTCTAAAGTAACGAGAGCTCAATAACTCTTGTATGCCAATGCATACATCAGGATCTTGGCAAGCTACAACGGTTGCTGTAATTTCTTTTGCCGCGATCTCCATCGCAAGATTTGGCCCGCTAATTACACCAATTCGTGCTTTAGGTAATTCCTCTTCGAGAACCTTACTCATTAGTTTAAATGTTTTTGCTTCAATACCTTTTGCCGTGCTAATGACTCTTGTATCATCTTTAATGAATTGCTTTACCTCTTTCGCTACATCTCTATAAGCCTTACTCGGAACAGAGAAAAATATAACATCTGCATCATGAATAGAGGATCTTAAATCTGAAGAGAAAGTTATCTTAGAATCAAGTGAGAAGCCTGGAAGATATTTTGGATTTTCAAAAGATACTGAGCACTGTGAGGCTCTTTTGCTACTCCTCATCCACAAAACAACATTATGACCATTTTCTGCGATCATATTAGATAGTGCGGTTCCAAAGCTGCCGCCGCCCAAAACTACTATCTTTTTAAGTGAACCCATAAACTAATTCCAAATATCTTTGTGGAATTATAGCTCCACTTTATGAACTATAGCTATTAATCAGATTTTTTTTCAAAAAGCAACTGATTAAGTCTCTTCACAAACAATGATGGGTTATCTAATTGTTGTCCAGCAGAAAGTGTAGCCTGGTCATAAAGTAATTCTGTTAGCTCACTAAATTTTTTATCGCTAGTTGTCTTTTTTAGTAAGACCACCAAAGAGTGCTTAAGGTTTATTTCAAGCCCCGGTAGGTCGTCTGGTACGTCCTGACCAGCCGAAGCCATCATTTTTTTCATTTGAGGGCTTAAAGAATTTTCAGGATAAACTAAACATGCAGGCGAATCAGTTAAGCGCCGAGTCTCAGATACACTATCAACTCTAGTAGATAAATTAGCTTTGATTTTTTCTAAGATTTTTGGGGATTTTTTTTCTTTCTTGTCATCTTTATCATCAGAAGAGCCAAAAATGGTATCATTAAGCTGACCTTTAGTTATATCTTGAAGTGTTTTTCCATCAAATTGAAACAAATGTGAAAGAGTCCACTCATCGAGCCTATCAGTGAGGAGTAAAACCTCAATATCTTTTTTCAGAAAAACCTCGAGATAAGTGCTATTGCGTGCAGCATTTAAATTGTCTGCTACAAGATAGTAGATTTTATCTTGATCTTTTTTCATACGAGATATGTAATCTGCAAATGATACAGATTGATCTGAGCCATCATTTTTTGTAGATGTATATCTAAATAAGCTAGCAATGCGCTCTCTATTTATAAAATCTTCTGCGGGCCCCTCTTTCAAAACACTTCCAAATATATACCAGAAGCTCATGTATTGCTCAGGAGACTCTTTAGACATTTTTTCTAGCATATCTATAACTCTTTTTGTAAGAGCAGAACGCATTGAGTCTACATCGGAATTACCCTGTAATATCTCGCGAGAGATATTTAAAGGAAGATCACCAGAATCTAAAACTCCTTTAACAAACCGCAAGTATCTAGGTAAAAATTGTGACGCATCATCCATTATAAAAGTGCGCTGTATGTAAAGCTTTAAGCCTCTCGCTGCTTCATAATTATGCAAATCAAATGGGGCACTTGATGGAATATAGAGTAAACTTGTGTAGTCAAATTTACCTTCAACTCTATTATGACTCCAGATTAAAGGATCAAGGACATCATGAGATAAATATTTGTAAAATTCTTTATATTCTTCATCTTTTATCTCACCCTTACTGCGTGTCCAAAGTGCAGTTGCTTCGTTTATTGTCTGATATTCATCTTCTTCTGCTTTTTTCGCTTTTTTTGTTACTTTAATTTTCTTAGTCTCATCTTTTGAATCTACACCTTTCTCTTCTTCGGAAATTGTAGAGAGTTTTTTAATCTCAATAGGAACCGCTATGTGATCAGAGTATTTTTTAATAGTACTGCGGATTTTCAGATCTGCAGAAAACTCCATTTCCTCTTCCTTTAAATATAAAGTAATGGAAGTTCCTCTATCTACTTTTTTGATGTCTTCGATGGAGTACTCTGCATCTCCTTCACAGCTCCAACGCACACCCTTACCTTTTGTTAAACCAGCTTTTCTTGTCTCTACAACTACTCTGTCTGCCACAATAAATGCAGAGTAGAAGCCGACACCAAATTGGCCTATCAAATGTGAGTCTTTTTTTTGATCGCCACTTAAATTTTCTAAAAATTGAGCTGTTCCAGATTTTGCAATTCTTCCGAGGTTATCTATGACATCATCTCGTGACATACCTATGCCGTTGTCCTCAATAGTAATAGTTCCAGCTTCGCTATCAGCACTAATACGAACCCTTAAATCTGGAGAATCTTCAAATAAGGATGAGTCTGAAAGGCCCTCAAAACGTAGCTTATCGACTGCATCTGAAGCATTAGAAATTAACTCTCTCAAAAAAATCTCTTTATTGCTGTAAAGAGAATGAATCATTAAATGTAAAAGCTGTTTAGCTTCGGTTTGAAAACCACGAGTTTCTTTGGCCATGATAATATAAGTTCCTTATAAATTTATTTGGATTTGATATAATTTAAACGTTAATGTGATTAGTGGGGGCATTACAAAATAATTCAACCTTAAGCCATGTAGTTCATTAGCTTTTGACAAAAAAAAGACCCATCAAATGGGCCGATTTTATATAAATTTTAAAACTACCAACCTGTTATGCTTTGAAGACCTTTACCTATATCTGCAAGACTGCGAACGGTTTTAACTCCCGCATCCTCAAGAGCTATAAATTTTTCATCAGCTGTTCCCTTACCACCAGAAATTATAGCGCCGGCATGACCCATACGCTTGCCTGCAGGTGCAGTAACTCCTGCAATGTATGATACTATTGGTTTTGAAACATGTTCCTTTATGTAAGCTGCAGCCTCTTCTTCTGCAGTACCACCAATTTCACCTATCATTACAATCGCCTCTGTGGCAGAATCATTTTCGAATAACGAGAGTATATCTATGAAGCTTGCTCCTGGGATTGGGTCGCCACCAATTCCAACACATGTTGATTGCCCAAAACCATAATCAGTAGTTTGCTTTACTGCTTCATAAGTTAAAGTGCCTGAGCGGGAAACAATACCAACCTTACCCGGGAGATGAATACTGCCAGGCATTATGCCTATCTTACATTCGCCTGGTGTAATTACACCAGGGCAATTAGGGCCAATCAATGTAACCCCAAGTTCATCACATCTCACTTTACAAATAAGCATATCCAAAGTTGGAATACCCTCTGTAATGCAGACTATAAGATGTATTCCAGCATTTGCAGCCTCTAAAATGGAATCTTTGCAAAAAGGAGCTGGCACATATATGACAGAAGCATCAGCATCGGTGTTTTTAACTGCCTCAAGAACGGTGTTAAAAACAGGCAAACCCAAATGAGTGGTTCCGCCTTTCCCTGGAGTTACACCACCAACCATCTTTGTTCCGTATTCAATTGCTTGACTTGAGTGAAAAGTACCTTGGCCACCAGTGAATCCCTGGCATATCACTTTAGTATTCTTATTAATCAAAATAGCCATGAATTAATTTCCTCCAGCTGCTTTAACAACTTTGTTAGCAGCATCGGTTAAACTAGTTGAGGCGGTTATATTTAAACCGCTATCTGCCAAAATTTTAGATCCTAATTCTGCATTATTACCCTCAAGTCTTACCACAACTGGTACTTTAACCCCAACTTCTTCGATAGCACCAATAACACCCTCAGCAATAAGATCACAGCGAACTATCCCACCAAAAATATTAATGAATACTGCTTTTACTTTTTCGTCAGAAAGTATGATCTTAAAGGCTTCAACAACTCGCTCTTTTGTTGCACCTCCACCAACATCTAAAAAATTTGCAGGATTTCCACCATTAAGTTTAACAATATCCATTGTAGCCATCGCTAAACCAGCACCATTAACCATACATCCTATATTGCCATCTAGCGCGACATAGTTTAGCTCCCACTTCATAGCATGAGCTTCTCTTGGATCATCCTGAGTTGGATCATGCATATCTATGAGTTTAGGTTGACGATACAATGCATTACTATCAATATTTATCTTTCCATCCAAGCAGTGTAGGTCACCTTTTTTGTTAATAATCAAAGGGTTAATTTCTAATAATGCTAGATCGAAGTCTTGGAATAGCTTAGAAAGACCTATAAAAAGATTTGTAAACTGTTTTATCTGTGGAGAGCTTAAACCTAACTTAAAACCAAGATCGCGAGCTTGGTTTGGAAGAGCTCCAACTAGAGGGTCAATAATAGCTTTAAGAATTTTTTGAGGAGTCTCTTCTGCAACTTTTTCTATTTCAACTCCCCCCTCCGTTGATGCCATGAAGACGATGCGACGCGTTGATCGATCAACTACTGCTCCCAGGTAGAGCTCTTTTTCGATATCGCTACACTCTTCTACTAAAATTCGAGAAACAGGTTGTCCGGAATCATCTGTCTGATATGTAACTATGCGTTTACCGAGCCATTTTTTTGAGAACTCTTCTATTTCAGCCTTAGATTTAACTAATTTAACACCGCCAGCCTTACCCCTACCGCCAGCATGAACTTGTGCTTTTACAACCCAGCAATCGCCTCCTATAACATCAGAAGCCATAATAGCTTCATCGGCTGTTTTGGCTGCTATACCTTTAGAAACTGGTAAGCCATATTGAGCAAAAAGTTCTTTTGCTTGGTACTCATGAAGATTCATTATTTTTTTCCTATTTTGGTAAAAAACAAAAGTTACAGCATAGATATTTTGCTTGGACTATGTATATTATTTTTTTCTCTTTCGATTCGGCATATGTATAGCATGTCCGTTTACAGCCAGCGCAGCTTCATGAACTGTCTCTGATAAAGTTGGATGAGCAAAAACAGTCATTGCAATATCTTCAGCATTGGATCCAAACTCCATAGCAATTGCAATTTGTTGAACTAGATCTGCCGCACTAGGTCCAACGATATGACAACCAAGTATTCTTCCAGTCTTGGTATCAGCAATCATTTTTACAATGCCGTCTGTATCATTAGCCGCCATTGCTCTTCCGCTAGCAGAAAAGGGAAAAACTCCGACATCGTAATCCTCTCCGGCCTGTTTCAACTGCTCTTCTGTCTTGCCTACAGCTGCAACCTCTGGGTGTGTATAAATAACATTAGGAATGATATCGTAGTTTATCTGTGTTTTTTGACCAGCAATGCGTTCAGCAACCATAACTCCTTCTTCTGAGCCCTTATGTGCTAACATTGGCCCCCTAACGACGTCACCAACCGCCCAAACACCGCCTGCTGTAGTTTCACATTGATCGTTAACGAATATGGACCCCCTTTCATCGAGATCTACTCCGCTATCATCGGCAAGCAAACCCTGGGTATAGGGCATACGTCCAACACACACAATTAATTTATCAAATGTTTCAGATGTTTCTTCACCTGCACTATTTTTATAAGTAACTGTGACTTCTTTTCCTTTTACTTTTGTTGCTGTAACACGTGAGCTGAGGCGTATATCCATTCCCTGCTTTGTAAAAATTTTCTTAGTTTCTAAAGCAATCTGCTGATCTATGATAGAAAGGAAATTGTCCATAGCTTCAATTAATACAACCTTACTGCCCAGCCTATTCCAAACACTTCCTAGCTCAAGACCGATTACGCCAGACCCAATAATTCCAAGTTTTTTTGGAGTTTTTGTGATCTCTAGCGCTCCGCTCGAATCCACTATAGAGCTACCATTAATTTTTGCTACTGGGATATCAATGGGTTTAGATCCAGTTGCAATAATAATATTATCAGCGGTCAGCACCTTTTTTTCACCATTATGCATGGCGCATTCAACTTTTCGTCCAGCTAATAATTTAGCCGTTCCGAATAAGGATTCAACACCATTTGCCTTAAATAAACCAGCAATTCCAGTTGTCAACTGACTAATTATCTTATTTTTTCTATTGACCATAGCCTTTAAGTCAATAGATATTTCACCTGTACTAATTCCATGTACATCCAGCTGACTCTTGGCCTCATAAAATTTATAAGAACTATCGAGTAATGATTTTGATGGAATGCACCCTACGTTCAAGCAAGTACCTCCATTTACACCATCACCATCAGCATTTCGCCATTTTTCAATACAGATAGTTTTTAAACCTAACTGTGCAGCTCTAATAGCTGCAACATATCCTGCAGGGCCAGCTCCTATAACAATAACATCATAATTTTTAGACATAATAATCTCTTATTTAACAATG
>Ga0115564_10004478_pt1 | contig 11338 bp, 12 predicted proteins | sample COGITO_mtgs_1105_7_FD_88680 | JGI IMG/M metagenome (GOLD analysis project Ga0115564, IMG submission 88680) | Pelagic marine microbial communities from North Sea - COGITO_mtgs_110523 | ecosystem: Environmental > Aquatic > Marine > Epipelagic | place: Germany:Helgoland, sampling site Kabeltonne... | reverse complement strand
TTCTATATTTGCGATCCTTTTAGTAATTAGAAAAATATGATTGTTATTAATATTAAAGACAATGAGTCCATTGATCGAGCCCTTAAGAGGTTTAAGAAAAAATTCGAAAAAACAGGTGCTTTGAGAGAGCTCCGATCTAGAACTTTTTTCACCAAACCTTCGGTAGTTCGTAGAGAGCAAATTAAAAAAGCAGCGTATATTCAAAATTTACGCGACCTTGAATCAAAATAAGCCAACTTATTATTAGTTTTTTGGCTTTTTGTCATTATATTGAAATGAGAATATTCGTTTTCTTTTAAACTCATGGATGGTTGACAAATTTCTGAAATTTCTTGTTTACGAAAAAAGGTTCAGCCGACACACTTCACTGGCTTATGAAAAAGATTTAAATCAATTCTTTTCTTTTTTAAAAGTACAATTCCAATTCCACACCGAGCAAGGGGTAGCTCATATTCACTTACGAGCTTGGGTCGTTTCGCTGTTAGAGGCACAACTCAATCCCATTTCTGTTAACAGAAAAATTGCCTGTCTCAAATCTTATTTTAAATTTTTAAATGCGCGGGGCCTGCTTGTAAAAAATCCAGCTTCAAGAATAAGACCCCTTAAGACAGAAAAAAAACTCCCTTCTTTTCTTAGATTAAGCGAAACTACCTCTTTGCTCGATCATATTGAATATGACAATTCTTTTTCCGGAAAGCGAGATCAATTGGTCATCGAGCTTTTATATGCCTCAGGGATCCGACTTTCTGAGTTGATTAATCTGAAGGAAGAGGATGTGAATACCTATGATGGGACTTTGAAGGTATTAGGTAAGAGGAACAAAGAGCGATTGGTCCCCATAAATGAGTTTTTGATAAAGATGATCCAGTCTTATCTTAGAGCCTACAAGTCTACCGGTGAATCAAAAGCTTATTTGTTACTCACCGATAAAAGAAAACAAATGTATCCCATGTTTGTTTATCGCTTGGTTCAAAAATATTTAGGTCAAATTACAACCTTGAAAAAACGGAGTCCACATGTGCTCAGACATACCTTTGCTACGCATATGTTAGATAGAGGAGCTGAATTGAATGCAGTAAAAGAACTTTTGGGGCACACGAGTTTGGCAGCGACCCAGGTGTATACCCATAATTCTATGGAAAAACTTAAAAAAACCTTTGACCAAGCCCATCCAAAAGCATAATTATTAACTTAAATTTAAACGATATGAAACTTCAAATACATTCTATACGGTTCGATGCAGATGAAAAATTGATTGACCTCATCAAGAAAAAACTTAATAAGCTTGAGACGTTTTATGATCGAATAATAGATGGTGAAGTTTTCCTTAAGATTGAAAATGATGAGTCTCGAATCAATAAAATTATTGAGATAAAGTTAAATATTCCTGGAGATCAATTATTCGCCAAGGAGCGGGCACGGTCTTTTGAAATAGGGGCGGATGAGGCTACCGAAGCTTTACGACGACAGATCAAAAAATTTAAAGAGAAGCAGATGATTCATTAATGATGGGAACTCATCGGTTCACTCATTGTAGACCCACCCTACAAAATCTTTCATATCTTTTATGGTGATGCCCTCTTCCTTGAGCTGCTGTCTAAGAACATCTACTTTTTTGTAATCCTTGGTTGCTTTCGCTTCAGCGTAATCTTCCAATAAAATATTGAGTAGGTTTTTGCCATTGATGTGCGTCTCGGGTTTTATTCCTAGTATGTCTTCCGTGAAGCTTAACAATGTGGTCTTCATACGATCAAATGTCACTTGATCCATGGCTGCGAAAGCGATTTGTTTTGCGTACAATGAATTCACTTTTTTAAGCAAGTTAAACAAATGACCTATGGTCAGGGCCGTATTAAAATCATCATTCATAGCGTGATGACAATCATCACACATTTTATTAACCTGAGCAACGAGTGCAGTGTCTACATTTAAGGTCTCATTCTCTGGATAAGCCATTTCTTTGAGTATTCTTATACCATTGGCTAGCTTTGTGTAACCTTTCAAGGATCCATTTAAGGCCTTATTAGAAAAATCTAAGGTACTTGTATAATGAGATTGGAGCATAAAAAAGCGGATGGACATGGGAGAGTAGCCGCGATCGAGCATTTTATGATCTCCAGAAATGAGCTGCCAGGGTAAAAATGAATTCCCCAATGATTTAGACATTTTTTGACTATTGACGGTGAGCATATTGGTATGCAACCAATATTTGGCAGGCTCTTCATTAGAGGTACCTATACATTGTGCAATTTCACAATCATGATGCGGAAATTTAAGATCCATTCCACCGCCATGAATATCAAATTGTGTCCCCAAGTATTTTGTACTCATCACTGAACATTCGAGATGCCAACCGGGGAATCCATCACTCCACTTTGTTTTCCATCTCATGATATGGTTGGGTGCTGCTTTTTTCCATAAAGCAAAATCTAGCGGATTTTTTTTATCATCTTGACCCTCTAAGACCCTACTTTGATTGATCAGATCTTCAATTTTTCTGCCACTTAACTTGCCATATTCATGTGATTCATTATATTTATTGAGATCGAAATAAACTGATCCATTGGCTTGATAGGCAAATCCCTTATCCAAGAGCGTTTCTATCATTTCAATTTGCTCTAACAAATGGCCGATGGCAGAAGGTTCAATGTCCGGAGGCAGCGCATTGAAGGTTTTCATTACGTTATGAAAATCGTTGGTATATTTTTGTACAATCTCCATTGGTTCGAGCTTATCTAGCCGGGCCTTTTCGGAAATTTTGTCTTCACCCGTATCGAGTAAGTGACCTACGTCCGTGATATTTCTTACATATCGCACTTTATAACCTCGAAATTTTAGGTATCTATTTATGATATCGAAGCTAATGAAAGTTCTTACGTTACCCAGGTGAACGTCGCTGTAGACGGTAGGCCCACAGACGTACATGCCTACGTTGGGCGTATTAATGGGCTCAAAAAGCTCCTTCTTTCGAGTCAAAGAGTTGGTTAGTTTAAGTTTTCCGATCATTGCTATTGACAAAATTTCTTATCAGATACAAAAATGCATGATGCTTTTATAACAATCGAATTTGAATTGAGTTTTTTTTGAATTACTTTTGTTGTTATAAATAGAAAAAAGAAGAGAGGGGACACAAGTCCCCTCTTTTTATTATAACTACTGATGATAACACTTGTTCAAAAACTTTCGGCTGAACTGGAGCTCATAATGAATGAGTTTCCAGAATTGTTTTTGGTAGATTTAATCGTGACCGGATTTTCAGGAAATCAGCGTGTTTTAGTATTGATTGACGGTGAGGCAGGTCTTCCTATCGAAACGTGTTCATTGATCAGTAGAAAACTTTCAAACAGGATTGAAGAAGAAGACCTTATTGAAGGAGCATTCAATCTTGAAGTATCATCTCCAGGGATCGATAGGCCACTTTCTCTACCGTGGCAATATAAGAAAAATATTGGCCGAAAATTGAAAATAGAAACTTTAGAAGGGGAAATATTTGAAGGGAAGTTAAAAGAAATTGAAGAACAAACCATTGTACTTTCTTTGAAGGAGCGAGACGAAACCATGTTCTTAGATAAAATAAAAAAAGCGAAAGTATTAATATCATTTAATTAGAAAATGGAAGCAGGAATATTAATTGATTCATTTGCCGATTTTGCCAGAAATAAAAATATAGATCGGCCAACCATGATTAGGATCCTAGAAGATGTATTCAGGACAATGATTAGGAAAAAATATAAAGATGATGATAACTTTGATATCATTATCAATACAGACAAAGGAGATCTTGAAATTTGGAGATTTCGAGAAATCGTCGACGATAATTCTGAGGATATATGGGATCATGATAAAATCTGTTTGACGGACGCAATAAAGATTGAACCAGATTTTGAAATTGGAGAAGAGGTAGCTGAAGAAATCAAGCTCATAGATTTCGGTCGAAGAGCGGTCATGACTGCGCGCCAAACACTGATTCAGAAAATTAAAGATTTAGAAAAGGACATACTTTTCCAAAAATACAAAGAACTGGTTGGAGAAATAATTACAGGTGAGGTATACCAGACTATGAGTAGAGAAGTATTGCTTATTGATGGTGAGGGCAATGAACTAAATATACCCAAGTCGGATCAAATCCCTAAAGATCGTTACCGAAAAGGAGACTCAGCCCGTGCCATTGTACATCGTGTCGAAATGCATAATGGAAATCCAAGGATTATCTTATCAAGAACCTCTCCTATGTTTTTGGAAAGATTGTTTGAAAGTGAAGTGCCCGAAGTTTATGATGGGCTGATTACAATTAAAAAAGTGGTCAGAGAGCCAGGCGAAAGAGCCAAGGTATCTGTAGAGTCTTATGATGACCGAATAGATCCAGTAGGGGCTTGTGTTGGGATGAAAGGCTCACGTATCCACTCTATTGTGAGAGAGTTACAAAATGAAAATATTGATGTAATTAACTTTACAGACAATCTTGAATTATACATTTCAAGAGCCTTAAGTCCGGCTAAAATTTTGAGTATGAAAATAGATGAGCCTCAAAAGCGAGTTTCTGTTTATCTCAAGCCAGATCAAGTATCTTTGGCCATAGGAAAAGGGGGTCAAAATATTAAATTAGCCAGCCGTTTAGTGGAATATGAAATAGATGTTTTTAGAGAACTTGGAGCTGTAGAAGATGAGGATGTTGATTTGGATGAGTTTTCAGATGAAATTGAGAGCTGGGTCATTGATGAGTTGAAAAAAATAGGGTTAGATACTGCTAAAAGTGTTTTGAGATTGGGTCGTGAAGATATGGTCAGAAGAACCGATCTAGAAGAAGAAACGGTTGACAATGTGTTGAGGGTACTTTCCCAAGAATTTGAATAAAAATTAAGAAGCAGACGATAGATGCATAGACTGAGTCAAGTTGCCAGAAAACTAAACGTAGGTAGTACTACTATACTCGATTTCCTTAAGGTAAAAGGACACGAGGTAGATAGTAGCCCTAATTCTAAAATCACAGATGAACAATTTGAGCTGTTATCTAAGGAATATGCCTCTTCTGTAATAGACAAGGAGGAAGCTTCTAGTTTGACCATTGGCAGTAAACATTCAGAAGACCTGGTCATCAAAGAGTCTAGTCCTTCAATGGAAAACCCGGCAAAAGAAGAAGACCATGTTTTAATCACAGACAATATAATAAAAGCGCCTCAGGAAGACCCCCCTAAAAAGGCAGATGAACTTATCTCAAAACCTAAACTAGAAGGTACCAAAGTGATAGGTAAAATTGACCTTGAGCCGAACAAACGTGGGGCCAAGAAGATTGAAAAAGAAGAGGAAATTAAGGAGACACTGCCCGTTGAGGAGGCTCAAGAGCCAGAAAAAGTTGTGAAACCAGAGCCCGAAGCGCCTGTGGTTGACTTGCCTACGGAGCCAGTACCAGAAGTAGCTGCTAAGGATCAGGAAATTGGTGAAGTTTCTGATAAGGCTTCGGAGGCTCCGGTAGTTACCGAGGATTCAGTTACACCCGCTCAGGAAGTTCAGAAGCTAGCAGACCCATTACCGCCAAAAATTGAAGTTTCTGAAAAGGGAGCTTCCCAAAAAGGGGAAACGATAAAGGCTAAAGCAGATTCCTTGAAGGGCCTTAAGGTTTTGGGTAAAATTGAATTGCCTGCTGAAAAGAAAAAACCTATTGCTTCTTCGGATGAGCATAAGGATCGAAAGAAACGGCCACGAAAAAGAATTCAGTCAAGTACGCCACCCAGCCAGCGACCTCCCTTGGACAAAAACCGAGAGGAGCTTTCGATGCCGGTAGAACCAGAGGTAAGGATATTAAAAAGACCGAGGAGCTCACAGATAAGGAAATTCAAGATAAAATTAAAGCAACACTTGCCAAACTCAGTGGAGGAGGGAACAAAGCGGCAACTGCTAATCGTTCGAAGTACAGAAAAGATAAGCGATCTGCAAAAGCCGAGGCAGTGGAAGAACAGATCATTCAAGAGGCTGAGGATGCCAAAACACTGAAGCTAACTGAGTTTATTTCGGCCAATGATTTGGCATCATTGATGGATGTGTCGGTCAATGACGTGATTTCATCTTGTATGAATTTAGGACTATTTGTTTCCATCAATCAGCGGTTAGATGCAGAGACCATTACGGTCATTGCAGACGAATTTGGATTCGATGTGACCTTTACGACGACAGAAGAGGGGATTGATATCGTTGAAGAGGAAGATATCGCTAAAAATTTGATAGATCGCGCACCCATCGTTACAATCATGGGACATGTCGATCATGGTAAGACTTCTTTGCTAGATTACATTAGAGATTCTAAGGTTACTGAAGGCGAAGCGGGAGGCATCACACAACACATTGGCGCTTACAATGTGATGACCAATCAAGGCAAAAAAATTGCATTTCTGGATACACCAGGACACGAGGCTTTTACTGCGATGCGTGCTAGAGGAGCAAAAATTACAGACATTGTCATCGTCGTGATTGCGGCTGACGATGCCGTCATGCCTCAAACGAAAGAAGCTTTAAACCACGCCCAGGTAGCGGGCGTGCCGATCGTCATCGCGATCAATAAGATTGACAGACCCACTGCCAATGTAGACAAGATTAAGGAAGAACTTTCAGCCATTAATATTTTGGTGGAAGACTGGGGAGGAAAATATCAATGTCAAGCACTATCTGCAAAAACGGGAGAAGGGATTGATGAATTACTGGAAAAGGTATTGCTAGAGGCAGAGTTATTGGAATTAAAAGCAAATCCAGACAAATCAGCGGTTGGCAGCGTCATTGAGGCAAGTTTGGATAAAGGACGGGGCTATGTGACCACCTTGATGGTTCAGGCCGGTACCTTACGCATCGGAGATGTGATGTTGGCTGGTTCTTATTTTGGAAAGGTGAAGGCCATGTTTGATCACCGAGGAAAGAAATTAAAGGAAGTGGGTCCAGCGACTCCAACGGTTGTGCTTGGACTTGATGGAGCCCCCCAAGCAGGAGATAAGTTCAATGTGATGGAATCGGATCGTGAGGCAAGAGAAATTGCCAATAAGCGAGAAGTCATTCAGCGTGAGCAATCGGTTAGAGCTAAAAAGCACATTACTCTGGATGAAATCGGAAGAAGATTGGCTATAGGCTCATTTAAAGAACTTAATATAATAGTAAAAGGAGATGTGGACGGTTCCATAGAAGCCTTGGCCGATTCGTTATTAAAGCTATCTACAGCGGAAGTACAGGTGAACATCATCCATAAAGGGGTGGGTCAAATCTCGGAATCGGATGTGCTTTTGGCCTCTGCCTCTGACGCGGTCATTGTGGGTTTCCAAGTACGTCCATCTAGCTCGGCTAGAAAAATTGCGGAGAATGAAGAAATTGAGATCAGATTGTATTCAATTATTTATGATGCCATCAACGACGTTAGAGATGCCATGGAAGGCATGTTGGCACCGACCGTTGAGGAATTTATAACAGGAAATATTGAGATTCGTGAAGTATTTAAGATTTCTAAAGTGGGAACGGTAGCAGGTTGCTATGTGACAGATGGATTTGTTAAGCGGAGCAATCAGGTCCGGTTGATTCGAGAGGGGATAGTTACCTATTCAGGTCATATTAATCAACTGAAACGTTTTAAAGAAGATGTGCAGGAAGTGAAGAAAAATTACGAATGTGGTATCAGCATCAAAAACTTTAATGACATTAAGGTGGGAGATATCATTGAGGGCTTTGAAGAACGCGAAATTAAACGAACGCTTTAATTCAAACACATAAAAAAAGGCAAGTATTAACTTACTTTTTTTTATGCCTTTTTGATCTTTATTTAAAGACCGAAAGCTGCTTTAACCTTTTCGACATAGTCTAACTTTTCCCAAGTAAAGGTTTCTACCTCATGCGTAATTTCTTGATTGGAAGATTTGAATGTCAAGGTTTTTACTTCAGATTTTCTGCCCATGTGGCCGTATGCTGCAGTTTCTAAGTAAATCGGGGTTCTGAGTTTTAATCTTCGCTCAATGGCCATAGGGCGCATGTCGAATAAATTTTCTATTTTCTTGGCAATTTCTCCATCTGTAACATTCACATTAGCAGTTTCATAGGTATTCACGTAAATCCCCATGGGCTTTACTACCCCTATGGCATAAGAAACTTGCACCAATACTTCATCGCAAATACCTGCAGCAACCAAATTTTTAGCAATGTGCCTTGTAGCATATGCCGCAGATCGATCTACTTTAGAGGGGTCTTTTCCAGAGAAAGCGCCACCACCATGTGCGCCTTTGCCCCCATAGGTATCCACAATAATTTTTCTTCCGGTCAATCCAGTATCTCCATGAGGGCCCCCAATTACGAACTTACCGGTAGGGTTGATGTGGTAGGCAATGTCATCATTGAATAAACTTTGTAGTTTAGTACCCAGTCCTTTTTTTACTCTTGGGATTAGGAGATCAACGATATCGGTCTTTATTTTAGCCAACATTTTGGTATCATCGGCATCAAATTCATCATGCTGAGTAGAAACCACAATGGCGGTTATCTTCTGGGGTTTGTTATCATCACCGTACTCAATGGTCACCTGTGATTTGGCATCGGGGCGTAAATATTTTATGTCATTATTTTCTCTTCGTAAAGCTGCAAGCTCTATGAGGATTCTATGAGAAAGTTCTAATGCCAAAGGCATTAAATTTTCTGTTTCCTTGGTTGCATATCCAAACATCATACCCTGATCTCCCGCACCTTGTTCTTCAGGAATGGCGCGATCTATCCCTCTATTGATATCTGCCGATTGCTCATGAATGGCAGAAATAACCGCACAAGACTTGGAGTCAAATTGATATTCACTTTTGGTATATCCGATTTTTTCAATAACATTCCTCGCAATTTCTTGAACGTCGAGGTAGGCGCTAGATTTAACTTCTCCCGCCAACATGACCAAACCTGTGGTGACCAGGGTTTCACAAGCTACTTTGGAATCCTTGTCAAAAGCTAGAAAATGATCAATCAAGGCATCTGATATTTGATCAGCTACTTTATCAGGATGTCCTTCTGAAACAGATTCGGAGGTGAATAAATAACTCATAACATTTGAAGTATCAAGAATTTTAAATTTGTAATGCGAAATTAGTTTTTTTTATTTAAAAAGAGGAATTGTTGTTCAATAAATACCTATTGAGAAAGTACAAGGAATTTTATTTAATTTGAAAAAGGTTTTTTTCCAGACACTTACTTTTTTGGAACGCGTATATTGTTCTTGACCGGTCAGGTCTGCTCCGATGGCCAATACAGTATCTGGCTTAAGGATTTTGGTTAGGGCAGTCAATAGTTGTTGATTCCGATAAGGGGTTTCCATGAAAACTTGGCTGTAGCCACTGCTTAGGGCAATCTGTTCCATGGTTCTGATTTTTTTTTCACGAAGTACGGGATCAATGGGAAGATACCCATGAAAGGTGAATTGTTGTCCATTGAGACCACTGGAGATGAGCCCTAAAATGATCGATGAAGCACCTTCCAAGCACACCACTTCAATGTCTTGCTCATGGGCATATCTTACTGCAAGATTTCCTGGATCAGCAATGGCGGGTAGACCCGCTTCTGAGAGGATGCCCATATTTACTCCAGCCAATAAGGGCTTAAATAGCGCAGGGAGTGCCTGTTCATCAAAACGTTTATCCATAGGTTCAAAATGTATTGTTTCTATATCCAGTCCCAATTGAAGTGAAGAGAGATACCTTCGGGCCGTACGGATGTTTTCAACCAAATAGTAAGTAGTCGTTCGAATCACATTTTTGACGGCATTGGTAATATTGTCTCCATTATTTGTACTTGATAAATAGGTGGGGATTAAATATAATTTACCTTTTTCCATATTTTATAAATTGATTGATAAGGGCCAAGAGTTGTGCAGGTTGCTCCGCGTGAACCCAATGACCGGCCTTTTGAATGGTCATTAAAACGGCATTTGGAAAATGTTTTTTTAACAATGGCTCATCCTCATTTAATATGTAGTCCGACTGAGCCCCTCGAATAAACAATACCTCGCCAGTAAATAGGTCATGGGACAAAAGGGGCGCTCCAATGGCTTGTATATTATCTTCGATGGCTTTCCAGTTTATTTTCCAGTAGAATAAGCCTTCCGGATTTCGGCTTAAATTTTTTAAGATAAACTGTCTGATTCCGGAGTTATTGATAGTTGTCGAAAGTAAATCATCGGCCTCTTTTCGGGTATTTATTTCATTAATTTTTAAAGAATGAACCCCTTGTAAGATATTTTGATGGTGGGGGGGATACCTTTTAGGCGCAATGTCTACAATGATGAGCTTCATGATTTTCTCAGGGTATTGAACGGCAAAGTTCATAGCGGTTTTGCCACCCATAGAATGGCCCAATAGGCAGCATTTTTCTATCTGTTCATTATGTAATAATTCCTTTAGATCATCGGTCATGACTTGATAATTTAAGTCATCACTGTGCGGAGATAAGCCATGATTTCTTTGGTCTACTAAATAAACCTCAAACGTAATCATCAAGTGGTTGGCTAAGGTTTTCCAGTTATCCGAAGAGCCAAAGACGCCATGCAAAATAATCAGGGGTGGACCTGATCCGAATTTTTTAAAATGCAGTTTCATTGAAGTTGTCTTTTATACATTTGAATGGTGTTTTCGATTCCATAATACAAGGCGTCGCAAAACAGGGCATGTCCGATGGAAACCTCTGCTAAATACGGAATACCCTTTTTGAGATATTTTAGATTTTGTAAATCTAAGTCATGACCGGCGTTGACGCCAAGGGCCATCTTTTTTGCGACATCAGCAGCCTCAACAAATGAACGAAGGGCTTGTACTGGATTTTGAACAAAATCTTGGGCATAGGGTCCTGTATAAAGTTCAATACGATTCGCTTCGATTTTGGCAGCACCCTCCACCATAGAAATTTCGGGGTTGCAAAAAACGGAAATGCGTGCACCAGACAAGCGGAGCTCCTGGATGATTTCACTTAGAAAACCTTTGTTCTTAACCGTATCCCAACCCGTGTTAGAAGTAAGAACCTCTGGTGGATCAGGGACTAGGGTAACTTGATCGGGTTTCAGTTCTGCAATGAGTTTCATAAAGCGGGCATCTGGATACCCCTCAATATTGAACTCAGTGTTTACGATGCGGGACAGGTCATAAGCGTCTTGGGTGGTAATGTGTCTTTCATCAGGCCGAGGATGAATGGTAATGCCATCAGCACCAAACCTTTCACAGTCTTTAGCCATTTGGATAACATTTGGGTTGCTAGACCCTCTTGCATTGCGTAATGTTGCAATTTTGTTAATGTTTACACTAAGTTTGGTCATTGAAACATATAATTTATTGAATTACAAAAATAGTTT
>Ga0115564_10004477_pt1 | contig 11338 bp, 10 predicted proteins | sample COGITO_mtgs_1105_7_FD_88680 | JGI IMG/M metagenome (GOLD analysis project Ga0115564, IMG submission 88680) | Pelagic marine microbial communities from North Sea - COGITO_mtgs_110523 | ecosystem: Environmental > Aquatic > Marine > Epipelagic | place: Germany:Helgoland, sampling site Kabeltonne... | reverse complement strand
GGAGGCGGGAACCGCCTTGCCATCTACTGCATTGGTCACAACTGAGGGATGATCTTGGGGCTCGACTAAATGCGCGACCAGCTGGTGGCCGAAAAAATCAAAATCGATCCAGCGGTCGGATTCTCGACCGGTTTTACAGCCTAAAACATCACCGTAAAAGGCTCGGGCTGCTTCAAGGTCTGTGACCGGGAATGCTAGATGAAAGCGTGGGCGATGGTCGCTGTTTGTGGTCATGCTTGAGTACTCAGATGGTTTGATTAGAACTATATATACCGGCTACTTAGTGTGTGTTATAAGCCAACTGGAGTAAATAACTCACCAGGGCAGTGCATCCAGATCAACGTTACCACCACTGATAATAATCGCCACTCGCTTACCCGAGAAGATCTCTAGGTTTTCCATTATCGCTGCCACAGATACAGCAGCGGAGGGCTCGATAACAATTTTCATTCGCATCCACACCAGGCGCATGGCCTCGACAATGGCCTGCTCTGAGGCGAGCACTATGTCGTTGACTTGCTCGGTGATAATAGTGAAATTACGCACGCCCAGAGTTGATCTGAGGCCGTCGGCAATGGTCTCAGGAACCTGAGTCTCAACCCGCCGACCACTGGTAAACCCCTGCCAGGCGTCACTGGCACCCTGAGGTTCTGCGCCGATAACCCTAATTGTCTTACCGGTATTTTGGGCGATGGCATGAGCAGCAATTGCGGTGCCCGCTAACAACCCACCGCCGCCTACAGGAGTGATAATAATATCGGGGAAGCAATCTAGCTGTTCGAGGATTTCTAATGCTGCGGTGCCCTGCCCGGCGATAATCTCCTCATTGTCATAGGGGTGAACCAATGTGCTGCCAGTGGCCTGTATCTCTTCTGCAACGGCGGCCTCTCGATCGGCCATAGTGGGGATACATTCAATGACCTTGGCTCCATAGCCACGAACGGCCTGTTTTTTTACTATAGGGGCATTTTCAGGCATGACCGCGGTGCAGTTGGCTCCACGCAGTGCTGCGGCCCAGGCAAGTGCGGCGCCATGATTGCCTGAGGAGTGGGTTATCACGCCTTTGGCTAAGCTTTCAGTGTCCACTGAGAAAACCGCATTGCAGCCACCGCGAGCTTTAAAGGCGCCGACTTTTTGCAAGTTCTCGGCTTTGAAGTAGAGTTCGCAGCCAAGCAATTTATTGATTTCCTGGCTCTGCATAATGGGCGTGCGGTGAATGTGCGGTTTGATGCGCACATGGGCTTGTTCTATATGACTGAAATTGATACTCATAAGTATGCCTTTGCTGACTGCTCTTCACTAAGTGCGCTTAGTGCCTTGTCGACTTCTTAAGGATTCAGCTTAGCCTACTTTCGATATTAACCGACGGTTTCTGAAAGCTGTTTTTTATTTATTCTAGTGTTAGCAGTGTTAGGGTCAGGCTCGAATTCCCCAAGCCCAGCCCCTAAAACCCACATTACTTCCTAATCATTCCCACCAGTTTCAAACCACCGATAAACAACCCCCGCCAAAATAGCCCCTACTATAGGCGCAAGCCAAAACAGCCAAAGTTGGTCTACAGCCCAGCCGCCTTGAAAAAGAGCAACACCGGTGCTTCTCGCTGGGTTAACTGAGGTGTTAGTTACAGGGATACTAATAAGGTGAATAAGCGTGAGCGCCAAACCAATGGCGATAGGAGCAAAACCTTGGGGTGCACGCTTATCTGTTGCACCCAAAATAATAATTAGAAACATAAATGTCATGACTATTTCAGTGACTAGAGCGGCAATCAAGCTATACCCTCCGGGTGAATGCTCAGCATAACCATTGGATGCGAATCCAGCCGTAACATCAAAACCTGCCTGTCCTGTCGCGATAATATATAACACCGCTGCCCCGGCTATACCGCCTGCCACCTGTGCGGCTATATAGGGGCCGACTTCAGATAGTGAAAATCGACCACCGGACCAGAGGCCAATTGAAACTGCGGGGTTGAGATGACAGCCTGAGATATGTCCAATCGCGAAGGCCATGGTTAACACTGTCAGTCCAAAGGCCAGAGAAACGCCTAGCAAACCAATGCCTACATCAGGAAAAGCTGCAGCCAGAACTGCGCTGCCACAGCCGCCCAGTACCAGCCAAAATGTGCCAATAAATTCAGCGCCTAGTTTCTTTGATAATGTCATGATTAGCTCCTCATAAAAGTCATTATTTCTATTTGCTTTAAGAGCCTGACAGCCAGTTAACAACTGGCCTTTGCTCTTATGCCGATTAGTCTAATAATCTTCTGTTATCCATAAACATAGTCTTAATAGAAAACTGACGAGGACTATTTTTAGAGTGGGAAATCAACGGAGAACCAATGACGGCAGCAGTAGTTTAAGCAACTACCGGCGCCTACTTTTGGATGAAAGCCAAATAAAATCACCTGGTTTGTTGGGTTCGAGCCCTAGGGTGCCGTCTGTGAGGGACTCTAGTTGACGAGCTCTAATTGACGAGCTCTAGTATTGCGCGTGAGGGTTAGGTGAGAGTTCAGATCTATCCCCTCCACTCCATTCGTGGGCCAGCGGCGGTTGCCCCGGCCTGTTGCTGCCAGTACTGCCTGATCTCTTCTGAGCCTGAGTCGGGTACAACTACTTTGACTACCGCATAGAGATCACCCTGACCACCTTTGTGTACCAGCCCATGGCCTTTGATTCGCAGGCGCAGGCCAGTTTGGCTGTTACTGGGAATTTGGAGTTTTACTTTTCCTGACAGGGTTGGCAGCTCAAGACTGGTTCCCAGGGCGGCTTCCCAGGGTGCAAGGGGAACAATGATAGTCAGGTCCTGGGCTTCGATATCGAACAGCGAGTGTGGCACCAGACGAATGCGCAGGTAAAGGTCTCCCGGGGGAGCATCACCAAGGCCTTGAGCACCCTGCCCTTTGAGGCGAATGCGCTGGCCATCGACTGCTCCTTGGGGAATTTTTACATTGAGGATTTTGGTGACTTGGCTAGTTCGCCCCAAACCATCGCGGTGAGGGAAGCTATAGGAGATCCGTTTCGAAGTGGTGGTCAATGTGTCTTCAAGAAAGATCTGTAGGTCGGTTTCAATATCTTGGCCTTTGCTGGTAGCACTGCAAGCCGAAGAGTCCTCCGCCATCACGCCTTGTTCTGGCTGCTGGGCCCCACCAAAGATCGACGAGAAGAAACCTGAGAAGCGGCCCTGATGACATGGTGATTGCGGAGACTGCTGTCCGGAATCGCCCTGCGAATCAGCCTGCTCACCAGACTCACGCGACTGGTTGTATTGAGCACGTTTGTTCGGATCTTTTAAAACCTCATAGGCTTCGGCGATCTGTTTGAATTCTTCTTCGGTCTCATGGTGTCCGCTGACATCTGGGTGGTATTTTCTAGCCAGCTTGCGGTAGGCAGTTTTGATGGTTTCACTGTCGGCGTCAGCGGCAACCGAGAGTATTTTGTAGTAGTCCTGGAAATCCATATTCCGTCCTTCATCCTTGAAGCCAATACTAACGATGCAAATCTATGCGGGCTTATTACTATTAGCTTAGTCCAAAATCCGACGGAAAGATGACTGGAACGATTAAGCTAGCTAGGCAGAGCGAATCTATTCTATTTTTCTGAACTGCCATATACTTATGGTCTTACCAAACAGGGTTAGACAATGATTAACGTCTGTACTGACTGTATATCTTGAGAAGGATTAAATGGCTGTGATAGAACAATTACAAAACTGGTTGTCACTACCGATTCTGGTACTGGGTGACTACACCTTGCGCATTGCTGGCGTCGCCTCGGCACTGGGTATTTTAATCATCAGTGCAATTGTGCAGCGCGGGCTATCTAGGGCCTCAGCCGCGGCGGCTAAGCGCAGCGGTGCCCACGACCAGAACATCTATATCATTCAGCGGGTGCTGAAATACATTGTCTATGGTGTCGGTTTAATGCTCGCTTTATCCGCCTTGGGTGTCAGTTTTAATAACCTCATGTTGGTGGCCGGTGCCCTGGGTGTAGGTATAGGCTTTGGTTTGCAGTCGATTGTTAATAACTTTGTCTGCGGCATTATTATTCTGTTTGAGAAGTCTCTGCGGATTGGCGATTTTGTCGAGCTGGCTGACGGCCTGCTGGGGGAAGTGCGGGAGATTAATATTCGCAGTACCCTGCTGCGCACATTGGATAATGCCGACATCATTGTGCCCAATGCGGATTTTATTAGCAGTCAGGTGAATAACTGGACGCTGAATGATGATATCCGCCGTTTTTCCATCAGCTTTAGCGTGGCCTATGGCAGTGATCTGGAACAGGTGCGCAAGGCGGGTTTAAAGGCTGCCGAGGACGTGCCTATCACCCTGAAGCGAAAAAACATTATGCCCGATGTGTTGGTCACCGAACTGGGCGCTTCAGGGGTTGAGTGCATTCTGACGATCTGGGCTCAGGGCGAATGGGTCAAGCGCCCAGGCTGGGTGAAGTCACAGTATTTAACCGCAATTTACAACAATCTGAGAGCCGCGAAAATTGAGATCCCCTTCCCCCAGATGGATGTACATATGCGTAGCTGATGGTAACTTTTAGCCATCAACAAACACCGGTGCGGCAACATATTCCCAGAGAATAACCGTGGCCCCCAGCACCACCACTGCATAAACCAAGGCCACGGCAAACAGTGCGCTGGCATAGAGCATGCCAAGATCTTCTGGCACCTGCATCAGTTTGGGTACGCCGAGATAGAGCAGGCGAATAGTGTAGCAACAGGCGGCGGTGGCGATAAAAATATCAAACCACCAGACTGGGTAAAAGGCTAATAATCCGGCGAGAAAAATTGGCGTATTGGCCATACCGATAAGCACCATGCCTTTAATCGGGAATGACTGGGCATTGTAGGTTTTCGACATCCAGTGGGTCATCAGTCCAATCACCACCACCGAGGCCACCAGCGCCAAATAAAACAGCACCATTAAAGGTATGGCGCTGGCCGCGGAAATTTTGGTCAGTTCACCTCCGCTGTGCCAGCCAATCTGGGTTGTGCCGTAGTAAAAACCGAGAGGGGGTATCGCTGCCATCAGCAGTATTAATAAGAGCCGTGATTTGATCTTCGAGTCTGGTTCCTGTGCCAGAGCGGACCATGTGGCTTGAGGGTTAAAAAGTATTCCGATAAGTTCTTTCACTTTTTTGTACCTTTAGTTTTGTAGATATTAGTTTTGTAGATATTAGTTTTGTAGATGTTAGTTTTGTAAATTTTAATTTTTCCTATTTATGCCTTTATATTTTTGATCGACGTTAGCCGCCAAAGGCCGCTAAAAATTCAGCTTATTTAATCAACTCCCGCTTCTCACCAACAATGATCAACATCAAAAGACTCTCACAATAGTTACTCAATGATGCTGATGCCCGGTGGACTGCTGCATCTGCCATATCATTAATAGCCCCATAAAGATTAAGCAAAGACCCATCACTTTGCGCATTGCTGGTGACTGGAGAAAACGCGCCAATTGACTAGAAAACCAACCGGCGGCCAACATTGCCGGCAAGGTGCCGAGCCCAAAAGCCAGCATTGCCAGGGCACCCATGGCTGGAGAATTAGTTAGTAATGCCTGACTCAGTGCGCTGTAGACCAGTCCGCAGGGCAACCATCCCCAGAGCATGCCCGCGGCAACGGATTTAACTGGGCCGTCCGGTTTACCGAGACGCAAGACCAGCGGCTGAATCCGCCGCCAGACAATCTGCCCGAGCTGCTCAAGGCGCGTCAATACTCGCCACCAACCGGCGATATATAGGCCCATCAAAATAATCATTGTTCCGGCCAAGCTTCGCAGCAGAGGCATCAATGTCTGATAGCGCTCGCCAGCAAGACCCACCACCAACCCCGCAGCAATGGCACCCGCCATGCTATAGCTGAACAGCCTGCCGAGGTTGTAACCCAGCAGCATGACTAGATTGGGTCGGCTGCTGCCCAGTGCCGCGACAATGCCGCCACACATGCCGATGCAGTGGCCGGAACCCATCAGGCCTACAACAAAAAGTGTGCTTAGGAGCGTGTAATCGAGAGTCATAAAGGCGCGTCCTGATCAGCGTTTTTTTCGCCTCTGGATTTATCTCTGGATTTATCTCTTGATTTAGTTCGGGAACCCTCCAAGAGATCATCCTGATCAAACAGAATGCGTTCCCCTTCAGTGTCGAGATCATCGTACTGCCCGGAGTTCACTGCCCAAAAAAATACCCGAATAGCGACGGCAATAAAGATCAAGGAGATGGGGATTAGCAGATACAGACTTTGCATTAGAACTTAACCCCCTTGGCCAACCGCAATGCATTGAGCATCACCAATAGCGAGCTGCCAGACATACCAATTGCCGCAGCCCAGGGTGGCACATAGCCCGCTGCCGCCAGGGGCAGTGCCACTAGGTTGTAACCAATGGCCCAGAGGGTATTCTGTTTAATAATACGTCGAGTTTGAGTTGCTGTGGCTATGGCCTCCGGCAGTGCCCTGAGGTCGCCGCTAAGCAGTGTCACATCAGCATGAATCTGCGATAGGTCGCTAGCCTGACCGAGAGCCACGGAAACATCAGCGGCTTGCAGAACCGGCACATCATTAATTCCATCGCCAACCATTAGCACCCGTTTGCCCCGCTGTTGCAGGTCGCGAACCACAATAAGCTTTTGCTCCGGCTGTAGTGACAGCTGACAGTCCCTAAGCCCTAGGGGTTCAATAATCTGCGCCGCCCCTGGAGAGGGATCGCCGGATAACAGTGAGACCTTGAGTCCACGCTCTCGCAGCTGGTTCACCGCCGCCACCGCCGTTGGACGCAGCTGGTCGGCAAAAGAGAAGGTCGCGAGCCATTCACCGGGACGAGCAAAACCTACTTCAATACACTGGCTAGGCTGTTTATCGGGGCGGTCTATCGAGTCGTCTATAGAGCATTCTTCGAGGCCTGCCATCTGACAGACCCAAGTTGGGCTGCCTAGATAAAAAGTCTCAGCATCTATTTTTCCGGTAACACCACAGCCGGTAACAAAACTCTGCTCTGTCACAGCGGCGGCCATTCCAATCTCTGGGGGAGCACTTTTATTCAGGGCTATGGCAACGGGGTGCTGACTGCCCCGCTCTAAGGACGCTGCCCAAGCGATAATTTGCGGCTCTGAAACCTCGCCACCCCTGTCAGCGGTGTCCACAGCGACCAGTTTGAGATCGCCTTCGGTCAAGGTGCCGGTCTTATCAAACACCACCTGATCAATCGCTGCCAAAGTTTCCAGGACATGGATGCGATTAATTAAAAATCCCCTGGCGCGCAAAACATTACTGGTTACAGTGAGTGCCGTGGGGGTTGCCAAAGAGAGCGCGCAGGGACAGGTCACCACCAGCACTGAGAGGGTAATCCACAGCGCTCGCTGGGGTTCATAGAACCACCAATAAGTCGCCACAGCGGTGGCGATCAAAAGCAGCGCACCAATAAAATAACCAGCCAGTCGATCGGCGAGCATTGCCCACTGAGGTTTATCCAGTGCCGCGCGCTCGGCCAGTGCAACAATCGACGACAGGCAGGTAGCTTCCCCCGTGGCGCTAACCTTTATCAGCAGCGGATTGGCGCCATTCACGGTTCCCCCATAGACGAACTGCCCCGCCTGTTTACTCAGCGGTTGAGATTCACCGGTCAAAAGCGCCTCACTGACTTGACTGCTGCCCTCTTCAATCAGACCATCGCAGGGAATGATTTGCCCGGCATTGACGCGGATAAAGTCCCCAGCCGACAGGGTTTTGATCGGCACCTTCCGGTCTTCTTTAGCCTCTGAATAATAGCCATCTGAACAGTCGCCCTGGGGGAATACCTGAGTTGCCACCGGGGGCAGCAAGGTGCCGCGATTTAACAGCAGCAAATTTTTGTCGCGAATGCGCTGCTCGGCAAAACGCCCGAGCAGTAAAAAGAAACTGAACATGGTGATGGAATCAAAATAGACTTCACCCACACCGCGGAATGTGGCCCAGAGGCTGGCGCTATAGGCAAGGGCAAGGGCAATGGCCACGGGGAGATCCATGACTAGGTGGCGCATTTTTAAATTGCGCCAGGCACTAATAAAAAACGGCTGGGCAGAATAAAACACCACCGGCGTGACAAACAGCACACTGATCAGGCGCAGTACATTTTGCCACTCAGACTCCATTCCTTGAAAGGAACCGGCGTACAGGGCAATGGACACCATCCCGGTCTGCATCATTGCCAATCCAGCGACACCCAGGCGCAGTAATAAGTTGCGTGATTCCTTAGCGCTGGGAGATAGACTGCTGTCGCAGGTTATTGGGCTGGCGTCATAGCCAATTTGTTTGATCGCCAACAGAATATCACTGAGACTAAGAATTTCTGGGGTCCAGATAATTTCACCGCGGCGGGTGGTGCCATTGATCCTGATACGATCTACCCCAGGCAGTTTGCCAAGGTGCTGTTCTATCAGCCAGGTGCAGGCGGCGCAGGTGATATTGCCTATATAGAGTCTAATCCTGAGCAGCCCCTGATCTGTCTGACTGATATAGTCGTGCTGTATTGCTCCTAGGTCCCAGTCGGCGAAGGGATTTTCTTCGGTATCCGAAGGGCTATTTTCAACAACTTGTACACTGGGCGCTGAGCGAAATGCATAAAAGCTTTGCAGGCCATTTTCAAAAATCGTTGCCGCAACGGCGGCGCAGCCAGGGCAACACATGGCATGACGAATACCCTTTATAACCAGACTAAAATCACAGTGCTGAGGCACATCAAGGCCGCAGTGATAGCAGGTCTTATTGGCCGCGGTGGCTATATTCACTTTGGGCTCAGGGTTATTAATCTATCATCTTGAAAATTAATCTTTCCATTTAGGCGCCAGCTTTTATCTGGCGGTAGCAAACGCAGGTAGTAGCTATGCTGATATTGCTGCGTCAGTTGAGCACTGTACTGCCCAGCTTCAGCCTGTTTTAACGTCAGAGCTTCAGCCTGTTTTAACGTCAGAGCTTCAGCCTGTTTTAACGTCAGAGCTTCAGTCTGTTTTAACTTCAGAGCTTCAGCCTGTTTTAATGTCAAAGTTTGATCCAAAGACTGACTGCCGGGATGCTGAAGTAACAGGGTTAACTCTGTGGGGTAGATGACTAAACCCGATAGATTGACCAACAGCTGTGCTCTGCCAGCATCCTCAAAGGGCTGAAATAAAATCTCTGCGGCAACCTTTAGCTCGGCGGCGCGGCGGTCTTGATCGAGAGACTGATTAATCGCCAACCCCTCTTTATAGTATTGATCGTCGACCATACTGTGAGGATATTTGAGGGCGATATAGAGCATATTAAAACCCGCGATAACCACCACAAGGGGCAGAGAAATCAAGAACCAGGGCCAAAATTGGCGATACCAGGGAGGCTGGTCTTGCAGTCTATTGTCAGTCGAGCGAATATCCATAGGGCTGCCTCAATCTCTGTTTTTAAGGGGCGCGATAAAGCGACTTTTTTCACTATTTTGCAGCCCCGACTCAGTGGTGGCGGTGACAACAAAAACGATTTCGGCATTGGTCTTTTTGATGTCCTGCACCGGCAGCAACAGGCGCACTAACATTTCCGCCACCTCCCCTTCGGCAACGCCGACCTCAGACTGACCGCGATAAATTAACCCTTGGTCGCTTTTTACACTGATGCTGTACCGATGATCGGCCTGATCCATATTATTAATTTTTAGCTTATAACTGTTTTCCACAAAGCCATCTTCGGTGACTCTGTAGAGCATGCTGCGATCACGAACTACATCGATCTCTAAGGCTATGCGGGAACTGATCTGATAGAAAAACACCCCACAGATCACAATCAATACCGCAAAATAAGCCATTAATCGGGGTCGTAATAGGCGGAATGGAATGCCTTTTTCTAGGGCGTTTTCAGTGGTAAAACTAATCAGGCCAGCGGGATAGTCCATCTTTTCCATCACTGCATTGCAGGCATCAATACAGAGACCACAGCTAATACATTCATATTGCAGGCCATCGCGGATATCGATTCCGGTGGGGCAGACCTGGACACAGAGTGTGCAATCAACGCAGTCACCCAAACCCAGTTGCGCTGGATCCTGATTTATTTTCCGCGAGCCGCGCTGCTCTCCTCTGGCTTTATCATAGGACACAATCAGGGTATCTGAATCAAACATCACCGATTGAAACCTGGCATAGGGACAGACATAAAGGCAGATCTGTTCACGCATCAATCCGGCATTGGCCCAGGTCAGGGCAGTAAATAGCAGCAGCCAAAACAGCGCCGCACCGCTAACACTTAGATGAAATAAATCCGGCACTAATTCGCGAATAGGATTGAAGTAACCCACAAAGGTTAGACCCGTCGCCAGGGACATCAGTAGCCAACAGAGTTGCACTGCACTCTTGCGGGCGAGCTTATTCAGGGACCAGGGCTGGGCGTCCAACTTGATCCGCTTGTTGCGATCGCCCTCAAACCATTCTTCGATGGCAATAAAAATACTGGTCCAGACGGTTTGTGGACAGGAGAAACCGCACCAGATACGGCCGGCAAAATTGGTGATGGTGAAAAGCCCAAAGGCGGAAATAATTAGCAATGCGGCGAGAAAAGGCAGGTCTTGGGGCCAGAGGGTTAGCCAAAATATATGGAACTTGCGCTCAGCCAAGTCGAACCAAACCGCTTGGCGACCATTGATACTTAACCAGGGAATAAGAAAGTAGCTGGCGAGCATTGGAATCCAGGTCCAGCGTCTCAGGCTGCGGTAAAAACCCTCGAGGCTGCGGGTGTAAATTTTATCTGCGGTTTGATAGAGATTGAGTACATGGATCGCTTCATTGTGCGGCACCTGCGGCTTGGCAACCTCAGTGTTGGTTTGCGAAGACGGGGAGCTTTTATCCATAGGGAGAACTCTTTAGGCTATCTGTTGCTTGGCTCAGGGCTGTTGATTAGTCTGAGACAGGCTGTAGACATAGGCGCCAATAAGATGAATTTTTTCCGGGCGCAGTTTGTCCCCATGACTGGGCATTGCGCCATTGCGACCATTGCGGATGCTGTGACGAATATTCTCCAGCAGACTGGTATCAGCCTGATTGTAGAGCCAGATATCATCGGTCAAATCAGGTGCTCCCAAGGCCTGCATGCCAGAGCCATCTGGGCCATGGCAACTGGCGCAAAACATCTGGTACTGGCTGGCGCCGCGCTCGGCACGCTGGGCATCAAAAGGCAACCCACTGAGACTGACGACATAGTCGGCCATATCTACCACACCACTGTCGCCCAGCGCCGGCCCCCAGGCTGGCATAGCCCCCTGCCGGCCCTCAGTGATAGAGTGAATAATAGACTCGGCAGTTCCACCATAGAGCCAGTCATTGTCACTGAGATCAGG
>Ga0115564_10004472_pt1 | contig 11344 bp, 13 predicted proteins | sample COGITO_mtgs_1105_7_FD_88680 | JGI IMG/M metagenome (GOLD analysis project Ga0115564, IMG submission 88680) | Pelagic marine microbial communities from North Sea - COGITO_mtgs_110523 | ecosystem: Environmental > Aquatic > Marine > Epipelagic | place: Germany:Helgoland, sampling site Kabeltonne... | reverse complement strand
TAGTACCAACATATGTCTTGGTAATCTTGTAAACCATACACTATCTGTATAATTACCAAGCTCGTTGATATATTGGAATATTTCTATTATCTTCATTTCTAATTTTTTTTTTGGATCAGCAATGTTACAATTATCATCATTTATCTTAAATGGTATATTTAATGTTTTTGCTATTCGTAAATAACGATTAAATGCATTAATTTGGTCTGTTGTTATTATCTCTCTATCATATGGGTTTTTAATATCTTCGGGTACATTGTGATTGTATCTATCACTTCGTATATTAACTAAATTATGGAATGAATATATATCACATCCATAACAATTACTTGTTCCACCAAAACTATAAAACTGGGTATAAGATATTTCATTTACAGGCTCCAAAGTAGCGAAATCTGTATCATTTATACAAATCGAACGATCCTTCAATGCTGGTCCCGAACACTTGATATATTCCTTTACCAGATACCCCCTCCAAATTCGCTGTATGGCAGTAACATAGAGAGAAAATCGAAGAAAATCAAATAGTCTCGTTTTTAATTCATCCTTATTACCAGTTTTCTTCAATTTATAATATTTACAAATTTCTTTTAGTTGACATACTTTATATTGACACACATTGATTTGATTATATTCACATGGCTTTAATATTTTAAACTCTCCGTCAGATACCTTTAATTTCCGAATAGGTTTTTTTATTTTACATGATTTAAGTGCAAGTAGTTCATTATCATTTATAATTAAATTTGCCGACTTCATTTATATAATACAAGAATTTATATTTATATCATTATGCTATTATTACTACCTAACATCATGTACATATTATTGTAATATAGTATTATTTTTCAATTTCTAAGTATATATACATGTTAATAATATAAGTATTTAATGGTTACCTAATTTAGTGTGGTTTATTTAGTTGTAATTCTAAATTTAATACATATTAAAAAAAAAATTGATCTAAAGGATTCTTCATATGGTATAGTATACTATTACAATGACTAGTTCTAAGACAATTCTTTCAGGCGCAGATTTTAACCCCACATCCGATGTCAAATACTCCAAGCTAAAGGTTGATGCCCGAGGCGGTAAGAGTGTTGGTATTTTGAATAGTGGTGCTAACACAGCAACTTATATTTCAACACCTCTTATGCTCACCTGGGGAATTAATGAGCATGAAGATGAGAAGAGTGGTAGACTCACATACGATATGGCTCTACAATTTCCAAGCGGAGAGTATTCCAAGGAAGATACTACTAATTTCTTGGACAACATGATTGCTTTTGAGAAGAGAATTAAGGCAGACGCAATTACCAATTCAAAGGAGTGGTTTGGTAAGGCAAAGATGAGTGAAGACACGGTAGATGCATTGTGGACACCCATGTTGAAGTATCCTAAGAATAAGGATACAGGTGAACATGATTACGAGAGATCACCTACACTCATGGTAAAGATTCCTTACTGGGAAGGTGAATGGAAGACCGAGTTGTATAACATTGATCAACAACCAATCTTTCCAGACCCAGAGGGTGGTTCACAGACACCAAAGGACATGGTTGCTAAGGGTTCCCATGTTGCTCTAGTTATCCTATGTGGTGGCCTTTGGTTTGTCAATGGCAAGTTTGGTGTAACTTGGAAGCTTTTCCAAGGCATTGTTAAGCCAAAGGCAACTATGAGAGGAACATGTCATGTATTCTTGTCTCCAGATGATAAAAATAAGCTAATTAAGCAATCTGATGAAGACGATGAGGTCGAAGAGGAATCTGATAACGAGCAAACAAATACAAATGTGGAGGATTCTGACGAAGAGGAGGAAGAGGAAGAAACACCACCTGTATTTGTAGCACCCGAACCAGTTAAGAAGAAGGTTGTCAAGAAGGTGGTTAAGAAGAGTTCAGCATAAGAAAACACAAAATATTTATAAAAACAATGACAAACAAAATATAAAGGAAACAATTATAAAAAGAAACAAAAATAGGTGAAAACCACTTATTTTTGTTTCGTATTTTTACACACTGATTCAACATACATTCAATTATTATATAAAAAGATATTTTTGTATTACAATTATATAATAATATGGAGGAGGGAACTACAAAAATTAATCTACTAATTACTGGTGGTTGTGGATTTATTGGGAGTAACTTTATAAATTATTATTTTCCTCGAAAAAAGGTTAATAGAATTATTAACCTAGATGCGTTATATTATTGCGCTAATCCTAATAATGTGGATGAATATGTTAGAAATGACGATAGATATACAATGGTTAAAGGTAATGTAGCTGATTTAAATATTGTTTCTGATACTCTTAACAAATATGAAATCACACATGTAATTCATTTTGCAGCACAATCTCATGTTCAAAACTCTTTTGAAGATTCATTAACTTATAGCCAGGATAATATAGTGGGAACCCATACATTACTTGAATGCTGTCGTAAATATAATAAAATTATTAAATTTATTCATGTTTCTACTGATGAAGTTTATGGCGAATCTATGAATACCATTGAAGAAACACATAAAACTGAACATTCCATTCTTTGTCCTACAAATCCTTATGCAGCAACTAAAGCAAGTGCTGAATTAATTGCTCAATCATATAATCACTCATTTAATATGCCTATTATTATTACAAGAGGTAATAATGTCTTTGGTCCTAATCAATACCCTGAAAAACTAATACCCTTATTTATTCAATTATTGAAAAATAATAAGAAAGTAACTATTCAAGGAATGGGTGATGCTGTAAGAGCATTTTTACATTCGAAAGATACTGCTAGAGCATTTGAATGTATTTTGGAAAAAGGACAAATAGGAGAGATATACAATATTGGTTGTGATGAAGGTATGGAATATTCTGTCATGGACGTCGCAAAAATACTCATTAAAATGATTAAGAATACTGAGGATTATGATAAATGGATTGATTATATTCCTGACCGCCCGTTTAATGATCAACGATACTATATCAGTAATCAAAAAGTAAGAGAGTTAGGTTGGTCTATTCATGAGCAGTTTGAAGAGAGTTTAAAGAAACTTATTTAATTGAATTATACACCTTTGAGTATACATTCAATTAGAAGATAAAGATATTTTTGTATTACAATATAATATGATTGCTTCATTTTTAAACTATATATTTGGATATAACAAACAAAATTATATCGACAATAATGCTAATAATAATATAGATACACTTAAATACAAATCAATTAAACTCCCATATGAATTAGTAAATATCATACTTGAATATGACGGGCGTATCAAGTATAAATATAAAACAAAGAATAGCATTGATTATCATAAATATGTAAATGTAATCCATAAACACGATGAAAGATACAATATAATTACCCCGATTATCCATAAAAAAAAGCAAATTATGACAGATACAGACACGAGTCCAGTTGATACCAGTTTTTATTTTGAGTTCGCGTTTGATAATCAACCACATTTATGTTTGTGCTATGATTATAATTGGTCTGCCAATAATGAATTTGAAATATGTTATACTGATATGAAAGGTTCAGGACATGTTTTTGGAAGCGACCAAATTAGAACATACATTTGAGTGCGTTGAATGAGAACAGGTGTAAATCTACAAGGGTACTATAATACAAAAAATTGAACCAATCTATTTTTTGTATTGTATTGTTATAACAGCCCTCCCCCGATTCATATACTTAATATGTTTCCGATCATGAATCGTATAACAGTTGATACTATTACACATATTCCCAGTCAATACCCAAATGAATTTATGAAATTCATAGAAGAGCATAAATTAAAGCCACCCAAATTGGACACTGGTAATGGTAAGGCATTGGCACTTATGTTAGATAATCCATCATATTATTGGACCCGTGAAGATACTGACAAAATTGTAAATAAATTTAATATTCCAACTAGAGATAGCATTCAATTATTTAATAAACACGAACAATGGGGTATTCAAACAAGTAATGAGCGAGGAAAAAATTATATACTTGTACCTTATACATTATCTAACAAACATAAGATGAGAAAAAACTTTGTGTTCGATGGAACTGACGAACAAAAAAACATAGAAATTGATAAAATTAAATCCACTATTAAAGCGGATTACATAGATGTTCCTAATAATGAATGGCAACTTGGTCATAAGAATCCAAATTCAACAGATAATGCAATGTCTAATTTGGTTCTTCAACCACCAATTCAAGCAAAATATAGAGATAAATATACATTCATAGATACTCTTACAAAAATTCCCACCCCTAAAACATTTCGGGAAATGAATGAAGCAAAGCAATTACCATATACAACTGAAGATTTAATGAATTTAAAAGACTATTTAAATTCATTAACTTTATAAAAAATATAAATTAACATAATCGTTTATACACCATTGAAGATATAAATCTTCAATGGTGTATAAAATGGGACAAAATAATATATATTATGAATATATGATGGATATTGATTTTTATTATGTAAGCAATAGAACATTGGATGAGGATGTAAAAACAAATATAATAAACCCACATATTTTACATGATTATGAGGTAATAAAAAAGAAGAAGAATTATTGGGGTATTTTTTTACGGCATAAAAATGAAATCGTAGGAAGTACGCTAGTCGCGCATGAAAAGGAAGAGAATATTGATTTTTTGCTATTAGTTTCGGTTTATATAGATGATAATTATCGTGGTCGTAATTTATGTAAAGTACTTGTAAAACAAACAATATTAAAAAATGAAATGCGAAATAAAACAAACTTGATAAAAGTTGTTATTGCTGGAGGTATGCCAATATTAAAATGTATTCTTAGTGTTTTTAAGGAACTTAATTATACTATAAAAAAATATAAGACAAGAGATGAAAATATACAAATACTACAAAATATACGACCTGAAACCGCAATAAAAATAGAACAATCAAATTACGAAAATGATATTTGGCAAACATTGTTTTTTGAAAAAAAATGATTTACATGCTGGTTAATTTAAGTCAGGATTTTGTCCTATTATGAATATTCAACGGTGTAAATATATGCTCAATTACATACATCTATTAACTGAAATATCATAATATTCTTTGTTTAATTCAATACCTATACATTTTCTATTTGTATTTTTACAGGCTAATGCTGTTGTTCCGCTACCCAGAAACGGGTCTAGTACAATCGCATCCTTCTTACTGAATAATTTTACTAGATGTTCCATAAGTTCGACAGGCTTCACCGTTATATGTGTATTATTTTCGCCTTTTTCCTTTTTCGATGGTTTTGAAATCATAAAATTTTTATCATAGGATTCATTGTATTCTTCAGTTGTAATAATATTTGCTGGAACCCGATCCCCATTTATACCAACTTTTTGTGAGAAATCTAATAGACCGGTTTTAAATTGGAGTTCATTTTTAATAAAGGTTAATTTTCCAATTGGTTTCATTGCTACACAAATTGGTTCAAAACATGATCTTATCTGAGGTGTTTTAAAATCTTTATATTCTTCTATTAATTGTTCTTTTTCTTCGTCACTAAGCTTCATTTTATTGATAACATGTGTCATTGACATTCCTTTGGGCATCGTTTGTGTATAAGTCCAATTAATCATATCACGAATTTCAAACCCTGCTATTTCACATGCCATTGCAATGGAATGATATAACCTAGGGGACGAAAATGATAGGAAATATGCGCCCGGTTTCATTTTTTCAAACAATAACCTTGACAAATTTAAATAATAATCATATAAATCTTTCACTTGTTTCTTATCAAATTTCATTCCTTTTGGTAAATGCTTGACATGGCTATTTTTTTTATCATTTTTAACAGCTGTCGAACACCACTCGTTATCCAACTTATCTATAAAATATGGCGGATCAGTGATTACACAGTCAATACTATTATCATCTAGTTTTTCTATTTCTGACATACAATCTGCGTTTAATATATGAATTGTATTTTCATTTAAATGTGTTTCTGAATCGCCGATTGATTTTGATTCCATTGTTTTAGTTGACATCTTTATTACTATTTATATCAATTATATTATTATAATCAATTTTTAATTTTATCTACTGTGGGTTGGTATAAGATTTTCCAGTAATTTACGGTTTAATTGGCGTAATTCAATGGATATACATTCGATACATTTGAGTTTCTCTCTACAGTCTACAAACTGTTTGATGTCTTTTACCAAACTTTGAGCCAACTGATCCAATTCTTCATTCAATGTGTCTATTTTATCGCGTATTTCAGCACAAATGTTACATATACAATTGGTTATTTCTACTTCAACACATGAACAATTATGTCCTTTATTGTGATTATATTGATTATCGGAATAACCTATACAATATTTACACTGAATTGCTAATTTTGTCGAACTTGGTATCTTTTCACATGCACATTCACCTGCATAAAACTTTGAATCACTTTGACTATCCATTTATTTTTCACTTTGCTATAATAAAAATGTACTAGGACTAGATAATTCAATTTTTAATAATATAAACGGTTTAAAAACATTTTTGTGTGTTTATATTACAACAATGCCAAATGATTGTTATAATGGGCTAATTATAACATCTACCGATGAAAATAATATTATTAATATGTTAGACGAAATATCTAATACAATACCTCATGTCACAATAAAACAAAAAACGAAATATGGTTTAATGCTTGAATTTATAACTCCATGGGAGCCAAATATACAACTGATTGATAAACTAGTTAGGCAATATCCATTATCGTGGATAAAAAATGAATGGAATACAGAGGACGGTAAATCAGGTATTTGGGTAGGTAGTAAAAATAATATTAAATATATGGATTGGAGAGACCTTTCACTCGAGGATATGGATTTTTTTTTTCGTAAATAATTTATTCAAAACAATAAATTCTCCTTATTGTTTTGAAAAAGAATAAATATATTATTAACAGGTCAGTAGCTGTTGTTTCATATCCTCATCTAGATAAGTTGTATCAGTTACCGCCTTGAGTATTTTAGATACTTCTTTCTTGTTCTCTTCGACTGATGTAAAGAGATTAAATAGTATATTAGTGAAATCTGTTTGTAAATTTTCAGCCGTCTTAAAATTTGGATTTTCTTCTTGCCATAATTTTACCATGGTTCTTTGAATCTTGGCCAAATCGGATACATTCTTGGTTATTATCTTATGATTATTATCTCTCTCCCATTTGTCATTATCTTTCACATACATGACCTTTCTTTTTTGATCTGTACAATGAATCGGTCGTTCAATGACCTCCATATTATTTAATCCATCCACCATCATATTAGTTAGCGTATCTGTAAGGCCATTATTCTTTGTATTTTCAAAATGTTGAGCAGTTATGGGCAATGATCGTATAAAATCACCAATGTTCATGGCATCTTTACATTGTTCATTTAAAAACATATTAATATTGAATTGATTATTGTTTGTCATATTTGTAGTACTGTTATCTGTATTATGTATTGTTGGCATTATATGTACCATTTTATCCATAAATTCACTAAGAAATTCTTGATTTTTAGACATGATCAGTTCAATCATTTTCTCCGTTAATGAACTCTGTTCTACTAGACCACCAATAAGCTGGGTCTCACAATTACCTACAATTATGGAGCATTTATTTTGATGTTTATGTAGACTTTGTCTATGTACGTAGGTGTTTCCACAATCACATTTGAATAATTTGGCGTTTTTGGCGTTTTTTGGCGCGTTATTGTCAGTATTTGTAAGTCGTTTGTCAGCATTTTTATGTTTCAGTGTCGCAATATGTCTAATCCATTCTGATTTCTTGCTACATTGAAAGTAACATTTATCACAAGTAAATATTTTGGCGTTTTTTGGCGCGCGTTTGTCAGCCATAGAAGTATATATTAGACTTACAATAAAACGCCTAAATCCTTTTCACAAATAATGATATTTTTGTCAATAACAAAATGAAAATGAAAATATTTGGGTTGAGAGCGTTATCGTCACAATCACTTTTTTACAACTTTTTTCAATTCTATTTTTGAAATATAGAAAAATGGACATACTTTTCATGTCCAAAACCTGAAATTTGACAACTCCTATAAAAATTAAAAGTTGCACTAGATTGATGGAAATGGATTTATACACCATATTATATTGCCTTGATTCATCTAATATATAACCTTAAATAGATATATATTAATGTAGGTAGAATTATATGCGATTTGACTTTTTGCTTTTATTTCGGTTTCGTTTTGATTTTCGGTTTCGTTTTGATTTTCGTTTATAGTGTTTTTTACCACCAACCGCGACCTGTTTAGCTATCTCTTTTTCTTTTTCTTCATATTCTCCCCTTGTAATTCTACCAGTTACAAAATTCATATGATTTTCATGGTCCCTATTTATTTTTAACTTATTAAGTGTCCTTCTATTATTCATATCAATTGATCTTCCTGATTTATTAACCCTTTTTTTAGACCATTGTTTTTTTCTTTTCTTTGATTTGGTTTTATAATTATCCGAAACTGGTTCTTCTTCTGAAATATTTGATATGTCATATTCATCGTCGTACGATCTACGTGTACTTACATCACTTGTGAACCTAACTCTGTTATTTGGTTTAGTTATTTTATTTTCTATAGCGTCATCCGTAACATCTGGTTGTTTTTGTTTACTAGAACCTAGACCTCCGCCATTTAATCTTTGTTTTTTTAATGTATTTTTTTTTTTATCAACCATTATTTTATATATATATATATATTTGATATTTATTTTTGTTTTTAAAACATCAGATGTATTACAAATATAACATCTGATTTACATTTATTACTATACATATCACTCTGGTCGATGAGAGAAATACCATAGCCCTTTAATATATACTTTTGAATACTACGCATAAACAGATCCCTCGTTGGAATTTTCAATGTGTCTTTTCCTAAAACATAATCGATTGTATTGCTTTGTAATACATCTTCTAATTTATATTCCAGTGTAATAACAATGTTATTGTCACAATCTAGAGAGATATTCTCTGGTAATTCAGGTATACACTTAACTACTAATTGATTGTCTTTATGGTTGTAATATAATTCATCATGCCACAGAGGAATGTAGTATTTTTCTTCTTCGAAATGCAATATGTATATATTATCTAATAACAGATCGTCTAACAATGGGTTCAATATAACCATATTATCATTTTCTACCTTAGTATTAACGATAATTTTTATCTTCTCAACTGTCTCTGATGATATATGTAATACATGGTGATAATTGTTAATAAATTCAAATAACTTAATTGCTGTATGCCTGTCCATTTTTTCAAATGTTTTAATTGATAAGTTGTGACAGTCGTTTATTATTGTTTGTATCGCATTCTGAACCAAAATTGGGTCTTTCAGAAAGAACGAAGAGAGAAAATTAGTAAATAAAGAATTATAACTATCATCATTATTTTCTCCATTAACATTTTCTCCGTTTATTCCATCTCGCTCTTCCAAATATTTATATAGATATTGATATGACTCAGCAATAATTTTAAATTTATTACAGTAAAACCCATCGGTATCTGGCATATGTTTATCAGGGTGATATTTTAACGACATCATTCTATATTGTTTTTTTAATTCAGATGATGTAAAATCGGGACTCAGATTTAGGTTTAAACAAGCTTCACTAATATCCATGGATTTTATTTATTATATTGTAAACAAATTTCTCTATATGATAAATCGGTCTATAATTATTGTTGAAGTATTGTAAAAATGTGAATGTATCAATACATAATTCGGAAATTTGATCTTGATTTAAAATATTATCCTTTATAATTCGAGTAAAAAGTCCCAATATGAAAATTCCAATATCAATATCATAGATAAATATATCGTATAATACATCTCGAAACGTAATGAATTTAATGGTATTTTGTGATTTTATAATATTATAAACTTCATCTATAAAGTTGTCTACATTACACTGTGTACAATGGTTTTGTGTAAACATATTTTTTATATTTGTAATTTGATTTGGTTTTATATTCACTAATTGTTTACCATTTAATTTGGTATATAATGTTTTTGTAGGACGAGGAATAGATAGAATATAAAATGTATTGATTATATTATCCGGAATAAAAGATATTGATTCGGTCAATAAAATGAATTTTATATCATATGTGCTGGTGTTATTTCCTTGGATATAGCTATAGAAACAATCTAATAATTCTCCATGTATTTTATGAAAATTTTTACACACTATAATACCAGATTTATTTGTCCTGGACGATAATACATCTACCATATTATTGTATATTTCATTCCATAATAATTTTGCATTACATCCTAATAATGCCATATCTACTTCAAAATGTATATCACTAATCTTAAAGTAATAATTATTTTTATTGTGAACACAATTAAGCTTTTTTTCGTATTTCAATCCACTAGCGCTATATCGTTTTATAGCACATAACATTTGGGTATATTTACCTACTCCTGGTGGACCATAAAAAATTATATTTTTAAGTTGTTCTATTTTATCTGGAAAAGAAGCATATATTTTTTTCATAGATGGGTGCAAACTAATTTTTTCAGAACTTTGTATATATTCTATAAAGTGACTTTCTAAAAATTTCATATAATTATAGTTATAAGAAATCTTTATATTATCAATAATATTAAATAACATATTAGAATGAATATGTTACATAAAAAGAGAATAAAGCTATTCACATAGTATATATAACAGATATACCAGATATGAATATTATTTTATCAGAATTTCAATATAATCAAGAAAATATCTATTTTATGGAATCAATTATAAACACTATTATGGATAATAGTATGTTCATTAAAATAATATATACAAACACATTAATTACAATAAACGGATTGTATTTAACATTGGATTTAAATGTAAATAAGAAAGAAACATATTTTAAGAAAATAAAATACACATACGATATAAATAATAGTTATAACAATACGATACTTCATAAACTGTATGATATAGAATCATCTATACTCGATAAATATAATTCCAATAAAACAAAAAAATATGTTTTATATAATACATTGAAAATCGGAATATTAAAAATATTTCCAAATCAACCAAATATTCATACTAATTCGGGTAATACACAGTTAACCTCAAATATTAGTTCCAATGAACTAAATAGTAATAATCAAAAATGTTCTTTCACATTAAAAATATCAGGTATATGGGAAAATGAAACTGAGTACGGTGTCACTTATAAGTTATCCACCTGTTGAAAATAGTTTCAATATAATTTGTAATATAGATATGAATCCGATATTGGCAATGGTAAATATAAAATTAATATTATATAGTTCACTAC
>Ga0115564_10004470_pt1 | contig 11346 bp, 5 predicted proteins | sample COGITO_mtgs_1105_7_FD_88680 | JGI IMG/M metagenome (GOLD analysis project Ga0115564, IMG submission 88680) | Pelagic marine microbial communities from North Sea - COGITO_mtgs_110523 | ecosystem: Environmental > Aquatic > Marine > Epipelagic | place: Germany:Helgoland, sampling site Kabeltonne... | reverse complement strand
TCCACGTTACGGAGTGAGAGCGGAAACCAAACATAAAGCATCACAGCCAAGCGGATGATCTCAGGGCTCGTTTTAAAGTACCTAAATGGGGAGTGTTTTGTCATACGGAGAGGCTACGAGACCGCCCGCCCCGTCTCAAGCTCCTTTTGTCTGACAGTGCCCCTAGTCGCATTGACACTCCCTTCTACTACCAACTAAATTTGAGGCTATGCTCGAGTTCGGTCCCCACATAGATGATTCTTCTGAGGCAGTTGGTGGTCGAGTGCCATTCTCTGCATTATCGCTTTTTTCAGGTGCTGGTGGTTTGGATCTTGGCTTTCATCGAAGTGGTAGGGTGCGATCAGTAGCGTGCTATGAATACAATGAAATATTCGCCGAAACTCTGAAGTCCAACCTCGATAAATTATCTTGGCCCCACATTCAGCACAAACCTGAAGTTAACCTGCAAGACTTGTCAGATCCTAGCTCAGTGTCAGAGATTATCGAAAGATGGTCTGGCGTCGACATCGTATTCGGTGGGCCGCCTTGTCAGTCGTTTTCTATTATGGGCAAGACAGTAAATGGTAAGAAGCTTGGCATCAAAGATAAACGAGGATCGCTGGTATACTCATACCTAGATGTGATCGAGGGAGTAAGGCCAAAAGCATTCTTATTCGAGAATGTTCCAAACATCGTAAATATTGAAGATGGCGCCGTTGTCGATGGCCTTCGAGCCGCCTTCAAGGACATGGGCTACAGTCTTTGGTCAGGAACCTTGCGTGCTGCAGATTTTGGAGCGTTTACTTTCCGACGCCGCTTTTTCATGATTGGGATCTTAGGAGAGCACAGTTTTGAACCGCCAAAGGCGTCCTATTCCAAGGTTGCTCAGTCAGATCTATTTTCTGGAAATATAAAAAAATGGAAGGCATGCGGCGAAATCTTTGAAGAAATTGAGAAGGCAATTCGCAGGGGTGAGGAGATAGAAAATCATGAGAAGACAAAACATAACCCCCAGACTATCGAGAGGTTTTCGAAGCTCGCCTATGGTGAGACGGACAAAGTAAGAAAGAGGAACCGGATAAACCCATACGGATCCGCGCACTCAATATATGTTGGCGGCGTCATTGGAAAACTTCAAGCTCGCCCTCACATTCACCCATTTGAACCGCGTGAGTTGACTGCAAGAGAATGCGCAATGATCCAAGGTTTTCCGATTGACTGGAAGATCTCAGGACCTCAAGACGCTGCCCTGCTGCAAGCGGCAAATGCTGTACCAGTCCAGTTAGCCAAAGCTTTGGGAGATTATGTTTGCGACTGTTTGGAGGCATAGTTACTTTGGCGCAGACCTGCCTTCTCTAGTAGCTGCAAATTGATTAGGAATGCTGTCGACTGTAGTGTACAAGAGTTGCGCCAGAGTGCCTTCAAATTGTGGCCGGCTGTGATGCTGTGGAGACGTTTTTATGCGAGTTGTTGTTGGTTTCTACTGCCTGGCTATAAAATCCATCAGCTTGTCATAATTATCGACAACATCGTAACGGACATTGGTAGTCTGACCTGTCTTGTTGATCTCTGCGAAGAACTTTCGAGCACACTCGATCTTTATACGCTCCTGCGGACGGAGCGTCATCGAGGACACATTACCCTTCGTTTCGGCAACGAAGTAGATGTGCCTCACTGAACCTTCCTGTAATGAGATTGCCCAGTCAGGATTGTAGCCTCCAACCGGTGTTGGGATTAAGAAACCTCTTGGAAGCTTGGAGAAAACAACGACCTCTGAGCTCGTATCAAGGTCGTTCACGAACCGCTTTTCGACTTCTGAATCTACGATAGCATAGTCAAAAATATGTTTCTTAAGTTTGCCTATAGCGCGACTAAAATCGTTGCCTGTTTCAGAAGCTGTAAAGATGTCGGACTTATAGGTCTCTTCAATAGCGTCATACGTTAGATGGTCTATGGTGAGTGTGGCTTTTTGTTCTTCGATAAGATGGATTGCTTCGGCAATAAATTGTTCAGGGTTTCTCTTGAACTGTTCAAAAACTGAAGACTGCAATTTAGAAAGAATGTTTCCGACGGTAGATCGAGTTAGTTCAGCTCCATCTGCAATACGCCCGATGAGGTCATATTCGACACGCGAGTGAACGGATGTGGCAGCTTCAGGTCTAATATCTGACTGAACGAATGCTGTTCCTGACCTGAGAGCTTCTTCCGTAAGGTCATCAGCAAGCTGGCCTTCCGTAACCACATACTGAAGAGCCTTGACGCGAAGACTGCTATCTATTTTTGATACACATGAATCGATCAAGTCAGCGGAATCGAAATCCACTTTATAAACCGCTTTTCGACTAATGCGCCGCCACAACTCTTGAAACTCTTTCTTGTGGAAGTTGTCGTTTAAGGGGTTACGCTTGATTTTGCGACCATTAGTAAACATGTCATCTATTTGTTTGCCGCTAAACACTGTGTCTACGACCGCAAAAAGTTGGTCTGAGTACTGCAGTAGATCTTTTGGCAACTCAGCCAACTCACCTGCTTTGCGTGCCGTATGATAGGCTCCCGTAATATTGCCATCCAAATCGACATAGTCTCTTTGTATGAGATAGCGCTCAAGCTTCTTGGCCATATCTCTCGAAATTTCAAGTTTCTTACCATCAATGTTCAATACCTTGCCTGTAAAGTATTCGGCACTGGCTTGGCGAGGTCTTGCAGACAGGTTTTCAACAATCTCTCTCTGTAATCCACCAACAAATTCCTTGTAGCTTTCGCTGGCGACCACGGTCAGAATATTGATGTCGTGCACTGTGACCGGGTTATCCATTCGTTCGCCCAGTTGGTCTACCGAGATCCTTAAGCCACGTCCGACCTCCTGACGGCGAGAGATAGTGTTATCGCTATGCTTAAGCATACACATCACGAAGACATTCGGGTTGTCCCATCCTTCGCGCAGCGCAGAGTGTGAAAAAATGAACCTAGTTGGTTCTGCAAAGGATAAGAGGCGCTCTTTTGCCTTAAGGATCAAATCATAAGCGCTGACGTCATCCGAAAGACCAGCATCTTCGCCGCGCGATTTCATTTTCGGATCAGCCATCTGTCCCTTTTTGTCGACAGCAAAATATCCATTGTGAGTTTTAGTCCCGTCAATCGAACTGAGATACTTGCGATAAGCCCCATTCTCCAACGGCAATTCGGCCAGCAATTCTTCTTTGAGGGCAGTATATTCCTCCTCGAAAACGCGAGCATAGTCACCGTTCTGATCAGCTTGACTATAATCACGGTACTTCGCCACGTGGTCGATAAAGAACAAGGACAATACCTTGATACCCTGCGCGTGAAGCTGTTGTTCTTTCTTTAGGTGAGCCCTGATCGTCTCGCGAATTTGCAGGCGGCGCATGTGCTCTTCGGTTATGTCACGTGTTGCTTGACCGGCTTCGATGACTTCGCCGTTTGTGAAGTGAACCTCGTCTGCACGTGCATCAATATCGGAAACAACAAAGCCCCGATATTGATCAAGACCACCTGACATATCATAAAGATCACGCCCTTTCTCAACTCGACGCAGCTTACGCGCGATGCCTGACGCCGTCTTGACCTCGAGCTCGATACGCGCGACCGGAGCCTTAGACGAAATCTCGACGCTCTCGAGGTATAGATACGCGTTTGTCCCTGTCAGTCCCTTAGTCTGAATGCCTCGCACTTCAATCTTCTTCACGAGCTTTCGCGAGAACGCGTCTACGGCATCCAATCGATGTACCTTGTTATGCTGAGTTCTGTGCGTGGCTGAATAGCGTAGGATCAACAGAGGGTTGAACTTGGGAAGGGATTTCTGCGTCGCGACCCCTTCCATCTTTTGTGGTTCATCTAGGATGACAATTGGACGGTTTTTAGCGATTACGTCGATTGGGCGACGAGATTGAAAGACATCCAACTCATCATAAATCCGAAGGTTATCTGCGCTGGATGCTGCAAAAGCTTGGATATTGATCACCATCACGTTGATACCCGCATCAGATGAAAAGCTTTCTAGTTCATGCAAGCGTTTCGAATTGTAAATAAAGAAGCGCGCCTTCTTGCCATACCCTTCGGTGAAGTGCTCAGCTGTCATTTCGAGCGATTTGGCTGCGCCTTCACGGATGGCAATACTTGGCACCATGATGATGAACTTGGACCAGCCAAAGCGCTTGTTCATTTCAAAAATTGTTTTGATATAGCAATAGGTTTTGCCAGTACCCGTCTCCATTTCAATGTCGAGATTATAAAAAGCACCCGGCGTATAGTTGCGCGGCTTTGGTTTCCCATGGTCATCCACGAAGGCGTCCAGACTGTCGGAGAGAGGTAAGTTCTGCCGTTTTTGTACAGCGCGTATGTTTTCCAAAACTTGCGGCGCGCTCAAGACGATATCAGAATTACGGAAACCTTCGTCTTGCATCCGCGCCTGACGCGCGGTGCCTGGGTCAATACGGTATGCGACTCCACTGTAGTGGGGCTGTCCTACGAAACAATCGACAACGGCGTCAACGGCTTCGCTTTGGAATCTTTGGGATTTGAACCTGATTTTCATGGGCTCAAATTGCCTTGATGTCTGTTGCAGGAGAGAGGGATTTAAAGATTTGCCCAGTATTGATCTTAGCCGCATCGTCCTTGAATGCAGTATCACGAAATACGACGCGCAGAGGTTGACTGGCTGCGAGGTCTTTGATGAGCTCATCCGCGATACCGCCGTCGAAACAAGCAACCAGCGCTGTATCAGCGACGTAGAAAACAGTTTTCCCGTGGAGTGTTTCGCGTCGGATCGGTAGGGCTAGGTCGACTCCCCAATCAAGCAGCACCTGAAAAAGAAGATCTTCAGGCGTTCGGTCAGGTTTGATATTGTCCACTAAATCCAGCAGTGCTGCCTGTGTGGTTTTGTCTGGAGCGTAGAACACATCAGACATGTTTGAGCTGTCTATTTTTAGCACACGGAAGCCGACGTCCTTTTTCCAATCGGGGTGACATACTCCTTCAAGTATTTTTTGACCCGCGCGGCGGATACGCTCTTTGGTGATTTCGGCTATATTTGTATAGCCTGCTTGCTTCGCCGCAGACGCATCATTGGTAGGCTGTGGTAACTGGACCGAAATGACGGTTCTGTTCCCACCGTCTTCTGCATTGAGTTGCATGGCAGCGTGGGCCGTTGTTCCAGATCCTGCAAAAAAGTCCAAAATTATCGATTTTTCATCTGTCGCGAGGTGCAGAACCCGTTTTAGCAACCGGACGGGCTTAGGCGTTTCAAAGACAGCGGCCTCTGGAAATAGCTTATTTACCTCTTTTTTTCCTTCTTGATTGTGCCCAACCTCGCCGTATTTCCAGATGGTCTGGCATGCGGCCCCTTGCTTGACCTCTGTAAGGAACCGCTTGACGGACGGAACGTTGTTGCCGTCAGCACCGAACCAAATTCGATTATCCGCAACCATCTTGCGAAAAACATCTTGGGTATAGACCCAACAACGGCCATTTGGCAGCGAGTGTTTCTTTCCGTTGGGAGCCAATAACTCATAAAACTGCCGCTTTGTTCCATGACCTGCTTGCGCCGTTGCATCAGCGGGTTTCCAGACACCGCGTGGGTCGTTATCGAGGTTTCGATAGCGAGCATTCATCGCCTCCGTTCTTTCCAAGAGCTTTGGATGCCAATTCAACTTGTCCTTCGCATAAACGAGCATAAAGTCATGGGACTCTGAAAACCATTTCACTGCGTTTTGGGGGCTGTAGCGCTTCTCCCAGATGAGTGTAGTTACAAAATTCTCACTTCCGAATATTTCGTCACACATTCGTTTGAGGTTGGCTTGTTCATTGTCATCAATACTGATGAATATTGCGCCGTCATCTCGCATTAAATTCCGCGCTAGATGAAGCCGAGCATGCATCATGCTTAACCAATCAGAATGAAATCGACCTTTGCTGGTAGGATTAGCAACTAGCTGGTTTCCCTTATTGTCGCTTTGGTTTGACCGTTCCAAAAACTGCGCCGAGCTTTCCGCAAAGTCATCGTCATAAACAAAATCATTACCCGTGTTATAGGGCGGATCAATGTAAATCAGCTTGACCTTCCCCAAGTAGGTTTCTTGCAACAGCTTCAACGCCTCAAGATTATCTCCCTCAACGAAGATGTTCTGGGTCGTGCAAAAATCTACACTTTCTTCACGGCAAGGGCGCAGAGTCTTGGCAATCGGTGCGTTCGCCGTGATTAAAGCTTCACGCTTGCCTGGCCAATTGAGGTGATAGCGCTCTTGTGGCCCCTCTACGATGCTATCGGACAGCTCCTGGCGCAGTTGGTCGAAATCTACTGCCAGCCGCAGCTTGCCGTTCTCATCCGCCGCCTCAGTGATACAACTAGGAAACATCGCACGGATCTTGGTGATGTTGTCCTGAGTAAGGTCGGCGCTATGCATCTTCAATTTGTCCATTAGATCTCTCCGCCGGTTTTGCCGGGCTTCTTCATATGCTCAAATGCGGCTTGCGCCTCTTGTAACTGACTGTGCAATCCGACCTTGATGTTGAATTGCGTCTCGCGCTGCAACTTTGATTTAAGTAGCACTATTTCGTGCTCTGCAGCTCGCAGCGCCTCGACTCGCTCCAGACGAGCGGCAATATCCTCGCCAGTTTCCGCCTGAACCGGCATCAATGCTGTTAGCATCTGCTCATAAAGCGAAGCCATGTTTATCGCCACAGGTAAAGAGTTACGCTTGGTGCTTTGTGATACCCAGTCGCTGCGCAGATAGCCAGACACCACCCATTTAGCATTATCGGATTCTGACGGACGTTTGTGGGCCGCAGCGACCTGAATGCGATCACCGTGCAGAAGTTCAAAGAGTATCGGAAATGGAATGGCGCGATCAATCGCGCGCAGGATATTGTCCGGGGCAGTGCCATCCTTCAAGATCACATGGAATATCTGCACCTCAGTCACGGATTTGGTTACGGGCAAATTAATGGTTTCTGGTGCCAACTTGTAGGCCCACGTGATTTGATCCACTTCACGCACGAAGCGGTCCTTTAGAGCGACCGTAGAACCAGCATGCGCGTATATCCGAGACTTTGGCACGACACGCTTCAGTTCAGCGGATTTGGGATAACTGAAAAGACCCGTCATGCCTTGTCGCGAACCACAATGAAGCCAATCAGCTCAAAGTCATCAAGCCCCGCGATTGTATGTGTGAGAGCCGTCGTGTGTCCGCCAGAGAACAGGCTGTCGAGGTCTCGTTCTTCCTTTACTTCGATCATCGAGCTGATCGCGTCATTTAGCAGCTCAGAGTATTTGCCCATATCGCGGCCATCCCGGGTTTCTGCATTGAAGGACCGACATAGATCGGCGAAAGGCATGGTGCGCCCCTTGCAGGAGCTGCGTACCAGGTCCAGCAGCCGTTTGACTTCTGTATGATCGGCGATGATGCGTGCTTCTTCGGAGATATAGACTAGGTAGTAGGGGTGCAGGCGGTTTTGCTGATTGAGATTAACGCTATCGTAGACGTTGCGAAGCGCAAAGATCGCGCCTGGTACTAAGCCACGATCTGGTTGCGCAGGTACAATGGCGTGGAGACCGTTGGGAACGCTGCTGAGGTCGCCGTTCTCTTTGACGTAATTGAGTAAATCCATTCTAAAATCATTGAGACCCAAGTCCGTTATTGAAATCCCAGTTTTGACTTCTTCAAGCTCGATTACTTCCTCCTGCATCCGCTTCAACTGATCCTTCCGGTACGCTACATCGCTACTCTTGGCGGTCAAGACGTTGTCTTCGCCAGTGCCGACCATATCAACAATATGCATCCGGTTTTCGACGCGTTCCTTGAGATTGATGTATTCATCAAGTGAAATGTCTGGCCAGTAGTTAACCAGCTGGATTTTGGTGTTGGGAGAGCCAATCCGATCAATCCGGCCAAAACGTTGCACGATGCGGACCGGGTTCCAGTGAATATCGTAGTTAATCAAGTAATCACAGTCCTGAAGGTTCTGACCTTCAGAAATGCAATCAGTGCCAATCAGGATATCCAGTTCGTCTGGTTCGTCCGGCATGATCAGCGCCTTCTCTTTCGCCTTTGGCGCAAAGAGTGTCAGGACGGACTGAAAGTCGTAAGAGTTCTTGAGTGTCGTCCTTGGACCGCCTGACCCAGTAACAATCCCAGTGTGGCACCCTTCACTGGCCGCAAAGTGTGAGGCCAAATGTTTGAATAGATAGTTGGCTGTGTCGGCATAGGCTGTGAACACGATGATCTTTTTGTTGCCCGGGTTGATAGGCGACTTCATCTTATCCTCGATGGCGCGCATCAAATGTTGAAGCTTGGCGTCATCTTTAGGCTCTACAAGCTCCATAGAGGCAATTAGAGTATCAATAATTATATGGTCTGTAGTGAGATCATGCTTCCAAGAAGGAATATCCATATCTGCGAGGCTGATTTGAATTTTCTTACCAACAGTAAACTCATCAAGCCCAGCAAGATCCTCGTCTTCCACCCCGAACTGATCCAAGTCGCTTTGGAAATCAGCGACTTTACCGTCCCCTCCAGCTTGTTCAAATCGCTCTATAGCATCCAATGTCGATTGAATATTTTGCGAAAGTGAACCCAGGGTCAGACGAAAAGCTTCAACTGAACTCTCGAGCCGCTTGAGCAGATTCGTTGTCATCAAGGCTTGTAGACTTTGCTCGCGGTCGGCTTGTTTGAATGTACCTTTTCCACCTACAGTCTTGGTGTCGTAGAGTTCCTCGTACTTCTTTTTGCGGCTCGGCTGAATGTATGTTACGGGCGCGTAGACCGCGAGATTCAGCATGGAAAGTTGAGCAAAAATCTCGTTGAAGCCAAGTACGTCTTCGCGGTCTGTAATAGGCAGGTGGTATGAGATCGGCTTTAAGCGTTCAGGAAATCTTCCAATATCCTTGGTGTCGTAAAATGTTTCGATGTGTTTGCGCGAACGAGCTATCGTGACAGCGTCTAGCAGCTCAAAAAAGTCGAAATCCAAGCGCTTTAGAATTGTTGCTGCGGTACGTTGTTCAGACGGAAGTTCAGACCAATTATTGAACGCAGTTTGTGCGCGCCTAAAAATCTCCTCGACACTCGTTTTTGTTTTCAGGTTCTTGCTGAGGTCATTTGAATGGCCCTCATAGGCAAGTGCGAGTTGGTTTCGCAGATCAGTGAAGCGGTTGTTGACAGGAGTTGCAGAAAGCATCAGGACTTTTGTCTTCACTCCTTCTTTGATTACTTTGTTCATCAGCTTTTGGTAGCGTGTCTCACGGTCATTATATACATCGTTATTTCGGAAATTATGAGACTCGTCGATCACGACTAGGTCGTAGTTCCCCCAATTCACCCTATCGAGAGGTACGCCCAGAGATTCTCCAGACGTGCGTGAAAGGTCGGTATGGCAGAGGACGTCATAGTTGAAACGGTCACGAGCAAAGAGGTTAGTCTTAAGGTTTGTATTAAAGTTACGCCAGTTGTCTGCAAGCTTCTTTGGGCAAAGGACCAAGACGGTCTTGTTGCGCAGCTCGTAGTATTTAACAACGGCGAGTGCTGTGAACGTTTTGCCCAGTCCGACACTATCGGCTAATATGCAGCCGTTATAGGTCTCAAGTTTATTGATTATCCCAGTAGCTGCATCGCGTTGAAAATTGAACAATTTGTTCCATACAAGACTGTCTTGATACCCTGTCAAATCATTTGGAAGAACGTCTTCGTCGACCTCCTCAAGGAAATCATGGAAGATGTTGTAGAGTATTAGGAAATAGATGCGTTCGGGCGAGTTTTCTTGATAGACAGACTCTATGTGATCTAAGATTTCCGCAGTAATATCTCTCACCTTTTCTGGATCAGTCCAAATTTGATCGAATAGACTTAGATAGGTATTAGTCAGTTCAGGTTCCTCAAAAGCATGTGCTAGACTCGAAACTGCATCGCCTTTCTGGTAACCTAAGTCGACTGCAGTAAACCCACTTATTGGTGAATAGGCTGCGCTCTTTTTACTTGCTTCAGCGTGGATGAACTGCTGCATTGCGGCGTTTGATGTGTTTGATTTGAATTGCGCTTTCTTCCTAATCCAAGCAGCGCATTCTCGAGCAATAGCGCGCTGAGTGAGTTTATTTCTAAGATGTATTTCAAATGCACTTCCATGAACGCTCGATTCACGGGCTGACTTTGGAATGAAGAACTCGCGCCGCTCTTTTTTGACCTTTCCGACGGCGTCATTTGGCGTGAAGGTCGGAGCCGTAAAAATGAACTCGAGCTTTTTGATTCGTGAGAGTTCGGACTTCAGTGCTTCAAAAGCAAATATGGAGAAGCAAGACGCGGCAACGCGAAGCTTGGTGTCAGCGGACAGTGTCGATTTCAGATCGTCGCCGAGAAGCTCAGTTATATTATTGATAATCCTCAATTTTGCGCTCCAGTCTAAACAGCACTTCTAATAATGTAGACTGGCTTTTGGTGGCGAGATCAAGGAAAGTTTTGAATAGTTCAGAATCCCTGACGTTTACGCGTCACTTCTAGAGAAGTATCTGGGCTATGCCTGACAGCCTCTTTGTCAATCTTTACTCAGTCTCTACGTATGGTAAAATCCTCATGGAAATGGTTCAAAATCGCGCCTAAAGCAGTAACGGATGCTGACCGCTATACCTGATGCGAACCGGCAAGACTCGCACTTTAAGCGCAGCATAGGTGCTGCATGACGCCAATCCGTTAGTACCGAGCCAGGTACTGTCAAACTAATGAAAACAAGCATCATATTGCTAGCGCAGCCTGAACCTATGCGCTCAATCGTTGGCGCCACTCAGCAAGAGCGGCGGTTCGATTGAGCTTGAAATTGGTACGTTAATAGATCCCCCCAACAAAACTACCCCCAAATGAATCTACAACACTAATACTAAAGGCCCGTGGTCCGAGACGCGGGGCCTTATTATGGGGGGCCCCGGTCCATGGTCCTGCGGCTTAGCCGTAAGGATTAGGCGCAGTAACCCCTGATTAACTCTGTTTTGATCTGATGTTTCGTTGCGGGTAGCGTTGTGGGTAGAATTTTTTCTTTATTATTAATACAAATAAAAACAAATACTTAATGCATATATATGGCGAACAGACAGGGATTCCAACCTATGAACCTGACTAATTCTAACTTAACTATGCCTGCCTGTATAAAGTTCTATGAGCAAATTAAACACACTTCTTTTCCTAAAAAATCGTGCAGTTTCACGCCAAAACCCTGTGTAATCCACCAACCCGCGTTGGCTGCTACACTTAGCGGCACGATTAAGTGCGAGCCCTTAAACCGCAGCACAGACGGCAACAGACACCACTGCGATCAACCTGCCCCAACGGGTGGTTGCGACCGCTGAGGTTTGAGACGGTCAAAGTCAGC
>Ga0115564_10004469_pt1 | contig 11349 bp, 9 predicted proteins | sample COGITO_mtgs_1105_7_FD_88680 | JGI IMG/M metagenome (GOLD analysis project Ga0115564, IMG submission 88680) | Pelagic marine microbial communities from North Sea - COGITO_mtgs_110523 | ecosystem: Environmental > Aquatic > Marine > Epipelagic | place: Germany:Helgoland, sampling site Kabeltonne... | reverse complement strand
AGACATGATCAATAGCAACTGATAACTATTTGGGTGTACCAAAGAAAAGCCACATCTTTCGCGGGAAAACGGACAGAATATGATGCGCCTCCTCGTTTCAGCCGACATTCATCTCGGATCACCCATCCGTTCCGTGGCGCTGCGTAATCCCGACCTTGGCGATCGGTTGAAACAGGCCAGCCGCGACACTTTTGCCGAGATCATCGACCTGGCGATCTCGGAACAGGTCGATACTTTGGTTCTAGCGGGTGACATCTTTGACAATGGTTACCCAGATCTGAAATCCGGCGCCTTCCTGATTGCCCAGTTGGCGCGTGCCTCCGAAGCTGGTGTGCCCACGGTGCTGATCAGGGGAAACCACGATGCGCTGTTAGATCACAAGGCGCATGGAGATTTGGGGCCGAACATTCATCTGCTGCACAAGGACGCACCAACGGTCGAGATCGGCGACACGGCTTTCCATGGCCTCTCCTTTGACGCGGCCTATGTGGCGAAGAGCTTCCTTCCCGATTATCCGCGACCGGTGCCGGGCAAGCGCAACGTGGGGCTGATGCATACCTCGCTTGACGGTGCTCAGGGACATGATCCATATGCACCCTGCGCTGAACGGGACCTGATGGCGCATGGGTACGACCTCTGGTGCCTCGGGCATATTCATGCACCTTTTGAGCGGGTTGATGGACCGATTTTGGCGGTCATGCCCGGTATTCCGCAGCCGCGTCACTTTGGCGAGCGCAACGGTGGTACCGTGACCTTTGTGTCGCTGGGCGAGGGCACGCCGGAGTTCGAACGCCGCGCCATTGGGCACCTTGGCTTTTCCGAATGCGCGCTGGATTTGCGTACTTGTTCTGACCAACAGGAGGTCCTTCGCAGCTTGCGCGACGCGCTCATTTCCGCGCAAGTGCCGGGACGCGATATGGCGGTGCGCCTGCACGTCACCTCGGATCGCCACGGGGCAGAACTGGTGACGGAACTGGCGACAGAAGTCCTGGACAGCATCGACGGCGTATTCCTCGACAAGGTCAAATCTACCCCGCCGCCCCGCAAACCGGGAGCCGAGACCGACGATCTCGTCCGCCTCATGCAGGACGAACTGGCGGAAGACGGCTTTCGACAGGCCGCTCTGGAACAACTGGCAGAACTGCGTCTCGCCCTGCCATCCGAAATCACGGACGAGCTGGATGAGGGCGGGCTGGATGCGCTTCTGGAGGAAGCGATTGCGGAAGTCTCTTTGACACTGCACGCGGGGGCTTTGCGATGAGGCTGAACCGGTTAGACCTGATCCGCTATGGCCGTTTCAAAGACGCCGAAATTGCCTTTCCAAAGCGTGACGAAGGCGTGCCCGACGTGACGGTGATCTTTGGTCCGAACGAGGCGGGAAAGTCCACGGCCTATCACGCCTTTCTGGAATTGCTCTTCGGGTTCAAAGGCGGGGCACATCCGTATGCCTTCAAGTTTGAGCGAAGTGATCTTTTGGTGGGGGCAGAACTTGATATGCCCGGGCGCGGGACCATGGCGTTGCGCCGTAACAGCAAGAGGACGCAATCACTGTTGGATGTGCAGGACCGCCCAATAAACGAGGCGATCCTGTCGGGTGCTTTGCACGGCCTATCGCGAGAGATTTATGAGGAACGGTTTTCCCTCAACGAGAAGGGCTTGCGCGAGGGTGGTGAACGGATCGCCGGTGCGCAGGGAGATCTTGGCCAACTTCTGCATGCGGGTCTCTCTGGCCTGACGGGCATGGCACAAACGCTGGACGCGCTGGCGGAGCAGGCCGACCATTTCTATAAGAAGCGTGGCCGGGGCACTGTGCTGAAAACAGGCAGTGACCGGCTGAAAGAGATTGGTCGCGAATTGCGCGCTGATCGCCTTACGACAGAACGAGAGCGCACCCTGCGTCATGATCGTGACCGGGCTACGGCCGAGTTTGAGGGGGCCGATGCCGAGCTGCGCCAAACCCATCTAAGACAGGCCGCATCGAAGGCTGCGCAGGTCTGGTTCGATCGGACCGGAGAGATAGGGCAGCTGACAGAGGCACTGGTCGATTTTCCTGAAGGTCCCGACCTCCCTGCCAGCGCGGCAGAGCGCGTAGCTGGCCTTGGCGAGAAAATCGCCGCTCAGACAATCCGGGTCGCGGAGGCGGATGAAGAGATCGCCAAGCAAGATCAGGTCGTCGCAGACAACCCAGTCGACAAGCTGGCCGAGACGTTGACTGTAGAGTTGGAACGTCTCGACCAACTGACTATTGACGGAGCGCCGCTGATGGGGCGGGCCAGCACTGCGCTGGCCGATCTTGCCCGACGCAGCGAAGATCAGGAAAAACTAAATAGCCAAATAGACGCCGCTCTGGGGCTCCTCCAGGTGCCAGATGCGCCGGCATCCACAATTGCGTTGGAAGCAAGCGTTCTTGAGGATCTCGCGGCTGCAGTCCAGGAGTGCTTGGCCGCCAGTCTTTCAACCGACGCCGCACAGGAGGCCGCCGAAGTAGCCCGCGCCCAACAGGGCGAAGCACCCGCTGAACCGCAGGACATGACAGCGCTGCGGGCCGCCTTCGATCTTTGGAGGGCTGTCGCGGATCTTACCGCGTTGGAGACAGACCAAAGCCAAGCTTTGGCGCGTCTGACCAAGGCAACCGCTGGTCTGCCAGGGTCCTGGACGGATCTCATCGCCGTGGGCCTGCCGGCGCGCGAAACGCTCGACGAAGTCGGTCGGAACTGGGCAGCCCTGACCGCCGATCTTGCGTCGGCGCGCAATGACCTTGATGCGCGCGCGGCTGAACTGGCCGAGGCGCGAGCCGACCTTTCAGCGGATGAGGCAGCACCCGACGCAGTTGACATCGTCATGACCGAAGAGACCCGGCGTCGGCGCGACATCGTCTGGCAGCAGCACCGGGACGATTTGACCACCCAGACCGCCGATCAATTTGAGGCGGCAATGTATGCAGATGATGGCACCCGCGCGCATTACCTGACCGGCGCCGAGGCCCGGCAGCGGCTGCTCGCGGCTCAAGGTCAGGTGCGGACTGCCGGCGCAAGGAATGGAACCGCAAAGACCCGCTACGACGACCTGATTGCGCAGCGTGACCGCCTGTCGAAGCACTGTTCCAGATTGGCGCTTGCATTGGGGTTGGAAGAAGACGCGACCCCCTCAGCCTTCAGCGCGCGCCAGCAGGCACTGACCGCAGCGGCCGAAGCGGCTGCCGACCTTTCCAATGCGAAAGAGGCGTTGAAAGCCCGTCTTGCCCATCAGGTGGTGGCCCGTGGCGCGCTGATTGATGCCGCGCGGCCCCTTGGACTTGACCCAGCGAAGGGTGATCTGCCCACTCAGGTACAACGCGCATTGACGTTGGAGGATAGTGATCGCGAGGCTTGGGCCAAATGGCAGGATGGCGAGAAGACCATAGCCAAGCTGCACAGCAAGTCGGAGCAATGCCGAACCGACTGCGAAACGGCGCAGAGAAAGCTTGACCGGTTGACCGCAGCGCTGCCTCTGCCGGATCTCTCCCTTGAAGCAATTCGAGCCGCTTTGCCACAGCTGCGCAGCCTGCAGCAGCTTTATGGCGAGCATCAAAAGCTTTCAGCTCGGATCGAGGCCCTGGAGCAGGCGGTTGCCGCCCTTGCAGATGGCGCAAAGAGTCTGAATCGGATTTCGGATGATCATGAGGAAGAGCCTGATATCGACCCCGTTCGAGTCATCGACCGTGCGCGTGTGCGCGTGGCGGCATCCACGCGGGCTGACGAAAAACGAGCTGAGGCCACATCGCGACGCGATGAAACCGCCAGCTTAAAAAGCCGCGCAAAGACCGAACTTCAAGCTGCAATCGGTGACCTAGATGGCTGCTTCAATGGGCAGGGCAGGCAAGACCTCGCGCCGCGCGACAGGGTCGCAAAGTTGGTTGAACGTGATCGTTTGCGCGCAGATAAGGCAACGGCGGACCGCGATCGGCAGAAGGCCCGTGATGGTGTAGACGCCGATCTCTTTGCGGAGGAACTGGACCGGATGCCGGACGCCACACGCGCGGCAGAGCTGGAACAGGCGTTGAAAGATGCGCAGGACTCCCGCGATACCGCCCGAGACGCGCAGCGCGAGGCTGCCCGCCTGTATCGCGAAGCTTTTGAGGCCGCCGACCGCAGCGATCTCGCCACCGAACAGGCGACACTGCTAGAAGAACTCCGGAGCGGCGCGCGTCAGGCGGCTGTAGCTCGGCTCGGGGTAGTGGCGGCGCGCGGGGCGCTGCGTCGACTTGCGGCAGAGCGGCGCAGCGGCATGCTGCGCGACGTCGAAGGGGCCTTTGTCACCATGACCGCTCCCAAGTGGAAAGGAGTTGATGTTTGGAGCCAGGCGGAAGGCGAAAAGCTCGTCGGTATCCAACCTGACGGAAGCACGGTTCCTGTTGAACAGATGTCAACGGGCACAATGGGTCAGTTGTATTTTGCGCTGCGCCTCGCTGGATATCGCAGCTTTGCCCGCGAGCCGGGCCCACTGCCGATGATCCTTGACGACATCATGGAAACCTTTGACGATACGCGCGCGCGAGCGGCCTTGCGGCTTTGTGCCGAGATCGGCACGAACGGACAGGCAATCCTCTTCACGCATCACGCCCATCTGGTCGAATTGGCACGCGACACCATCAAGGGGGTGACTGTCGTGAACATGCCAGACTGACAGGTTTGAGTAGGCCTCGGATTTACTCTTGCAAACTGGTATGGAAACAGGAAAGCAGGGTTCAACACTGTCAGCCGAAGAGGTCGCCTGTGCCCGAAGAAGTATCCAGAACTTCGTAATAACCAGACATGTGCAGTAAGAAGTCGTCGTCTAGGCTTCGGTAAGAAAACTCAAACGTTTCAATCGCGACGCGACGCTGTCCCGCTACCTCAGAATATTCGACAAGTTGGAGAAAGTGTGGCTCGGAATGAGGTGGCGACGCAAGTGTGCTGACTATCGCCATCCGCTGGTTTTGCTTAAGGGCTGGTTTTTTATAGGGATAGACGAAAACATAAAACACGCCTTTATCTGTCTTATAGCTAAAATCTGGTGCGATAGTTGCCTGTCGTTTACCGAAAGAAACCTTCTTGCGACCATCTTCAACATGTTGCGCCCGATCAAAAGGTATTGACTTGCACAGCGCATTGAAAATCGACAGCTTTGCTTTGGCCTCGCCGGGACCATCAAGAGACTCCAGAAATTTCTCAGCCTGCTCGTGAGGAATGCCTTTTAGATAGGAGATGCACGTCGAGTATAGGCTATCGTAGTTCCAGGTTCCTCCAGATTGTGCATCATATTCATCAATTTTGGCTTTCAGGCGTGCCACTTCCTGCGCTGTACCCGGCGTTCCATACGCACTTGGGTTGAATTCGCGAACGCCCCGTAGAAAATCTGTCTTTGATTTTTGTGGCAAGCAGAAGCTCCTGTCTATTTCACTTTATCAAAATCTCGAACCCACAAATTCTGGTGCAAGCGGGATGGCATTCTCGTTGAGATGCTTCCGGATAGTCTCTCTGTCTGAATGGTCGAAATAATAAGGTCCGACGAGTTCCTTCTCGACAGCTTTTGTTAAGTCTGCGACATCGCTGGCTAGACGAAGCAGCCCTGTCCACTTTGCGTCCTCATCGAGAATCCTGCGGGTGTTGTCCGGGGTCATGAGAGCAATCGCCGTATTACGATCTTTGCTCAATTCATCAAGCCAGCGTTCAATACCTGACAGTACCATCAGATCACGCGCTACTTGGTGGGTAATATAGTGGCTGGGGCAATGGTAGATCAGGCTACCGATATCGTAGCTGCTCAGCTCGATGTCGGCATCAGAGTCGTTTTTGAGGTTCTTGGCCAACCTGATACCCATACGCGCACCGTCGTTCGTCAATGCCGCCTTTGCCTCAATTTCAGCAATGTACCGAAATGGATAATTTTCAATGTGCTCCAGAGTGTATTTGTTGACGATTTCTACGCCGCGAGACGCTTCATCAAGAGACCGCTGATAGTCTGCCGAGTCAAGCCAGTTAGCCGGAACGACATCTACCTTGCGTCTGAAACCGCCATCGCTGAGTGCAATGGATTTCGCGGGTGTCTTATCGACAGTCGCACCCCAGAAGCGTCGATCCAGGACAATTTCTGATTTGCGCCGCAGGTCTAAAACGGTGTCTTTCACATTTCCCGAGAAATCGACGTAGGATTTCAGACTGCTTACGCACGGGCTCACACGCAAACAACGCCCTTCCATCAACAGAAGATCAACGTCGCTGGCACCTCGGATATGGACGTTAAGCGGGACGGACCCCTGAAGTTTAAATTCTGGGTAGAGATGCTCATCGCGAAGCCCTTCACTCAGGTTCCGTTCAACTTTCTCTGCTTCTTCATGCGAAATCTGCGTAGACCGTGGATCGACCTCCTGCATCGATCCTAAAGCATACTTCGTTGCCTTGTTGGCCGTTCTCTTCTCATAGGCTTCGCCATGCCCGGCAGACATGAGGACGGTGTTATTGTCATCCATTCGGCGCGAACGGAGCCGCGAAAGTCGTTCGTCAAAATCACGCGGCATCCGGCGCTCTCCTTTTCAAATTCATAGTTCCATGCGTGAAGCGACCGCCGCCGTTGAAATACGATCCCTCAGCCGTTTGGAGATCAGGTGCGAACAACAGGTCGCAGTGACCTATGTGTGCCTGAAGCTCCGCCTCACCTGGTTTTGGTTGATTGCGGTAGCTATAGATAAGCCTGAATCCTGCTCTACCTTCGGGCAAGATGGCGGCTGAAACGCTATGAGACTGGCTTTGCGCTGTCTTCAGCCAAACGAATATCCGTTCATACCGCTGCGTTATCTCGATTTGGCCAGCCCAGTCCCATTGCGGCTCGTTATCCTGATCATACGATTTGCCTTCCAGATCCCATGATCCTGATATGTCGGGAATGCCGACAATCAAACGGACACCCTTCCAACGCCACCCAAATCGGTCAAACAGTAGGAAAAGTGCACCGAAAACAGCGGCTCCGGTCAATGGCCAGAAGATAATTTCAGGTACATCAATAAGACCCCAACCTTCTGCCAATGCAAGCAGCAGGCCAACGCCGACAACAAAACCACCAGCGACCAGGCCAGCCACAAAGGATATCCACATCCCAATTTTGGATCGGCTGTGACCGACAACGGAGTACTCATGTTCAGCCAAGTTAGAGACCTTATGATTTTCGGCCCATATAGTTAGTCGGAGCCGCAGGGCCCCAAGATGTACCCCACTCGACACAATTCTTCAATCCAAAGGCGCAGACGTTTTCACTTTTTGTTCTAGCCGTCGCTGAAGGTGTATGTTGACATTGAAAACCGCTGTTCAGGGATTAGCCGCAAATGTCTAACCCGGCGTCAAGTCAGAGTTATTGAAACCAAAAATTCCTCAGCACCTAGCCGAGTGCTGGCGTCACCTATTCAACATTGCGGCCACTTTATCTGAAACTGGAAATTAACGGCCTCTTGAACTTAAAGTTTCCGCTTACAGTTACTATTGGTCCTCGAAATACTTCTTGGCTTGTGGGTGTTCTCTAAGCTGTTCGGGCCGGTATGGCTTTACCTCGCCGACTTGAGGCACAGAGTCAGCTTTCAGCCGCTGAATTACCGATGGGTGCAGCTTAAAAATTGGATCGACGATACGTGGTTTGGCCGGCCACTTCCTCTTTAGTGGGCCGAACTTGAACATGTATGTTTCTTCGTGTTGAAGAGCGACTGGATCCGGAGATCGGAAAAGAATGTTTTTGTTTATCTTTATCTCAGGTACGCATTCCTTCAGTTCGCTGACCATCCAGTCCAACGCAATGTCACTGAGTCGGGATTCTGGTTCCAGATAACTGCCGCCCACATCGCTGTGGCACCCGGCAAACCATACTTGTTTCAACCATTCGGGCTTTCTGCCTGCTGTTTTAGCTGCCTCGGCTTTCATCGCCCACTTAACCCGAGGAAAGTCTCTCCGATGCTCGTCTATGGCCAATGCATGACGGGCAAACCCAACATCGGAATCTAGCCACTTATCATAGTTTTTGCGGTTCCAGACTGCTCTGTGACCGTGTTTCCAGATTGACCACCAATCGCGTGGATTCGAGATTTTCAATGGCTTTTCGGGATCGGGAGAAAAATACTTGAACTGCGACCAGCGCAACTTGATGTACCAATATGAAATGACCGCCAGTAACACTCCTGGAACGAACCAAAATATCCAATGCCAAGACCAGTACAAGGCCGCAGAGAACACACCGCCAAGCGCCACCAAACTCGCGACTATGAGATATCCGACAACGACATTTCCGAGCGCTGCAACTGTATCAAAAACGCCTATAAACGTGGGTTGTACGTTGCCTTGAACATCTTCCTCCGCACCTGGGACGAAACTACCGTACTTTCGCCGAAACCGCCTTCCGAGCTCTTCCCTTCGGGTAAAATAGGGTTCCTGACCGCGCGAGTATCCGTTCCCGTGATTGTAGACGAAGTTGACTGCGTCGCTTGCGATCTTCCTGAGCGGTGCTCCATAGCGTGGGACAGCAGATCCATCCGGCATTTTGGTTGGGATGCCACAGAGGTTCATTACGTTAGCTACGGCGCGTGCGGTGTATGCACCACGTGAAAAACCAAACACAAGGATGCGATCACCTGGTTCGTAGTAGGAAATTATTTTTTCGTAGCAATCGATAACGTTTTCATCGATTCCTGCGCCTACTGCGGCAGAAAGCACGTTGCGCACTCGCTGAAACGTCAACCCGCCAACTTCTCCCGCCCCGAGGCCTGCGTCATAGAAGCAAACCTGTTCAGATGGCTTGATCGGGGAGGATGGACCGGGCCTGGCCGCACGATACAACTTATAGACATTTGAGAGCCGTTGGTCTGGCTTCATGCCACCGACTTGACCGGTCCCATCCGAGAAAATTAGAATGTTCTTCGGCATGAAAATAACCCCGCTTCGTTCTTAATTTGTTCCTCTAAATCGCTATTCGCTGGTTGTCGTAAAGTCAATTAGACTCGCCAGACTAAATCTGGGGATCACAGAGACCTTCACAAACAGCGCCCATGACCAAGAACTGGACGAGCGGGAGCTAGACATCGAACGTGAGAACGAGCGGGACGTGGATCGGGGCAAAGGGCACATCCTTTAATCCACTGTCAGCCTAGAAAAAATCGGGTAAACAGTCTCCAGAATAATATGATTTGGAATTGCGATGCCTTCAGTTTTCTTTTCTTACAGCCATGCCGACGAGGCGCTGCGCGACCAGCTCGAAAAGCAACTGGCAATCTTGAAACGCCAAGGTTTGATCGAGACATGGCACGACCGGCGAATTGATCCTGGCCAAGAGTTTGGCGGTGAGATCGACATTCACGTTGAGAACGATGACATCATACTTCTTTTGATCAGTTCCGATTTTCTTGCATCTGAATATTGTTACGAAAAGGAGATGTTGCGGGCGGTTGAGAGGCATGACCGGAAGGAAGCAATCGTCATTCCAGTCATCTTGCGTGATTGCCTTTGGCACGATACTCCGTTTGGCAAAATTCTTGGAGTTCCAACCGATGGAAAGCCAGTCACGCAGTGGCCTGATAGAGATCAGGCGTTTCGGGAGGTTGCCCAAGCTGTTCAGAAAGCGGCAAAGCGACTTGGCGGTTCAGCGCAATCTCAGGCTTTACCTGAAGCCACCCAGTCGGTTTCACCTATGATGGCCGATCCCGGCATTAGATCAAGCAATCTGAGAGTATCCAAGTCGTTCACAGACCGTGATCGTGACGCCTTTCTGCATGAGGCGTTCGACTACATTGCCAAGTATTTTGAGAGTTCTTTGACCGAACTTGCAGCTCGTAATCCAGAGATCGAAGGGACATTTCGGCGTATCGACGCCAACAGGTTCACGGCAGTCTGTTATCGCGCCGGCAAAAAAGTCAGTGCGTGCACCATTTTTATGGGGTCAGAACATTTTGGTGGAATTGCCTTCTCAGGGAGCGAGAACGCTGCCACCAACGGCTACAACGAGCAGCTTACGGTAGAAGCTGATGATCAGGCCTTGTTTATGAAAAGTCTTGGGATGGGGTTTGGTCGCCAAGAGGGTGTTAAGCTCACATTTGAAGGTGGAGCAGAACTATACTGGGACATGCTGATCGAACAACTCCAGTAGGGTTCCTTCTTTTGGCAATGTTTCAATCAAGGCTGCGAAACTTGCTTTGAGGGGCGGCGGAAGATCACGGGAGCGAGGCCGGTCTCGGGATCATTCTCGTTGAGGACGATTTTCCAAGATTTAAATACTGCTTCGATGGGTGACCTATTAGAAACGGTGCCAATCAGTGGAAAGTTGACCTTGTTCTTCATGGGGCCTCGAGGCTGAGCCGCGCATAAGCCATAGGCACCGTTCCACATGACCATGTCGCCAATTTCAGGTGAGGCGTAACTTCCCATTTGGATGTCCCCAGTAGGGTCGATCACCAGCTTCCAGTCTTGGCCATATGAAAGGCAGAGGTCAGGTCTGTGCTCCACATAGTGAATACTGAACAGGTCATCACCCTGATCATACATTGTAGCGAAACCAAGATCTTCCTCGAGTTTGATGACAAGCATGGCCAATTCAGCCCCTCTGCCAAAGTTGCAGAGACCGATTTCTCCCACCTCAAAGTCGGCCATGGGTTTGAGAGTTGTTGGAAAGAGAACTTCCATAAGATCACCTAAATTGGCTGCATGTTGTTGTAAAATTCCGTATCCTGCCATGAGGCCGGTGATACCGGAAGACGGTCGGTGGGATAGTCAGCAGCGTGTGACAAAAGGTTGGGTTACACCGCTATGCGACGTCAGTAATCCGTTTTATTTTGATTATAGCAAACCCAACGACTTAGGGCAGTCGAAATACCTTAATAAACTGATTTGCAATTATATCTGGAGCTTGATCGTTTTCGACGTTGTACATCCGCGCATAATAGCCTTCCTTCTCAATGAGACGAACGACCTCCTCAATATCAGCCACCCAAGTATAGTTGACTTCACGCTTCCGTTCGTCGGCAGTAAGTTTTGGCGCCGTTAGTTGGTACTCACCACGCTCTTTCATCGGTGTGAGTCGATGGATTGTTCCGGTCGTGCTTGAAACGCCAACAATTACATAGGCCAAGTGAGTGCCCCTTCGGATAACGATTGCTCTTGAGCAGACAATACGCATGTCTAAACTTCCTGTCGACCAAGCCTTGGAGGCCAGTCACGGATGTCAAGAAGCGGGTCAAGAACGGTCCTTTTTGCCGGAAGGATGCGCACCACCAATAATCAGTTGCCTAGCTTGGACAAAAACCAGAGGCAAACCGATTTGGTTTTAGCAGGTTTGCGCCGTCTCAGTACGGTAACAATAATT
>Ga0115564_10004466_pt1 | contig 11353 bp, 5 predicted proteins | sample COGITO_mtgs_1105_7_FD_88680 | JGI IMG/M metagenome (GOLD analysis project Ga0115564, IMG submission 88680) | Pelagic marine microbial communities from North Sea - COGITO_mtgs_110523 | ecosystem: Environmental > Aquatic > Marine > Epipelagic | place: Germany:Helgoland, sampling site Kabeltonne... | reverse complement strand
TTGTTTTTACAAGAAACAATGCTAAAGCAAAAAGTAAAAAGTAATGCAATTGAAAGCAAAGATCTTAAGTACTTCATGTTAGAGCTTTATTACAGAAACTACTAATTTATCTATTTCTCCTCCTCTATCAAATAACATTTGACTCGTTTGAACATCAAGAGACTTTCCTTCAAATGATAAAACACTTCCATCGGTTAAAAACACTTTTATAGCTAAATTGGATGCCTTCTTGTAAATCACTGGCACTTGACAATAGGTAAAAGCTAGAGAGTCTACTTCTAAATCTATACAACATTTTTCTTCCGATAGATTGATATAGTTAAATACATCTTTAAATTTTAAAAATTCATCTGTCCGCAATATTTCTGGATTAAACTGAACAGCGCCATTACATACACTAACCCCAAGCTCTCCAAATCTACTCAAGATATCTTCCTTTACTTGTCCAGTCATCCCGGGCTGCTGAGCACCCTTACCACCAGGTGTGTGAGAATACGCATCAGTTGGAAAAGCCCCATATAATTCAGGTGATTTATGCACTCCAATTCCAGCATTAATTTCAAAATAATGATCATACAGTCGACCTATAAGTTCCTTATCATCAGTTTCAGACAATGCTTTTTGAGTCACCTCACAAACCGCCAGCAGAAGTTTAGATACCATATGCCAGTAAATAGACCCAAGTCCTTCGTATCCAAAAAATGTCCCCGATCTTCCTGTAAAGGATTTATGATCGAATACAGACTCAAAAATATCCAGTACCTTTTTAGAGTCCATCCGTACAAGCGACCCGTAGTTTTTTGAAAGACTAGTTAAAGTGACTTGGACAGAATCTGCATTATTAAAAGTTCCATTAAAATGGTAAACACCATCTCTATCTTGAACAATTAATTGAGTATTTCCATCATCAACAAGCTGAGTTAGTAATTTAGAAGAATGGACATCGATAGCTGATATAATATTTTTATTAACAAACTTAGGAAGCTCCTTGTTTGGGTACAAAACATAACTGTATTGGTCTGCTCTGAATAAAGAGCTATTTTTAAGTCCATCTAAAACATCTAAACTTTCATGACTTGATAAATAGCCAGAACTCAAGACCGCTACTTGTCCTTCTAACATTTCAGGAAGATAGGAGACAGAAATAGAGTTATTATTTTTTAAGGTCATTAAGTTGTAGGCATGAAATAAATTATCATCTCGTTTATTAGCGCGTATCGAATGCTCTAAATATTCTAAGGATAAACGAGTAAAAACTAACAATGAGTCCTTTAAAATTGCTGTCTTATACCCAGAAAATTTTTGATCATAAATTTGTGTTCTATAGTCACTTGCTGCTTGCCCCAAACCGTCCAAGACACACTTTCGTTTTTCATCAGTGAAACTTCCTTTTAAAAGGTCCTTATGAATCTCAAGGGTTTTAGACACTTTATTGAAAAACTCTAATAACTCATCAGAAATTTCAAATTGATTTGAACTGTCCTGATTTAATACTTTGTTAAAGAATTTCAAAAAACGTCTCAGATGATACAAGGTAACCATGGATACTCCATTTCCGACTAACGCATTGTTAGCATCATTCCACTCAGGTCTTTGGGTGTTCATCCAAATACCACCCTCTGGTATAAAATTTGAAATTTTTGCCAATACGGTAGCCAATATTTTTTCAATAAAATTAACTTTGTATATAAAAACAGTTGTGTCTCTTAGTAGTGCTCCATCGATACCAATTTCTTCTCTTTTGAACTGAATATTTTCTTCCTTTTCAAAGTCAAAATCAATAGTGTTCTTTGGGTCTTTTAAAATAGATTCGTAAGGCTTGATTCTATAAGGTACATTTGCATAAACGAATAAATCTTTGGAAAAATATGTTGCTAATTTATTTGGGTAATAAGCTTCCATAAACTCAAGAAACTTTAGTAAATAAATAATTTGATGATCTCCCCAATAGCCAATATATGACCATGGATTATCAGGCTCAATGGTTTCCCAATCAAAACCATATTTAGTAACGCGATACGGATTATATCCGTCAAAGGTAGTCGCATTTAAAAATTTATGAATCATCCCTTCAATAAACTCTGGATATGAATGAGCCAATGCTTCCCAGTTTTGGAAAATATCACGCCAGTTACCTTGATAGTCTAAAATTTTTGACCCATCATTTTCGTTTCTAGTGTTAATAGAAAATTTATTCCATGGGCGACTTGGATCTCCATGGCGGCGACTGAACTTTAAGGGTAAATATTCACAACAAAGACGTTTAAAGTTTTTGTTATCATCATCTTGATATAAAACTTTCAAATCTTCAAGCTTAAATAATTCCGGTAAGGCCTTTAATATATTTTCTTTATTACGAAATACTTTTCTGTTAGATTTCTCGATATAAGAAACAAAGTCTACTTTTTCTATTTGATAATTGTAATCAAATATACCTCCCCGCATGATGTTAAACATGGTATTTGAAAAGTGACGAATATTGCGAAGACCATCAGCAGTTTTCTGAAGCCCGTCAGCTGCCGCTACTAACTTTTTGAGCTGATCAGAACCCAGCTCAACATCATTCAAAATATTTGATTTTAAATCTGAAGTGGTTTGAATCTTAGATTTAATTTCTACAATGTCTGAAACGGTTTGATTTACATCTGCCACCAACATCCACTCTTTTGATGTAGTTGGTTCAAGGATAACTTCTGAGTGGAGAAAATAAGCTCCTTTTTCTGCTTTAATATCCGTTTCATTATATAGCTTTTGACCTCTTCTGAAATCTTCTAACTGCAAAGATGATAAAAGAATTTTGGGTTTCTCAAGCCCAATAGACCAGGCTATATTAGATTTCAAGGCTTCACTGGGCTCTGCTTTATCAACAATAATAGCACTCAAAGCAAAAACTGCAATGGAAGATCCCTCAACTAATTCGGTTCTTTTGTAAGCGTCAACTAAGTTACTAGTACTGTTCTGAAGTGCCTGTTCAACTCCGTAGGGTAAAACATTTTGAATTCCGTCAATAAATTGAACTTTAACTGCTGAGGATGCTGTATTAGTTAACGAAGACTTTCGAACAAATCCATAACAATCTGAGGAGTTCCACTCATATGTGAACCGTATTTCAAGGTCGTGATTAATTTCTTCAAATATCACTTTGTTACCAAAGGCATTTTTGTAAAGGTTTCGCGATATTTTGTATAAAGATTCTTGCCGTAAAGAAAAAGGCTCCCACAAAAAAGTTTGTCTATTTTTCTCAACAAGAAAAATAGATTTACTACCGGTTGTTTCAAAAGAATCAGTTATTTTATCGTCAGTATAGTAAGGAAATAAAGCTGCATCACTATCTTTTCGACCAGCAGACAAAGCACCCGTACTAGAGATAAACATCCAATGGTTTGAATGACTTACAATACTCATGAAAAATGGCCGCATGCCATTTACATTAGAAATTTTATAAAAACTCTCTCCTTCAATTTTCATCTGTTCGCCTTTAACATTCAAATCTGCGAACTTAGCTGAGTGAGGACCAATGTTTATGGTTTTATTTTGAGTCATTTAATTATTACTTTTTTAATTTTAATTTTGGTTCATTATTTAAAGACGATAGTCTGTCCACTAAAATAAGATATTTTTCAACTTAACTATAATTACTCATGCTACAATGAACATACAAAACACTACAACTTAAACTACAAATTTCAACAGATAAAAAAATATCTTTATGAGGTTAAAAAATATATTTAGCAAAATTTGTTGTAGTAATGTATGGGTATTTATCCGCAAATCTAACGAAACAAATAATAAAGAAATTTCCAAACACATAACTAGACGCTGGAATCAGATGAAGTATTTAAATAAGGGGCGTTGTGGTGATTTAATAATCACACTTTACAAATATTTTCAATTAATGTATATAAAACTTAATTACAGAACTAAAAATCTATAAAACACATCTTATTAATGTATCTTGTATGCAACTAAGCCCACATGAAATTTAAAGATCCAGAACTTGAGAAAGGTTCTTTTTTGAGTATATCTCTTTTAATACTTTCAGGAGAATTGATTTTTTTATTACCCTATGTATTAGCAAGAGTCTTTAGGCCTACGTTTTTAGAAGTATTCAATTTAACAAATCTTGAATTAGGTAGTTTATTCTCTATTTACGGAACGGTAGCTATACTTTCTTATCTATATGGGGGCGTAATTTCAGACAAATTTCAACCTAAGATCTTGATCGCCATCTCTCTGTTTTTCACTTCCTTTGGAGGAATTGTGTTGTCCACTTACCCTTCCTATTGGATGTTGCAAATACTGTGGGGGTATTGGGGTTTTACAACTGTATTTTTATTTTGGGGAGCTATGATAAAAGCGACACGCGTATGGGGTGGCTCAAAGAATCAAGGTGAGGCTTTCGGATTGTTAGACGGAGGAAGAGGTTTAGTTGCCGCTTCAATGGGAACTTTAGGGGTGTTAGTTTTTTCCCTATTTCTAACAAATGACATCGAAATAGCTTCATTAGTTGAACGAAAAAACGCGTTTAAATATGTGATTTTATTCTCGTCATTTATTGTTTTTTTAACTGGAATACTTGTCATTCTATATATGGAATCCAGTAGAGAGGGCGTTGTAAATAAGAGCTCCTCTTTATTTCCTAATATCAGATCCGTTATAAAAATCCAATCCGTTTGGCTAATCATGTTTATCATTATAGCTGCATATGTTGGCTATAAGGTAACCGACATTTACTCGCTTTATGCCTCTGATGTTATGAGGTTTGATAATTTAGAAGCCGCAAACATAGGGTCACTACAATTGTATCTTCGCCCGCTTGTGTGCTTGCTAATTGCATTGTTTGCAGATAAAAAAAGTTATATTCATTTTATTATTATTGGTTTCATTGTTATGTTGGTTGGTGCTTTGATATTTTCATTAGGAATTGTTCAAGTAAATATGAATTATATATTTTTCTTTTCTCTAATTGTGGTCGCTACAGGAACCTATGCGATTCGTGCTTTATACTTTTCTCTTATGCAAGAAGGACGTATTCCGCTCGTATTGACAGGCACAGCGGTAGGAGTTATTTCTATCGTTGGATATACCCCTGATATATTTGCAAGCCCTATGATTGGCTACTTATTAGACACATACCCTGGAATCATCGGGCATCAGTATGTATTTGCTATACTTGTTTTATTTTCAATAGTGGGGCTGTGGGCCTCGATAAAATTCTCAAAATTAGTCACAAGTTTCAATTAGAAACATAGTCTTTAAAGTCTAGATGTATAATTTTATTTAGTTTTTCATTTATTAGGCAGTTGATCAAAACCCATATTAAATAATGTAAACCCAAAGATATCAGAATACAGGTTTATTGTTTTTGAAATAGGAGTCCCTGCTCCGTGGCCTGCATTAGTTTCAATTCTAATTAAAACAGGACTTCTTCCTGCTTGTTTTTCTTGTAATTCTGCTGCAAATTTAAAACTATGAGCAGGCACTACTCGGTCGTCATGGTCTCCGGTGGTAACTAAAGTAGCTGGATACTTTACTCCGTTATTCACGTTATGTACTGGTGAGTAGTCTTTTAAGTAATTAAACATCTCAGGGCTGTCATTAGCCGTTCCATAATCATATGCCCAACCAGCACCAGCTGTAAAAGTATGGTAACGTAACATATCCAAAACACCCACGGCAGGAAGAGCTACCTTCATCAAGTCAGGTCTTTGAACCATAGTAGCCCCAACTAAAAGACCTCCATTAGAACCACCTCTAATTGCTAAAAGTGATGGTGATGTATACTTTTCGTTAATAAGATACTCAGCTGCTGCTATAAAATCGTCAAACACATTCTGCTTTTTCATTTTTGTCCCTGAATCGTGCCATTTTTTGCCATATTCACCTCCGCCTCGCAAATTTGGTACAGCATATATCCCGCCTAGCTCCATCCACACAGAATTAGCAATACTAAACGAAGGCGTTAAACTAATATTAAAACCTCCATAGCCATATAAAATAGTTGGATTTTTTCCATTTAACTCTACTCCTTTTTTGTAGTTAATAATCATTGGGATTTTTGTGCCATCCTTAGAGTAATAAAACACTTGTTTACTAGAGTAGTCTGAGGAATCAAAATTGATTTTCGGTTGCCAATAAAGGTCGTAGTTTCCATTTTTTGGATTAAATTTGAATGATGAACTGGGATTAATATAATTCGTAAAAGTGAAATACAATTCCTTATCCTCCTGTTTTCCGTCAAACCCTCCACAAGAACCAATTCCAGGTAACTTCACTTCTCTAACTAGATTTCCATCATAATCATATTGAAAAACTTTTGACACAGCATCAACCATATAATTAACAAAAAAGTAGCCCGCTCCTGAACTTAAATTTAACACATTTTCAGTTTCAGGAATAAAATCCTGCCAATTTTCTACTGAAGGGTCTTTCGCATCTACCGTGATTACTCTTTTATTAGGAGCATTAAAATTAGTGACTAAATATAATTTACTTTGACGATTTTCAACCAAATAAGTGTCACTACTAAAATCATCTATTATTGGAATTAATTTACTATTTATTACACTAAGATCTTTAATAAATAATTTATTTCCAGAAGTAGAGGTAGATGCCGAAACTAATAAATATTGACTATCTTCTGTTACAGAACCACCTACATAGCGATGTTTTTCGGAAACCTTATCTCCATAAATTACCCTGTCTTCACTTTGATGAGTCCCTAGTTTATGGTAGTATAATTTATGTTTATCTGTTTTTGCAGACAACTCACTTCCATTTGGCTTGTCATAGCTTGAGTAATAAAAACCTTCATTTTTATACCAAGATATTCCTGAAAATTTTACATCCACTAAAGTGTCTTCACGAATTATCTTAGACTCAACGTCCATAACTACTATTTTTCGCCAATCTGATCCCCCCTCAGAAATAGAATAGGCAACAGTACCACCGTCTTTAGAAAAACTTAACGAACCTAATGAAGTTGTACCATTTACAGAAAAGCTGTTTGGATCCAAAAAAATTGTTTCAATCCCTTCTTTTTTACGATAAATCACATATTGATTTTGTAACCCATCATTTTTATAAAAATAAGTATAATCTCCTTCGATAAAAGGGACTCCTATCTTTTCGTAATTCCACAATTCTGATAAACGATTTTTTAACTTTGCTCTGTATGGGATTTTACTTAAATAGTCAAAGGTAACTTCGTTCTGAGATTTCACCCAATACTCTGTCTCTTTACTTCGGTCATCCTCGAGCCATCTATAATTATCAATTACTCTAATTCCAAATATAGTATCTACAGTATTATTTTTTTTAGTTTCAGGATATTTCACTTCTATAATATTTTCTTTTATTTCTTTTTCACAAGAAGTAAAGATTAACGTTGCAAAAATAATAAAGGGAAAATTTTTCATAGTAATCTTTTAATTTATTTTTCCAATTTACGACAATTAATTTTCACTATAATTTCAAATTACAAAGTAAAAAAGGCCTTCAAATGAAGACCTTTTTTAGTGTATATCGAATGTCAAGGAAATTCCGCTAACTATTTAAATATATTCATTACTGAACAAATTAATAATCTGGACATCCAAAATCACATCGTTCATTATCAAAATCATAAATAATAGATAATTCATAAACTCCACCAGTTGTTCCTATTCCAGTCATATTAAAGTCATAAGAATACCCAAACCTAAATCCTTCCCAATCGAGACCTACAAATGCATTTATTGATGTTAAAAAATGACTATTAGGATCCCCTTTATTTGGATTGGAAGCAGCTAGTAATGCAAACGAAAAATCATCCATTTGGTATTTTGCACCTAAGTCAACACGGTTATAGGCTCCCTGTTGCATAGCATTTGCTAAGATATATAACTCGTAATCGTTACGAGTAACTCCGGTTGGAATATAAAAAGATCCGTGTAATGACATAAACATATCCAAGTTAGCTTGACCATCAGATTGCATTGAAATATTGGGTTTATTTAAATGCTTAAATGTTAGACCTACCCAAGAGTTTTCAGAGTTAAAAAGTACAGAGGCACTAAAGTCAACAAACCTAATAGAATCTTCTAAATCAACAGGATCAATTGAGGTGTTATTAATAATTCCACTAAAAATATTTATTTGATCTTCTAATAATAAGTTTTGAAATCCAAAGTCCTTTGTGCCGTATCCAAAAGAAATACTAGGTCTCGCATTCCATTCATCAGAAATTTGAAAATGATAAGCGTAATTTAAATTTACTTGCGTGAAATTATAACGTGTCGTAGTTTCTTGGTGATTAAGTACGCTTATTCCTATCCCACTTTTAACTTCTTCAAACCAATTGTCTACAAAAGCAAATTGAGTGTTTAAACTTAAGTTTAATCCAGGCCATTGAGTACGGTGAATAATCCCAGCTCTAGTAGATTTCTTCGCCCCTGTAAAACTAGAACTTAAGGTCTCAGGAATCATAAAAAACTGAGTGTGAATTGGATCTTGCGCATAGCTCTTTAAGAACGCTGCAAAAATGAATATCAGAACATTTTTTTTCATTTTAATCTTTTATTTGATTAAAGTTATTGGACCACTCAATTCTATCACTTCACCATTAAAGGACTCAGCAGATACTACAATAATATAATTACCATTTTCTGCTTGATTGCCATTAATAGTTCCATCCCAACCATTGATAGTATTTCCTTTCTCCTCGTATAACAATGAACCAAAAGTGTCATAAATGCTCATCTTTAGTGTAGTTATACAGTTAAAAACTGGGCGTATTGTTTCATTAATTCCGTCTCCATTTGGAGTAAATGCCGTCGGTAGAATTATTTCGTATCCTCTTGTAACTTTAATTGTTTCAGAAAATATATCTAGGCAACCATACATATCTTCTAACGCTAACTCAATTGTATATGTTCCAGGCAAATTATAAATATGTGTAAGAGCATCTACCCCACTAATAGGTAGCGAACCATCTCCGAAATTCCATGTAAAATCAACTATATCTCCAGTAGAATTATTTTGAAAATTAATAGGATCTCCTATTGCGTAAACTCCACAAAAATCACTGTTTGTTGAAGAGAGACTAAAATCTGAGACCCCAAATTCAAAAAACACGATAGGATCAAGAGGAAATGCTATGGGAGGACAGCCGTTAGCTAACCCAAATTGGTCATTCACAAAAGCAGTGTAGTTTCCACTAACCGACGTTCCCATTACTTCTTGAGTCAACGGGTCCCATACTCCACCAGACCAAGTGATTTCATAAGGAGGTATACCGCCATCTACTACTATAGTGTTGGTTTGTATTGCTGTATTTGATGTACAATCAATATCTATGGTTTCTTTAAAAAATGCTGTAATCTCCTCAGGTCTAGTAAGTTCTATATCTGGTATTATAGTAGATAATGGACAGCCGTTCTGATCGGTCACATCAATTGGGTATGTACCCTCAGATAAGCCAGTTAAACACCAATTTCCTCCGCCATTATCTACCCATCCAGATCCTAAAGGAAATGGATTGGTCCCACCAATAATTGTGATACAAATAGATCCATTTTCAAAAGCAGGGGGTAAATTGCAATTTAGATTTGTAATATCTACACTAGTAACCTCAAGTATTTGGGGCTCACTAATAACGCTAACTACTGGATTAGTTTCACAACCACTCGCATCTTCTATTTTGTAGAAATAGGTACCTGCTAATACATTAAACTGGACAGCAACCCCTGTTGTTGTTAATTGATTACTTATAGGGCTTAAAGAAGCATCGAAAAGTGAAACTGTTAATACGCCTACTCCTCCATTAGGAGTGATTGCTAAACTGCCTAAATCTCCAAAACAAAGCGCATCTGTTACTAGCGATGTAGATGCTAGTTCTGCGGGTTCTGGAACTGTCGTTGTAAATACATCGCTACATCCGTTAGAGTCATATATAGTAAATGTAATTGAGCCACCTGGAGCCTGGACAAATCCAGTTCCGGTGTATGGAGGCACTCCTCCTGTGGCTGCGATATTATACGTTGCTAATCCTCCAAAACAGTTAATTGGATCAATTAAAGTTGCTGACACACTTAACGGGTCTGGTTGAGTTAAGGTATAAGGTACTACAATATCAAAAGGACAAATTGGATCAGAAATCGTAAGTGAATAATCTCCTGCAGTTAAGAACTCAAAAGAAATTGAAGCTGGTGCAGAATTTAATGTTCCTTGATAAATTATAGTTGCTGCTGAATCTAGTAAGGAATAATTATAGGTTTCAGAACCACCATCTAAATTAATATAAATAGACCCTGTATTAGCTCCATTACAATCTATATTGAATCCATTAAAGTTAGAAACCGTATCTGATAATATTATAGGGGTGTTTAATTGTTCAATGATATATGGATCAGAGATATACTGACAGCCGTTAGCATCTATGACCTCTAAATGATATCTTCCTTCACATGCATTAAATAATTGAAATGGATTTGCTGTATTTGTAAATGGACCCACTGTGAAAATACCAGAACCAGGTGCTGTTTCCCCAAACCATTCAATTGATGTATAAGGCAGCGTACCACCAGAAAAACTCACTTCAATGAATCCGTCACACGGGGGGTCATTCACATTATTACAAGAAATACCACTCAAAGAAACTAAATTAAAATTAATTGGCACAGGTTGATTGATCTCATACTCATAATCATAACTACAGCCAGAACTGTCTATTATGTTTAACATATAAATTCCAGGGCAAAGATCAAATTGATCTTTTTCTGTAGGGTTGGATATTATAACTCCTGGGGTAATGGATGTCCAATTATATGTAAATGGCACCATACCAAGAGTGCTAATCTCGATTGATCCCCCACACAAAGAATCAGAATAACTACATTCTGTATTTGTGACTACAGCATTAATCTCTGGCTCTGGGGAAATAGTAATTATTATCGTAAAAGGAGGGCCGCTGCACCCATCAGTCCAAGGGGTAACATTAAACTCAACCGTTTCAATAACATCATACAATGGGTTAACGTTGTCCAATATTCCAGAATCAAATACACTAGGTGCACCAACACCCTCTGGGAAAAGGCTCTCTGAAACTGAATTTTCTCCATCAATATTTGTATTATCTACAAAAGACCATGTATATGTAGTCCCGCTAGGAACTATCGTGTTCAAGTCCGGGATTAGTCCATCTTGAGGGTTTAGTACGTATGAGCTCACATCACATATATCAATAACTTGATCTGAAATTTCTGCAACAGGTTTAACTATAACTTCAGCACAATCAGAAACTATAGCATCACAACCACCCTGTGAAAAAGTTAATACTGCAAAGTAATAGAAAGTGCCTGGATCTCCACTTGGT
>Ga0115564_10004463_pt1 | contig 11359 bp, 8 predicted proteins | sample COGITO_mtgs_1105_7_FD_88680 | JGI IMG/M metagenome (GOLD analysis project Ga0115564, IMG submission 88680) | Pelagic marine microbial communities from North Sea - COGITO_mtgs_110523 | ecosystem: Environmental > Aquatic > Marine > Epipelagic | place: Germany:Helgoland, sampling site Kabeltonne... | reverse complement strand
GCAAATAAACTGATTTTTTCTGGATATTTCAAGGAAAGAATTTCATAAGCTCTTATTGCCTCTTCAAATTTATTTTGTTTAAAATAAATTTTAGCTAAAGTTTCTGTCATAAATTCTTTTTTAGTGAGTTTAAAATCAGATGCTAAATCAGTATTTGAAATGTTTTTTTCAGGATTAATCTTTGGAGTAACTTTTAAAAAATTTTCTATGAGCGATTCTTGTGATGATTCGTTGTTTGATAGATGTTTACTTACTTTAAGCCACTTAATAAATGAGTTTTTGGTATTCTCTGAAGAAAGAATAGGTTTAGTTTTTTTAGAAATTACTTTGTCAAGTTCTATTATATCATATAAAACCGTTCTGTCAGTTGAGTAGATTGAACTAGTTTTTAAAGCACTATTGAACCTAATATTATTAAATTTTTTTAAACCAATTAGTTCAATAATTCGTGCTGTTTGAAAATATGGATATTTTTTGATTATTTTTTTTATTAAAATACTTTGATCCAAATTAATGTCATTTGGATTTTTCACAAGATTATTAAAATTGTCTATACTAATGTCTACCATTTTGCTAATGATGCGTTAAAAATGTCTTGTGTAATTCTTTCAAATATTATATCGTGAGCTTCAGATTTTACATTTAACAATTGTGTTTCTGCAGGATAATCAAAATAAAATGAAAATTTTCTTTCGAAATTATCTTCTTCTTTTTTAATATTTATAAATCTTACATTTACTCCAACACTAAGTCTATTTTGTGAAGCTTGAAGGTTTGATGTAGAGGTCATAGGACTGACTCTGTATTCTTTTATTTCACCCTCGTAAATTAAATCAGCATCCGAGCTCAAAAGTTGTAAATTAGTTTGGTTTTGTAAAATATTTTGAAGAGCTATGGTAAAATCTCTATCCAACCCAGGTTCAAATATTGAGCCCATTGAGTTGCCTGCTTCATTTTCAAAAAAATTAACCTGAAAACTTTCGGTTCCTTCAGGAATTGAAGCTCCTGTAAAAGAATAATTCCCGCAACTCTCTAATATAATAGAGAATAACAATAATGTTATTATTTTATAATTCGATGTCATGCTGCTTAATTTTTCTATATAAAGTTCTTTCCGAAATCCCTAACTCAATTGCTGCTGCTTTCCTTTTGCCGTTATTTCTTTCCAATGCTTTTTTTATCAACTCAAGTTCTTTATCGTGAATTGATAGTGTTTCTTCTTCCTTTATTTCCTCAGCAAAGTGGTATTTATCTTCTTTTGAATTAAAAATACTTTCTTTTTCCTTAATTTCTATAATTTCTGTCTCCTTTTCTCTAATTAATTTTTCGTGTAAACTATCTAATGAATTGAAATCTTTTTCTTTTGTATCAGATTTGTATTCATCACTGTTTAGATGATTTGTTATTTTTTTTAAGTCATTTAAATCTTTTTTCATATCAAATAAGATTTTATATAAAATCTCTCTTTCATTTGAAAAATCGTCTGCTGATTTAACTTTATTAATTAAAGCTGGCAATGTAGAGTTGAATTCTGGTAAATAAGATTGAAGCAACTGACTTGAAACTTCTCTTTTTTCTTCTAAAACTGAAAGCTGTTCAGCGACATTTCTTAATTGACGAATATTTCCGTTCCAACGATACATATTTAAAAGATGCTGAGCATTTTCATTAAGTCGAATGGTTGGCATGTTATATTTTTTTGCAAAATCACTTGCAAACTTTCTAAATAATAAATGAATGTCTTCTCTTCTGTTTCGTAATGGAGGAATTTTGATTTCAACAGTACTTAATCTATAATATAAATCTTCTCTAAATTTTCCTTTTTGGATTGCTTTTTCCATATCAAGATTGGTGGCAGCAACAATTCTTACATTAGTTTTTTGAACTTCTGAGGCACCTACTTTTATATATTCTCCATTTTCTAACACTCTTAAAAGTCTAACTTGAGTTGTTAATGGAAGTTCTCCAACTTCATCGAGAAAAATAGTACCACCATCTGCGACTTCAAAGTAACCTTTTCTTGCACTATTCGCACCAGTAAACGCTCCTTTTTCGTGTCCAAATAATTCTGAATCAATAGTTCCGTCAGGAATAGCTCCACAGTTAACGGCAATATATTTATTGTGTTTTCTATGAGATAATTGATGAATTATTTTTGGAAAACTTTCTTTTCCAACTCCGCTTTCACCTGTAACTAAGACAGAAATATCAGTTGGAGATACTCTCATTGCTTTTTCAATAGATCTGTTTAAAGTTGGATCATTACCAATTATTCCAAATCTTTGTTTAATATTTTGTGTACTAGATTCCATAATATTTTTTTTATAAATCTTGACTAACTCCAATTAAAGTAGCAGATGTACATTTTAAAATTTTTACTTTAACAAAATCACCTATTTTATGTGATCCTTTAGGAAAAACAACCATCGTATTTTGCTCATTTCTTCCCGCCCAATGGGTGTTAGATTTTTTAGATTCTTTTTCTATCAAAACTTCCACTATTTTACCTATATACTGTTTAGTTCTATAATGACTGTGTGCTTGTTGCAAGTCTATTATCTGTTGTAATCTTATTTTTTTTACTGATTCTTTAACATTGTCATCAAATTTTTTTGCAGCATAAGTACCAGGTCTTTCAGAGTATTTAAACATGTATCCAAAATCATACTTCACTTCTCTCATTAAACTTAAAGTTTGTTTATGATCTATGTCACTTTCATTAGGAAATCCAGTAATCATATCATGAGAAATTCCGCAATTAGGTATAATGTCTTTAATATTTTTTATTAAGTTTAAGTATTCCTCTCTTGTATGCTGTCTATTCATTGACTTTAATATCGAATTACTTCCAGACTGAACAGGAAGATGAATGTAATTACATATGTTATCATAATTTGCCATAGTTTTTATAACATCCAAACTCATATCTTGAGGATTTGATGTTGAAAATCTAATTCTAAGTTTAGGGTATGCTTCTGCTACAAGTTTTATAAGTTTAGAAAAATCAACAGATGTCTTTTTAATAAATTCATTAGCGTTTTTAAAATCTTTTTTTAATCCCCCACCATACCATAAGTAACTGTCTACATTCTGCCCCAGTAAAGTAATTTCTTTATAATTTGAATTATTTAATTCTTTGATTTCATCTAAAATACTTTTAGGATCTCTACTTCTTTCTCGTCCTCTTGTAAATGGAACTACACAAAAAGTACACATATTATCACATCCTCTTGTTATTGAAACAAAAGCTGTAACTCCGTTTGAAGAGAGTCTAACTGGACTAATATCTCCATATGTTTCTTCTTTAGATAAAATAACATTTACAGCATTTCTACCCTCATTAATTTCCTCTAAAAGATTAGGAATATCTTTATAGGCATCAGGACCAACAACTAGGTCAACAATTTTTTCTTCATCTAAAAATTTACTTTTAAGTCTTTCAGCCATGCAGCCAAGGACTCCAACTTTTAAATTTTTATTTTTTCTTTTTAATTTATTAAAACTTTCAAGTCTCTTTCTTACTGTTAGTTCAGCTTTTTCTCTAATTGAGCATGTGTTAAGTAAAATTAAATCAGCGTCATTTAAATCGTTGGTAGAGTTGTAGCCTTCTTTAGAAACAATTGAGGCGACAACTTCACTGTCAGCAAAATTCATTTGACATCCGTAACTTTCTATATAAAACTTCTTAGAAACTTTTTTTTTATTTATTTTCAATCCAATACTCATAGTCAATTAATCTGTGTAAATTTTATGCAAATATAACAATATGTGACAATATGTCAGTATAAATTTTAATCAAAAATATACTATTTATTAGTTGCTCTAAATTTTGAATAAAAAAAAAAATATACTTTTGTGATCTCAAAATCAATTTTAAATGTCTAAAAATTTAGTAATTGTTGAAACTCCTGCTAAGGCAAAAACTATAGAAAAATACCTTGGATCAGACTTTAAAGTATCCTCCAGTTATGGTCATATTTCTGATTTGCCATCTAAAGAAATTGGGATTGATGTAGATAATGATTTTAAGCCAAAATATATCATTTCAACTGATAAAAAAGATATCGTAAAGCAATTAAAAAAACAGGCTTCCTCAGCAGATACCGTTTGGTTAGCTAGTGATGAAGATAGAGAAGGAGAGGCTATTGCATGGCATTTATTTGAAAGCTTAAAATTAGAAAAAGCAAAGACTAAAAGAATCGTTTTTAGGGAAATTACCAAAAAAGCAATTTTAAATGCAATTGAAAATCCAAGAGAAATAAATTATGATTTAGTTAATGCTCAACAAGCAAGACGTATAATTGATAGATTAGTTGGATTTGAAATTTCTCCAATTTTATGGAGAAAAGTTAAAGGAGGCCTTTCTGCAGGAAGAGTTCAGTCTGTAGCTGTTAGATTATTAGTAGATAGAGAAAATGAGATAAATGATTTCGTCCCTGTCTCTTCGTTCAAAATCTCAGGAAAATTTTCTGATTCAAGTGATAATATTTTAGATGCTCAATTAACTGGAGTTTTTGGCTCTGAAGAAGAAGCTAAAAGTATTCTGGAAAAAAGTATAGATTCAAAATTTTTAATTTCATCTGTTGAAAAGAAACCGTTTAAAAAATCTTCATCAGCTCCATTTACTACTTCTACCTTGCAACAAGAGGCATCTAGAAAATTAGGATTTTCAGTAAGTCGAACAATGTCTGCAGCTCAAAGATTATATGAGTCTGGAAATATAACATACATGAGAACCGACAGTGTCAATCTTTCTGATGATGCTTTGAATGCCGCTGGAAAAGTTATATCGAAGACTTACGGAGATAATTATCATAAAAGAAAAAAATTTTCAAATAAAAATAAAGGAGCACAAGAAGCTCATGAAGCCATAAGGCCTACCAATTTTGAAAATAGACAAGTTAATATGGAGTCTGATCAAATTAAATTATATAATTTAATTTGGCTTAGAACTATCGCTTCTCAAATGAGTGATGCAATCTTAGAAAGAACCATTTTAAAAATATCATCTGACAAATACGAAAATCAGTTTACTTGTAAAGGTGAGATAATTCAATTTGACGGATTTTTAAAAGTTTATATTGAGGGAATTGATAATAATGAAAATGAAGATTCTCAGGGATTGCTTCCAAATCTTCAAAGAGGGACTCGATTATCTGGTTACTCAATTACAGCAACTGAAAAGTTTAGCCGACCGCCATACCGATATTCTGAAGCTTCTTTGGTTAAGAAGTTAGAAGAATTAGGAATTGGACGCCCATCCACATACGCTCCAACAATTACAACTATTCAAAACAGAAAATATGTTGTAAAGGGTAGTTATGAGGGACATGAGAGAAATTATAGACAACTTTTCACTCAAAACAATGAAATAAAAACTTCTATATTAACAGAAAATACAAGTTCTGACAAAGGAAAATTAGTGCCCACCGAAGTTGGAATGATTGTAACAGATTTTTTAGTTAATAACTTTCAAAATATTTTAAATTATAATTTTACCGCCAGTGTTGAACAAGATTTTGATAAAATTGCCAACGGTGATATAGAATGGACTAGTATTTTAAAAGATTTTTATGGTCCGTTTCACTCTACAGTTGAGGATGTACAACAAAATGCAACTAGAGAAACTGGAGAAAGAGTCCTTGGAGTTGATCCAGTGAGCGGAAGAAAGGTGAGTGTTAGACTTGGTAAATTTGGTCCGATGGCTCAAATTGGAACTGTTGATGAAGAAGAAAAACCAATATTCGCAGGGCTACTTCCAGATCAAAAAATAAGTAAAATTACTTTTGAAGAAACAATGCAGCTTTTTAAATTACCTTGTTATTTAGGTGATTTTGAAGATTTAAGCGTAGAATCGAATGCAGGTAGATTTGGACCATATGTCAAACATAATAATGTATTTGTGTCTCTACCTAAAGGCTTAAGTCCTCTCGAAGTATCTTTGGAACAAGCTATCGAGCTGATTTTAGAAAAAAGAAGAATTGACGCTCCAATTGCTACTTATGAAGGTTATGATATAAGTAAAGGAAAAGGAAGGTTTGGTCCATTTATTAAATGGAACGGTTTGTTTATAAACGTTAATAAATCATACGATTTTGATAATCTTAGTGAAAATGATTGTTTTGAATTAATTGAACTTAAAAAGAAAAAGGAAGCTGAAAAGCTATTAAAGGTTTGGGATGATCTTGGAATTCGATTAGAAAAAGCTAGATGGGGAAGATTTAATTTAATAAAAGGAAAAGTTAAAGTAGAATTCCCTAAGGGTACAGATTTAGATAAATTTAATGAGAATAATGTAGGTGATTACTTTAAAAAGAAAAAACCCAAAAAATCTAAGTCAAAGAAATAGTTATGACTAGTGACTATTTATCTCCAATTAGTAAAAAACTTATCGATTTTAAAAATAAACTTCCAAACGATAGTTTGGGAAAAAAAATTATTCTGTACAATATTAAGAAGTTTGATTACAACAAAATTGATATTGCTATTATTGGAATAAAAGAATATAGGAACTCAGTTGAAGTAAAATCTAATTTTATTGATTTAGATGAATTTAGAAAAGAATTATATTCTCTCTACTATGGTGATTGGAATGTAAATATTTTAGATTTAGGGGATTTAATAAATGGAGATAATTATAATGATACATACTTCGCATTTAAGACAATAAGTGATGAGTTACTTAGGCAAAATGTTAAGTTAATTGTTGTAGGTGGGGGAAATGATTTTGCTTTTCCTTTATACCAATCTTTATCTAAAATTCATTCTAGTTTAAATATAAGTTCAGTTGATAACAGGTTTGATTTTGGAAAAATTGATAAAGATTTTAATTCCAATTCATACATGTCTAAAATTATATTGGAAAAAAATAATAGTCTAAATCATTTTTGTAATATAGGTTATCAGACATTTTTAAATTCACAAGAAGAAATGGATTTATTAAATAATTTAAATTTTGAATTTCATAGAATTGGTAAAATAAACAGAGATATTCAAACAGTCGAACCACTGTTAAGGGAAACTCATTTATTATCCATTGATTTTAAGTCAATAAAAGCATCGGAATTAAATTTTGCTCATAATTTTCCTAATGGATTTGAAGGTGATCATATATGTTCAATAAGCAGGTATGCAGGACTTAGTAATTCTGTTTCTGCAATTGGTTTCTTTGAACTTTTAAACAGTAGCATTTCAAATTCTTTGCTATCTCAGGCTATTTGGTATTTTGTTGAGGGTTTTTGCTTAAGAATTGAGGAAAATCCAAAATCTAAAAATTTTAAGGGTTACAAGTATAATGTGCTTTGTGAAGGAACTAATTTAAAATTTTATAACAGTGAATTATCACAAAAATGGTGGGTTGAGTTTTTAGATGATAAACAAGCTAACGCTAATAATGAACTTATCCCATGTAGCAAAAAAGATTACTTAAAAGCTTGTGATGAGTTATTATCCGACCGCTTATTACTATTACTAAGAAGAAATTTATTATAATTGGTACGAAATTTGAAGCACTTTTAAATAATATTATTAAATTTATGGACTTAAATACAATAACAATTAGTGAAAAACATATTTAACCTCCTTTTTATTGTCATATTTATTATAAGTTGTTCCAAAAAAAATGATAGGGGTGAACTTGTGGGTGTTAAAGGAACGAAATTTTTCCCAGACAAACCCTCTGGAATGGTTCTAGTGCCAAGTGGTTCTTTTTTGATGGGTATGGCAGATGACGATATCGCTGGACTTCAAAACGCTCCGATAAGTACGGTTTCTATAAAAGCCTTTTTTATGGACGAAACTGAAATTACTAATGGTGAATATAGACAATATGTAAATTGGGTAAAAGATTCTATAGTAAGGCAATCTCTTGCAGTTAGAGCGATTGAAGAAATTGGAGAATCCCCCTCCCAAGAAGATTTAGACAAAGAAAATAGTATAAATTCTTATTTTCCTTTATACCAACCAATTAGTGAAGTAAGTGATGATGAGAAAAACGGTTATGAGTTATACAGAGAACAAAATTCGTTTGGAATTAATCCCTACGATAAGAAAACATTTAATTTAAACTTCGACAATGATTTAATTTGGGAAAGAGAAGAATACCCTGATTTAGCTTATGCTGAAGTTATGGAAGGTCCAATTGAAGGTACGGGTTTTTATTTGCCAGAAGATGAGTCTTACAATGGAGAAAGAATATTTGACATAAAGAAAATTGTATACAACTACACTACTTTTGATGCTGCTGAGGCTATTAAATATCCTGATAGCGCAAGAAAAAATTTCTTTGTTCAAAAATCAATTCCTGTTTATCCTGACACTACTGCATGGATTAAAGATTTTTCTTACAGCTACAACGAACCTATGCATAATGATTACTTTTGGCACGATGCATATACCGATTATCCTGTGGTAGGTATTTCTTGGGAACAAGCTACTGCCTTTGCTCATTGGAGAACAATGTATAAAAACAATTATCAAAAGACATTAAAAAATAGTTCAAGAGTTGCTAGCTACAGGCTCCCAAGTGAGGCAGAATGGGAATATGCAGCAAGAGGTGGACTAGAATCTGCAACATACCCGTGGGGTGGTCCATATACAATGGATTCAGAAGGATGTTTTTTAGCTAACTTTAAGCCTAACAGAGGAGATTATGCGGCTGATGAGGCTTTGTATACTGTAGAAGCAAAGTCATTTTGGCCCAATGATTATGGATTATATAATATGGCTGGAAATGTTTCAGAGTGGACCAGATCATCTTATGATAAAGGTGCTTATCAGTTTGATTCAGGACTTAATCCAAATGTTACAGATACCATTAATTTAAGAAAAGTTATTAGAGGAGGATCGTGGAAAGATACTGCCTATTTTTTAAGGGTAAGTACAAGAGATTATGAGTACAAAGATGAAAAAAGATCCTATATTGGTTTTAGAACTGTTCAGGACTACTTAGGTGAAGATGGTGGAGGTGATAGAAGCCAAAATAAAATATTTTAAACCATCTATTATAATGATGGTCTAATTTTTGAAATTAAATAATAAAAAAGCTATGGCAAATAAAAGAAAAAAATTCATTCCTGATAATTGGATTGAATTAATGTTTGGAGTTGGTGCTTCTATTGTAATTATTGGAGCGTTATTAAAAATCACTCACAGTGATTTTATTTTCACAGGAAACACCTGGTTAACTGCAGGGCTTATAACTGAGGCAATAATTTTTTCTATTTCAGGTATTCAAGGTTTTATAACAGGAGATTCTTCAGTTGAAGATCCAGGTCTTCAAACAATTGAAGCTGAAACTCAATCATTACAACAAGCAGTTGATCAAACGGTCAGCGGATTAAGTTCTTTGAATAAAAACCTAACTGCTGCAACAGCTGCAACAGAATCTTTTTCAGTGCCAAATGATATTAATGAAAATTTAAACAGTTACAATGATAATTTATCATCTGCAGCTTCTAAACTTACGAGTATTAATGAATTGTACGATTCTTTAAATAAATCTTTAAGTGAGGTAAATTCTTCAACTTCCTCAATGAACATTCCTGATGGACTTGGAGAAGAGTTAACTAAAATGAAGGCGACTATAAATGAGCTTAACTCTAAGTATTCTTCAATGCTTGAGGGAATGAATAAATAATATATGGCTGGAAAAACGGATACTAGACAGAAAATGATAAACATGATGTACCTCGTGTTTATTGCCATGCTTGCTTTGAATATTAGTAAAGAAGTTTTAGCAACTCTTGGTATTTTAAATGATGACCTAGAATCTTCGATTGTAGAACTAGAGTCATCCTCAAAAATAAATTACGATCAGATAAGTTCAAACTCTGATAATCTAGATTATAAAATTGCTGCGGAGATGGTAGGTAACATAAAAAATGTTTCTGATGATTTTTACAACTTTATTCAAAATATTAAAGATTCTCTAATTAGTTCGGATGAAAATAATTATTTAAAAGAGGTTAGTGTAAAATCAAATAGAGATTCTATAATTGTTATGACGGATTATCAAATAATGGATAAGTCACAAACTCTTGACGATTATTTCTTTGTCGGTGATTTATATACAGAAAAAGGAGATTTGTTTCTCAATAAGTTTACTAATTATCCTTTTTCAATTAATGAAACTTTAGACCAAATAACTGATAAAGAATTAAATTCAGAAAAAGAAACTAAAATAAATTTTGAATTTGGTTCAATTAAAGATGATTTATCAAACAGATTTAAATATTCTGAAAAAGTTGTAACAAGTGAAGGAACAGAATCACCATTTCTGAACTATAATTTTCAAGGCTTTCCTATGATAGCTTCAATTTCAAAATTAACTAAGATCCAATCTGATATTCGTTATATTGAAAATAAAGTATTAACTCAAATATTAAATGCTGTTCAAAATAAGGGCCTTAATTTTAATACCTTTCAAACTCTTTTAGAAACTACTAAACCTGTTTACTATACAACTGATGTTATCGATGCGGCTGTAGTAATGGGTAAAAAAGATGAAAGTTTTAAGCCTGACGGAGTAGATTTATTTATAAATGGAAAGTCTCTACGTTCTAGTGAATATAAGATTGAAAGTGGTAAGGTAGTTTTAAATAAAAAATTATCATCTCCGGGAACTTATGAGTTAACCGGAACAATAACTAAAAGAAACGCTGATAGTCAAGAACTAGTATCAATTCCAGTAAACCAAACTATCGTGGTTATTAAAGAGCCTAACTCAGCAGTAGTTTCTGCTGATAATATGAAAGTTTTTTATAGAGGTTTAAGAAACCCTTCTTCAATATCTATTCCAGGCGTTACTGAGAGTTCCATTAGACCATCAAGTAATAATGGTGATTTTATAAAACTTAAAAGTGGTGGATGGGGTGCTGTTCCCACTAGTGATTTTTCTAAAAAAACTATGAAAGTTTCTGTTTCTGGTGTTTTAAATGGTAAAAGAAAACAATTTGATGGGGGGGAGTTTAGAATTCTAGAGCCACCACCTGGACTTGGCTCTGTTAAGGTAAACGATAATTATTATAAGCCTACTCAGAATATTCCTAAGAGATATTTGTCTAATGGAATGATCACAGGCAACAAGCCAAAAGATTTTTTATACGACTTTGTCATAGAGGTTACTTCTTTTGATATTAAGGTTGGTAATTCACCTTCTAAGTCTGTAAAAGGTAATACTGCCAGAAATAATTCAAAGGCTGTTGCTGATATAAATAGTCAGGGTAAAGGAACAGTTGTTAGAATATCAAACATAAAAGCTAATGCAAAAGATGGAGATTTTATAAATCCTAATTATATTGTAAATGATTTTATATTAATACTAGAATGAAAAATTTAATATTTCTTTTTTGTGTATTGT
>Ga0115564_10004456_pt1 | contig 11366 bp, 15 predicted proteins | sample COGITO_mtgs_1105_7_FD_88680 | JGI IMG/M metagenome (GOLD analysis project Ga0115564, IMG submission 88680) | Pelagic marine microbial communities from North Sea - COGITO_mtgs_110523 | ecosystem: Environmental > Aquatic > Marine > Epipelagic | place: Germany:Helgoland, sampling site Kabeltonne... | reverse complement strand
CGGATGCCTTCAAGGGCATTTACCGATTGGCTGATCTCAAACGTGAGGCCGAGCCGATGTTGGTGGAGTTAGACATGATGTGCGTGCCGACGATCCCCACGTTCTATTCGGTTGCGGATCTCAAGGCCGATCCGGTGACGCCAAATTCCAATAACGGCACTTACACCAATTTTGTCAACTTACTGGATATGTGTGCCATTGCCGTTCCAACAGCGCCCCGCAGCGACGACAGGCCGGGTAGTGTCACCCTGATTGCGGCGGCTGGTAAAGATGCAGATGTTGCTGTGATTGCACGCGGGTTTGAGGCGGATTGTAGCCGCACTTTGGGCGCGACGGTTCATCCAGTGCCGCCCCCCTCTGCTTTGCCCATGACAGCGTCGGACCAAATTGATCTGGCTGTCTGCGGTGCACATATGACCGATCTTCCTTTGAACTGGCAGCTCACTGATTTGGGGGGAACCTTTGTGCGCAAGGCAGTGACTTCAGAGCAGTATAAGTTCTACGCTCTTGCCGGCGGTCCTCCAGCACGGCCAGGGCTTGTGCGCGTTGACGGGACCGATGGTGGCGCCATCGCACTTGAAATATGGTCGCTTCCAAAGACAGCATTCGGCACGTTTATGGCGGGTATCCCCGCACCTTTGGGGATCGGGACGGTTGCATTATCTGACGGGTCATCGGTGAAAGGGTTCATCTGCGAAGCCAATTGCACAAAGGGTGCCACAGACATTACAAACCTTGGCGATTGGCGCAGTTTCTTGGCGCAACAAGACGTGCCCGCATGACGTCGCAAGTTGAACAACGCATGGCAGAGATGGGTCTCGCGCTGCCACTTGATTGGACGCCACGCGGTCAATTCCTGCCGTTTCGCAAGGATGGCACGACGGTCTATCTTTCGGGGCAAATCTGCGAGTGGGACGGCACCGTGACCCATGTGGGGCCCGTTGTCGATACGCCCGACGGGATTGTAGCCGGACAGGCGGGTGCGCGCATCTGCGCGTTGAACCTGATCTACCGTTTGCGTGCGGCTTGCGACGGTAACTTAGATCGTGTCGACATGATTTTGCGGTTAGGCGGTTTCGTGAATTGCCGGGCTGGCTTTGCGCAAAGCCCTGCGGTGATCAACGGGGCAACCGAAGTGTTCATCGCGCTGTTTGGGGATCAAGGATGGCATGCGCGTACTGCGGTTGGGGTATCGGGCTTGCCTGGGAATGCATCGGTTGAGGTGGACGCAATTGTGCGCCTTAAAGACTAGGCATGTGTGGTCGCACAAGCGGCGGGCTTTGTTCTGCAAGCTGAGCAGCCAGCGCCAATAATTGAGTGTCCTTGTGCGGATGTGCGGCAAGCATGACCGAACGTGGTCGTCCCAAGCGATCCATCCCCCATGGTAGGCAAATGAGCGGTCCTCCAAAGACCGTCCACGGCGTGAGCCAGTCCTGATACCCTGTCGTTCCGTCGATCAGCGGCGCACCTTCTGGCACGGGTAAGGTTAGGATAACATCGACGTCCTTCAGGCTCTGCCAGAAGGCTTGCTTTGCTTCGGTGAGAATGGCCGCAGTATCTGCAGCTTGGGAGGGCGATACCTCAACCCCCGCGCGCAAACCGGCGAGAAACTTGGGTTTGAGCATATCCACGCGTGCGTCTGACAACATTGCACCATGTGCTGCTGCGGCCTCAAAATTCATGACGACCCTGTGTGCCGCGACGATCAGGTCAACGTCGAAGTTGAAAGCGGCTGACACGCTTGAAAGTCCAAGGTCATCTATTGTATTGGAGGCATCGGCGAATGCCTCCGAGGTGTCTGGGCTTGGCAAAACATCAGAGTCCCAAAGCGCGCAAAGGCTGGTTTTGACCTCCGGATGTGGTGCTTCATAAGCGGCGGGTGCCATCTGCCTAAACGCTGCTTGCACGACGCCAACGAACCCCGCGATTATTCCCATGGTATCAAAGCTGGGGGCCAAAGGCGTCACACCATCAGTCGGCAAAACCCCATAGGACGGTTTGAAACCGACTGCACCACAATAGGCAGCAGGACGACACAATGATCCGGCGGTCTGCGTGCCAAGTGCGATATCGACAACACCAGCCGCAACCGCCGCACCCGAGCCACTGCTCGACCCACCTGGACTACGGTTCACGTCGTAAGGATTGCGGCAAGCCGTGGGGTCCGTAAAGGCAAACTCAGTTGTCGTTGTCTTTCCAATGATGTCCGCTCCCGCATTGCGCAATGCGGCCACGACATTGGCGTCGTGAGCCGCTGGCGGAGCGTCGCGGCAAGTATCGCTGCCGTTGCGCGTTGGCAAGCCTGCCACATCAATAATATCTTTCACACCGACGGCCAGGCCCGAAAGCGGGCCTGGTTTGATCCCTTCGGAAGGTGTCTCATCAAGCGCAGAAAACGCATGAATATATGGTTCCCACTGGCGGACATTATCGCGCCAAGGGCGTTCGGTTTTCATCCAACACCTCGGGCGACGCCGATCAAGTGGTCGCGTGAAATCATCGTTTCTAGCTCCGAAATCGTGTATCTTTCAACGTCATGCGGTGGCTCTGGCAAAACGAGATAGCGCATGTCGGCGTTGCTATCATGCACGACCAGCTTGATATCTTGCATCAGGTCTAGTCCAAATTCAGCCAAAACCTGACGCGGCTCTCGCACCGAGCGGGCACGATACGCCTTGGAGATGTACCACGATGGCGGCTGCCCCAAAATTGAACGCGGATAGCATGAACACAGCGTGCAAGTGATTAGATTATGCAGCTGGGCCGTGTTTTCAACCACAATGATGCGCGCCTCAGTGACAGGGATATCCAGTTCTTGAACAGCAGCGCGGCCATCTGACAAGAGACGCGACTTAAAGGTCGGATCGGTCCATGCTTTTGCAACAATCTTTGCGCCCAAGTGCAGACCAGGATTTTCCAGTTTGGCAATTGCAGCCGTCACTTCATGGGCGGTCAGCAGGCCTTTTCCGATCAGCACCTGTTGCAATGCATCAATGATAATCTGGGCTTCGATATTGCCTGCTTCATCTTCGATAATCAGCGCTTCGTGTTCGCCGTGCTGGTGATCATGGGGCATTCTCGGTTTCCTTTACTGACCGCAGCCAGTGATCGTAAATTTCGATAATAAGAGTATCTTGCGCTGGGATTGCATCATCTGGCCAAAGCTGCCTTTGCAAAAATGCCACTCGGTAAAGGTCAACGGCGCGGCCCGATGTGTTGCCAACGGCCAGATCCTCGGGGTTCAAATAGGTGCCGCAGTATTCAGTAACACGACCGGTTTGATGGCGAATATAATGCGGGATCCGCACGTGGCCTTCTTTGCCCAAGGCAAGAACTTGGACATGATCACCCGCTGAAAACCGTGTCATAATTTTTCATCAAGATCAGACCAACGCACTTTGCCAGCCTCGATTGCACGATCCAATTCTGTGCGCGAAACGATGCCTTTCTCGATCAGGATATCGGTCATGGCTTCAAGGCGGCGTCTATAAAACGAAAGCGTATTGTATTTTTCGACACCAAAGCTCTCAAACCCCCGGCGCACTTCATCAAGCGAAACGATCCGACGGGTTCCATCGCCAAGAAGGCCACGAATAGCCTCGACCTGCTTTTCCCAATGAAGCCAAGGCAGTTCTACCATCGGGATTTCACCCGCCGCATCGCCGCCCACGTCATGATAGCCTTTTGGGCCCTTGCCATCTTGCATTTATCCGCTCCAGTTGGGGCAAATATCGCAGGCGATCGGGGTGTTGGCCAATGCTCTTTTTGCACCGAAGCGGTGCGAAAAGAGGTTCGCTAAGAAGGTCTTTTAGGTATTATCAACAAAAATAATTCGCGTTACTGAAGCACTTGGCGAGGAATTAAAATCATTCAATATGAGTATGTTTATTGTCGCAAGTCCTATGGCAGGAAACAATGCTTTGCAGGCATAAAAGCGTTGTGAAGCATTTGACATCTTGGGCTCTTTTAAGACCTTCGCTGCACTCTGTACGAAGATCCGGTTTCTCTGTTCTGCGTCAGAAACTTGACGTGAAAGTCGAATTCACCGAACGTTCTCAACGTTTGCAAGCGACCAACGTATGTCTCATGCGAACTCTATCATCTGGGAAACTCTCGACGCCTTGGCGATACGGCGGGCGAAATAGACCTCGACCGTAGCAGCAAGCGCAAAGACAGGCGACATCAGAACAAGGGCGATGGCAGAAAGCGCAAGAAGCACGCTCAACGGATCAAGCGTGCCAGATGTCGAAAAGAGCATGAGCTTGGCATAGCAAGGCAGATAGATCGCCGCTGCGATGACAAAGATGTTGAACACCGGATTGGTGAAACGGCCAACGTCGCGCTGCACCCTTTCCAGAATGACCAGCTTTTGCCGCTCCATATGCGGAATGTTAGAAAACTTCATAGTCTACTCCCTCAGCAATTCGATCCACGTGTGAACGGCTTCCATTTGAATTTCTTTTCCGTCGGTCAGGGACCGATACCAACGCGCAACAATCGCCCCACGTTTTTCGCTTTTGATCTTGATACCTTGGTCTGTCAGAAATCGGTCAAGTGAGGTTTCAAACTCTTCCAGAGCATCGATGTCATGTTCGATCCTCACCGATTTAGTCCCGAGAAGGATCCAGTTGACGTCTGAATCGAATTTTTCGTGCAGCGTAACCAGAGCTTCGATTGGCAGGCCGCGATCACCCTTTTCATAGCTGTGATAAGCACGGAGCGAGACGCCGATCTCCTTGGCCATCTCGGTCTGAGACAAACCGGTTTCGTTGCGGGTAATGGCTAATCGCGCCCCGATCCCAGTGAAAAAATCTGCCACTTCCCGGCCCATCAAAACTTTCCAATTGACTTTAGTGTCAAAATTAGCAAATTTGCACGAAATGACACTTTATAGCTTCTTTCGTATCTGACCACGCAAGATGGCTCGAAACAAGCGATTCTGACAACTTCAAGCGCTGGAGGTACATTTGGAACAGGAACGTCTTCTTTCACCCAAGCAACTTGGCAACATCGTAGGGCTGAGTGCTGCGCAAATTCGCGCACTTATGAACGACGGTAGACTGGAGTTCGTAGAGATTTCTTCGAAGACAAAGATGCTGACTATGACCGGCTGGGAGCGGTTTCAACGAAAAGCTACAAGGATCAAGATGTCCGAGAACACGGGGCACGAACTGCCCTCAAATGCTAACTGATCGGGGAAATAGCCAATGGCCATGACCAATCTCAATATCAGCGTGATCGACAAGCGCATGATGAAGCAATCTGAGGCCGCGAGCTACACGGGTTTGCCAGTGAAGTACTTCAAGGCAGCGTGTCCGGTGCGCCCGGTTGAACTCAAACAGGGCACTCTGCTTTGGGATCGAAAGGACATCGATCTATGGATCGACGGTGTAAAATCAGGCGCGGTGACTGAAACGCGGGACGAAATCTTAGGCCGGCTCTGATGACCCAAGTGCGCGTCAAAGGGTTCAAGATTTTCAAGGATCGGCATGGAAAGATGCGTTGTTATCACCGCGCAACGGGCCACAAGATTGACCTTGAGAAGTCCCCAATAGGCTCTGCGGAATTCTTTGCCGAGTGCGAAACCATTCGTGCGATTGCAGAGGCGCAAAAGGCGAGGGCACCAAAAGTAGGCACACTTGGAGGACTTGTTCAGAACTATTTCGAAACAGAGCATTTTCAGGGCCTCGCTAAAATAACGCGGGGCAATTATCAAGATTGCGCCGATTTTCTAAAGACCATCAAAGGCACGCCGGTCCATGTAATCGACACCCCTCTTGTCTCAGGCATCCATGACAAGGCTGCAATGAAGATTGGCTGGCGGCGAGCCAACATGGTGCGCACGCTATTGAGCGAGGTTTTCAAGTATAATATCCCAAAAGGACTTATCGCGGCCAATTACGCCAAGGACGTAATCCCAAAGCGCCGTCCGCGCGATCTTGCCTACGCAAACCGACCCTGGAGCATCGAAGAGCGGGACATTGTCCTACCAAGAGCAAAACCTCATGTGCGCGTAGCCCTTGCTTTGATGATGAACACCGGCCTCGACCCCTCGGACGCGCTGAGTCTACGCAAGGATCAGCTCGACGGAGATACTATTTGGGGCGTGCGCGGCAAGACCGGCGAAGAAGTCGCAATTCCGATCAGCCCCACTTTGCAGGCGGCACTAGACCTGTTTCCAGAGCATGAGGCCGAAACGGTCCTTGCCAGCTCGCGCGGCGAAGCATGGACTTACAATGGATTCTCAACGGTTTGGCATCGTTTCAAGACCAAATTGGAGAAGGAAGGTTTAATCGCATCGGGCCTGACGCTCAAAGGGCTGCGACACACGGTAGCCACTACCCTGCGCGAAGCTGGCCTCGATGAACGCCGCATTGCTGACCTGCTGGGGCAGAAAACCCCTTCCATGGCGCGACACTATTCACGTTCGGCAAACCTTGCCGAAAAGAACCGCGAGACCATGGAGATGCTGGAAAAAGAAAACGAAAGGCGCGCAAAGATTGTCAAACCTTCGCAAAAAAGCGTCAAACCTGACCAAAGTGAGGATCAAATATGAGCGGTAAACTCAATCATATCAGAGAGTTAAATGGTGCCCGGGGGCGGAATCGAACCACCGACACGAGGATTTTCAATGGAGGTGGTTCTATAATACCATTAAATTACAGTGACTTCACCTACAATAATTTTTGTGTGCGTAAAAGTGTGTTTGTGGGTATTTGGTGGAGTAGGGGGTGGAAAAGCTGTGCTGAACACAGTGTTGGCAACAGTGTGCGAAACACAAAAGTATCAGCAGTTTGGTGACAAGCAGTTCGAAAATTGTTACGCTGCATTCACTGTTCGAAGCACAAGGCTGATCGCCCCCCTTGATTTTTTTTACCAAAGACGCATCACGGCTAATCTCGCTATGAAGAGGGTAGATGGCCGAGGAGCAATTTGATCATCTTAGGTGGAGCTGTTGAGCGATAGACCAAAGGAATGTAAATGTTGAAAATCATCCACTTCTTTTCACCACACCCATATTTTCAAAAAATTGTAGAACGCCGCTTTCGAAAAATTGGACAACTGCATCAACAAGCAATTGTAGATGCCCACGAAAATTTTCTTCCCAACATTATATTAAAAAAAATGCATCAACGTGAAAAAATTATACTTAAATCAATACCAACCAACACCTTAGCGAACTTGGACTTAAGAGCTCATCTGGATGCCGACATATGGCTATTTTCTCTAATGGAATATAAGGTAGAGAAGGATATCACACATGATCTCCTGCAAAGCGCACGTGAACTATCCAAAAAACACAATATAAAACTGATTAATTCCACGTCTGAACCACGACACAGAAATGAAATAAAAAAATCAGATGAATTTCCTTTGATTGCAAAACCAAAGGGAAATGGCTCGATTTTAAATGAAATAAAATCAAACCATTTTTTTCAGATCATCAGAAATACGAATGAGCTTGAAACATGGTGGAGGTCCGTTCCCGATAGCGAATCCTCCTTCACTTTAGAGCCTTACTTTTGTAATGAAACAGAAAATTCTGGAATATTTTTGCAGGAACGTTGGATTTGTATATTTGGAGACCTGACAGTTGGAAGGCAAATTTCTAAAAATAGAATTATAAAGTACAGAAACTCAATTACATACTTTCAAAGACCTATCTGCTCTCTACCCGAAGACTTGACTATTTTTGAAAAATCAAACCACCACTTAAGAGAGCTACACCATGGATACTGTAATAGGCTGGAGCTTTGGCGAAAACGTCAAGAGAAATTAGACGAGTTTACTTCTAAAAGGCCTGATCTCCAGATTTTTTCGCTGGATGTCATTTTTCAGAACGACGAGTTCAACATCGTTGACTCTAACGAACATAGCTACACACCAGGGACAGAATCATTAATGGAGCTATGGATTCATCATATTGACCAGAATTTTCAACTAAGAATACAAGATAATCCTGAAAATAAAGTTAACAGGTAAGAAAACATGATTGATTTAGATGAAGTAGTTGACCCTGCATATCGACACTCTTATGAGCAAATTTCCCAAATTGAAAAATTATGCCAAAAAGGCTTAAATGACAAATCACTGAATATAAGAAGCGGATTAGAACTACTCCCTGAGCTAGCGCAGCATGGTTCAGCGGTTTTTACTGACCTCGCCGATTATTTAGGCCAGACAACAAATGATGAGCGCTTGAATAATTTTCTCAGTCATCATGCTCTAGTGTACCAGCATGTAGCATGTCTCCTGCGGCCGACAAGATCAATATTCAAAAACGATGCAAGGGTAAAATTATACGATCAAAGTGCTCCAGTGTACTACAAAGGGCCAAAAAATAATAATCCATTTTTGGTATTTTTTACAACATCTTATAATAACTTTTATATTTCCAACCTTGCTCTTGCTGAAAGTCTCGCACAAGAAGGTTTTTCATTTCTAATTGTTAAGGACCCTTCTGGCATGCAATACACGCAGGGTATCGCAAATATTTCGTCATCTTGGGAGGACTCCATTAATTGGCTCCGTAAGTTTATAAGACAAAATGCGGAGAAACGATCAATTGTGTTTTCAGGATTTTCTTCCAGCGGTTTCTATGCAATTTTAGCAGCTCTGGCTTGCAACTCTGACTACACAGTATCCTTCAGCCCTAAATCCACAATGAAAGAAGATAAAGGTACGGTTCCATCAAAGGTGATGACACGAAAGATGTATGACAGCATACCGAGTTTTTTAAAATGCGATCTTGTTGAGCAAGTATCTTTATACTCAACCCCTGTGAGTATTTTTGTTGGTCAAGATAGTTCAATTGACCTAAGGCATGCCGATCGACTAAATGAAGTGCCATCTGTTACCGTTGAAAAAATAGCAAATACTGGACATATTTCTCTTTTACCCCTTTTCATTGAAGGCAATTTTACTAAAGTATTCTTTCAATAGAAATATATAGCGCAAATTCAAATTCATTTGAATACCTTGGTTGCGCTTCAATTTTTTCACATGTAGGGCCAATTTATATGTATTTTTTTTGACCGGAAGTAGCTGTTACAATAATCATACTGATCAGCAAGATTATTCCTAAGATGCAGTCGAACCATATTATCGCTCAAACAAGTTATTTTGTTACCTTTATGAAATACTTTATTTTCAAAACCCTCTAGCCTTTCAAGTTCCAAATTTAAGCTTACATCCTCAACACCTGCCGCAGTTGTAAGTGTTTCATAAGGATAGATGAACTTTTTAGAAACGAACTTAGCATTTTCGATGTTTTCTATTGCGGCAATATAGTCTGTTGTAAACTCAGGATGAGATTTTAAATGAAGTACAACATCATTTAATTTGTAATTTTTTGTTACACCAAGATGGTCACTTAGGAGTCTATTCCTCATGATCATACTAGAAAATGAATATAGTCTCTCGATTGGATCGCGAAGAAACAACGTAACATAAAAATCGAAACCTCTTTTGAGAAACTGCGCAGATACAGCTTCAATATGTTCAGTCGTTAATCCGATATACGAAGGCGATATGTCGGCTGACATACACCCTGGGGGTGTAATTTCATCAAAATATTCACAATATTTCTCAACAGAAGATGATATCTCTCGAATTTTTGCATCGAACTCGAATACCCTTTGCGCTAACTTAGTATTTCCGTTTACCTTTGGTGGCGATACATATATGTGTTTTGTATTAAATATTTTACTTAAGGCATTATACTCTTTCCGTAATCCTTTACTGAAATTGTATTGATTTTTCAATAAATTATAAAACCACGTGGTGCCACTTTTACTGGCCCCCATACAAAGAATAAATTTACGATTTCTCACTTTTTGCAAATCAAGATCTGTGATATCATGCTAATATTTTCTGTATAGGCCAGCTTGTGACCTTATTTCAATTTTACAAACTTCAGCCATCAAAAACGGTTCTTGGGCTGCCAGTTTTAGAGTGCTGGGAGCAATTATTTTTTCAGTTGCTTTCAAAATACTAGTTATTCCCTTCCAAATATAATTTGATATGGGTCGCCCAAGACAGACATGACCACCAGTACCAAAGATATATTTTGCATTTTCCTTTTCGGAATAAGATTCGTCAAAGCTAATGCACCGCAAACGTTCGCCGCAAGTTCTTACAGTTCCATTAATATTCATATCCCGAGAAGCAATACGGTCGATAAAACGGAGCGAGCTATCTGCGTAGCTTTCTGGATAATTTATGGTTGAGAGCATCTTTTGGTCATTTTCTGTAGAAATTTTGTGTATCGATAGCGCCAGACTGTGCGTTAATGGACGAACACCCAAAGTGAGCACAGAAATTTTCTGTAAAATGTCCTCTCGTTCGTTATCAGATATTTTGCTGAGCTCTTTTGCTAGACGATCATTAAGAATTTTTCGTCGTCTTATACTGAAGTTTGGATAAAAAAGATCTGGCAACTTTGAAATTAACTGCGCATCGAAGTCAAAGTCATGCGATAGCGCCGACCCCACGGCATGCCAAATTGGATCAGATATTTCCGACAGTATATCTAACTTTCCCTCACATAGTTGGATTTTTTGATTTATTCTTATTAATGCTTCATCAACATTTTTTTCCTGTTGAACTTTTGACGCTGCATAAATCTTAGCAAGTGCGCGGCGTTGATATTTGTGCTGGTCATCATTCAAAAATATTGGTAAGTGCTCCATCAGCTCAACCACAGCATCAAAATTAATACCTGTCCGCTCGGACAGTTCGATGTACTTTTGAGCCATATTGAACGCTTGAAATTCCCGCGTTGATATAATTTTACGTGAGTCTGCCCCGTATATTATGATCGTCATAGTCAACTCGCGCTCCTATTTTTTTGGTACCTATTTCATGTGTACGTGTTCAATATGTTCTACAACCTCGGCAAGGGTTGCACCTGGAGGAAACTCAACTACATCAATTTCGATGCCAAGATCATCCTCAACATCCATTGCAAATTGAAGCAAGTCTAGACTGTCAAGTTGCAGACTTTCGATCGTTGTGGTTTGCGCCTTTTCTATCCCCAAATCAATATCGGGATGCAACCTGCAGCGTTTAAGTGCAACAACTATTGCGCCGAAAACTCGAGGATTTATCTGGTCACTCATTCTTTCTCCTTTTCTCAATTTTTCAGTTGCCTTCAGTGTCTCTCAGTTCGATTTCTTTGACATGGGAGAGAGCTGCCCGACCAGTTTCCTCTTGAGAAGCGTTCCATCATCTCTCATCCGCAACACCGTTATGAAAAAAATCCCAAGTTGCGATTAACAAGCTTATACCGTGCTGACTGAACCGCCCTTTGTTTGCCGGAGGCTGATTACTTCGTCTCACGCGACCATATCTAACGCATTGAATTG
>Ga0115564_10004455_pt1 | contig 11368 bp, 10 predicted proteins | sample COGITO_mtgs_1105_7_FD_88680 | JGI IMG/M metagenome (GOLD analysis project Ga0115564, IMG submission 88680) | Pelagic marine microbial communities from North Sea - COGITO_mtgs_110523 | ecosystem: Environmental > Aquatic > Marine > Epipelagic | place: Germany:Helgoland, sampling site Kabeltonne... | reverse complement strand
TTTATTAACAGGATTTGGAGCAGGTTGCATGATTCTATTTTTACTTCTAATAAAATTAAATAGGTATTTAAATAGCTATGAGAAATAGGGATAGTGGGTGAGTTCTTTTTCACAATTTATAAGCGATTAAATAGACAGTATTAAAGAGTTTAAATAAATGAAAATAACAGTAATAGGTACAGGCTATGTAGGTTTGGTTACAGGAACTTGTTTTTCTGAAATGGGCAACAAGGTTATTTGTGTGGATGCAGATGCGCAAAAAATTGAAAACCTAAATAATGGTATTATTCCGATTTATGAACCAGGCTTAAATGAAATCATCTCTCAGAATGCTCAAAAAACGCTATTTTTCACTAAAGATATACAAAAAGCTATAAAAGAAAGTGAGCTTATTTTTATTGCTGTTGGTACACCTATGAGTGCAAATGGAAGCGCAGATTTATCTGCAGTCTATGCAGTTGCAAAAGAAATTGGGAAAAATATTTCTTCACATAAAATCGTAGTTTCAAAATCTACGGTACCAGTTGGTACTTGCAATCAAATTAAAAAAAATATTCAATCAGAAATTGAGTTAAGAAAAGAAAAAATAACATTTGATATTGTTTCCAATCCAGAGTTTTTGAAAGAAGGCGCTGCGATTTCAGATTTTATGAAACCAGACAGGGTTGTTATTGGCGCAGAAAACGAAGCTACTTTTTCAAAAATGAAAGAATTATACAGCCCTTTTTTTAGAACAAGAGACCGTTTTATTACCATGGATATTCGTTCTGCTGAAATGACTAAATATGCTGCAAATGCATTGTTGGCAACAAAAATATCTTTTATTAACGAAATTGCTAATATTTGTGAAAAAGTTGGCGCTGATGTAAATAATGTAAGAGTTGGTATTGGTTCCGATAAAAGGATAGGATATGATTTTATTTATCCAGGAATCGGTTATGGAGGTACTTGTTTTCCAAAAGATATTGCGGCACTTATTAATTTAGGTAAAGAAAATGGGTATACTCCAAAAATAATTTCTGCTGTAGATAATGTAAATCAAGAACAAAAGAAATTCTTTTTAGAACGAATCTTAAAACGTTTTGACAACGATGTGTCAAACAAAATTTTGGCTATTTGGGGACTTTCTTTTAAGCCAGAAACAGATGATATGCGAGAAGCTCCTTCTCTTTATATTATTAAAGAATTGATAAGGAGAGGTGCAAAAATACAAGCCTTTGATCCTATTGCCATTTCCGAAGCTAAAAACAGTTATTTTAAAGGATTAGAAATTTTTTATGGAAACGATAAATATCAAGTCTTAGAAAATGCGGATGCTTTAGTTTTATTAACAGAATGGAAAGAATTTCGTTCGCCGGATTTCGATCATATTCAACAACAATTAAATTTTCCATTAATTTTTGATGGAAGAAATCAATATTCAAAATTTAAATTAGAAGACCAAGGTTTTGAATATTACCAAATTGGTAAACATTAGGTGAAAACAGTAATAGCTGTTTTGTTAAACACAAAGTAGAAAAATAATTTAAAGCTACAACTTTGAATTATAATATAAAAGACATGAAAAAGAAAGCCTTAATTACAGGGATTACAGGTCAAGATGGGGCCTATTTAACAGAGCTCCTTTTAGAAAAAGGTTATGAGGTACATGGTGTCAAAAGGAGAGCGTCTAGTTTTAACACACAAAGAATAGATCATTTGTACCAAGACCCTCATGTAGACAATAGAAATTTGTTTTTACATTATGGGGACATGACGGATACTTCTAATTTGATAAGAATTATTCAAGAAGTACAACCCGATGAAATTTATAATTTGGCTGCTATGAGCCATGTGCATGTCTCTTTTGAAACACCAGAATATACTGCAAATGTTGATGGTTTAGGTACTTTAAGGTTACTAGAAGCGATTCGGATTTTAAACCTTGAAAAAAAGACAAAAATTTATCAGGCCTCTACTTCAGAACTGTATGGTAAAGTACAGGAAGTCCCGCAAACAGAAAAAACACCATTTTATCCTAGAAGTCCATATGGGGTTGCAAAAATATACGCTTATTGGATTACAGTAAATTACAGGGAAGCCTATAATTTATTTGCTTGTAATGGTATTTTATTTAATCACGAATCTCCATTAAGAGGAGAAACTTTTGTGACTAGAAAAATTACGAGAGCGGTTTCTAAAATTGCTTTGGGGCTGCAAGAGAAATTTCATTTAGGAAACTTGGATGCGAAAAGAGATTGGGGTCATGCAAAAGATTATGTAAGAATGATGTGGATGATTTTGCAAGCCGATGTAGCAGAAGATTGGGTAATAGCAACTGGAACCACAACAAAGGTCAGGGATTTTGTAAAAATGGCTTTTGCAGAAGTTGGTATTATTTTAGAATTTAAAGGTAAAGGAATCGATGAGAAAGGATTTGTAAAATCTTGCTCAAACCCAGCATTTAAATTAGAAATAGGAAAAGAAGTAGTAGCGGTAGATCCTCATTATTTTAGACCTACAGAGGTAGATTTGTTAATTGGTGATGCTACCAAAGCAAAAGAGAAGTTAGGTTGGGTTCCAGAATTTACTTTACAAGATTTAGTAAAAGACATGATGGATAATGATGTCAATTTAATGAAAAAAGAAGTGTATTTAAAAGAAGGCGGACACGATATTTTAAACAACTATGAATAAGAACGACAAAATATATGTTGCGGGTCATAGAGGTTTGGTGGGTTCTGCTATTTTGAAAAATTTAGAGAATAGCGGGTTTACAAATATTATTACACGACGACATGTCGAGTTAGACCTCACAAACCAACAAGCAACCGCTGCGTTTTTTAAAAAAGAAAAACCAGTCTACGTGTATTTGGCTGCTGCAAAAGTTGGTGGTATTATAGCTAACAACACCTATAGAGCCGATTTTATTTATGAAAATACCATGATTCAGAACAATGTGATACATCAGAGTTATGTGCATGGCGTTATAAAATTATTATTCTTAGGAAGTACGTGTATTTATCCAAAAAATGCTGAACAACCTATTAAAGAAGAGTCTTTATTAACAGATACTTTAGAGTACACCAATGAACCGTATGCAATTGCAAAAATTGCAGGGATTAAAATGTGTGAAAGCTATAACGTGCAATACGGAACAAACTTTATTTCTGTAATGCCAACTAATTTATATGGCGCAAATGATAATTTTGACTTAGAGAAGTCACATGTTTTACCTGCTTTAATTCGTAAAATTCATTTGGCTAAATTACTGGAAGAAGGAGATGAAGAAGCGATTGTAAAAGATTTAGGAGTAGCTAATTTTGAAGAAGCCGAAACGATTTTTTCGAAGTTTGGTGTCTCATCAGAAAGTGTTGAAATTTGGGGTTCTGGCAAGCCAATGCGTGAGTTTTTATATTCTGATGAAATGGCAGACGCTTGTGTGCATATAATGCAAAGTGTAGATTTTAAAGATTTAATTTCTGATAAAAATAAAGTTAGAAATACACATATAAATATTGGTACGGGCAAAGATATTACGATTAAAGATTTAGCAATTCTTGTTAAAAAAATTGTTGGCTTTAAAGGTGATTTTGTTTTTAATAGAGAAAAACCAGATGGTACGATGCGTAAAGTTACAGATGTTTCTAAATTACATGATTTGGGTTGGAAGCATAAGGTGGAGTTGGAAGAGGGTGTGAAAAAAATGTATAATTGGTATATTACGGGTAACAATAAATAGGATGAAAAAAATAACATTATTGGTCATATTTATTCTTTCATTTTCATGTAACAATGCATCTAAAAAGAACCATGGCAATAGCAGTATTAAAAAAAATGCACAAATTTTAAATACTGTTGTACTTCCTAATTACCCTCTTTGGTCATTAAATAGATTAAATTTAGATAAAGAAACCACCTCCTATAATAGGGACGCTGTTTTTAAGATTGAAAGAAATAGCAGTTTTGAGACAGCCTATGCACTGGTGAGCAATCTTGCCGTATCAAAAGGACAAAAGTACCGCGTAAGTATCCTTGTAAAACAAGCTTCTGTAGGTGGTTTTTTTGGTTTAAGAATAATGGGTATGTACCCAAATAGAATAGATGCTATTTTTGATTTAAAAAATGGTATTGAAAAGCAAGTAATAGAAGTTGGAGATTTTAGTAAGGGCTCTAGCTTAATAGAATCTTTGGGAGATGGCTGGTATAAATGCAGTCTTATAGGAGAAGTAAACGTAGCTAAAATGAAAATAATATTAGGCCCTACCAATGGATTAAGAAAAACCATTACTTGGGAGGCTGCTTCGGACGAGAAAAGTAATCTTAAAATTATACCGGCTAGTTTAACACTGGAAGAACTATCAAAATAAATTTATGAAGAAAATTATTTTTTTTGGAAGTGAAGGATATATAGGGAGTCATTTAGTTGAGTTTTTGAAATCTAAAAACTATCAAATTAGTGGTTATGATATTTACGAAAAATCAAAATCTAAAGCATTACATACTTATAAAAAAATAGATATTTCGAATATAAAAGATATTGAGAATATTGACTTTGATGTTGATTATGTTTATTATTTTTCTGGTATTACAGGTACAAATGTATCTTTATATAATTTCAGTCAATTTATTGATGTGAATGAAAAAGGACTATTAAATTTATTAACCACCATAAAAAATAAGAAAGTTTTTCCTAAGCTTGTTTTTCCTTCAACAAGGCTCGTCTATAAAGGGGTTAAAAATATGCCACTTAAAGAAGAAGCAGAAAAAGAATTTAAAACCATTTACGCTTTAAATAAATTTCATAATGAAAATTCTTTAAAAATGTTTAAAGAGTATTACAATATACCTTATACTATTTTTAGAATTTGTGTTCCATATGGAAATACTTTGAGTAGTGACTATTCATACGGCACAATAGGTTTTTTCTTAAGTCAAGCGAAGATGAATAAAGCAATTACTTTATATGGTAATGGCGCTCTTAAAAGAACCTTTACATTTGTTGGAGATCTTTGTACACAAATAGTAAAAGCATCAGAATTAAGTATTAGTAATGGAGAAGTATATAATATTGCTGGTGAAACATATTCATTATTGGAAGTAGCAAGTATAATTGCTGAAAAATTTAATGTTAAGGTAGCGCACATAGAATGGCCACCTGTTGCATTGGCTCTTGAAAGTGGGGATACGATTTTTGATGCATCAAAAATTGATACTATCCTAGATAACACAAGTAATACCTCTTTAACGGATTGGATAAATAATTAATAAGAACTTAAATATGTATCATATATCTTATCAAAAAGAAATTGAATTTTTATTTTTACAGTCGGCATTAACGCTTGAAAATTCTTTTAATACAACAGAGGAAATATTAGCATGGGTTCAAAAGCGAAATGAAGAAGTTGAGGTAAATATTAAAAGAATTGGATTTGATGAAATGAACAATTGGAAACTGGACAAGGAAAAAGGTGCGGTTGTTCATGCTTCAAATAAGTTTTTTTCAATTCAGGGATTAGAAGTAATTACAAATTACGGTGATAGAGAAACTTGGGATCAGCCCATTATAAATCAGCCCGAAATTGGATATTTAGGATTTATTACCAAAATATTTAATGGAATTTTATATTTTTTGGTGCAGACAAAGATTGAGCCAGGAAACGTAAATTATGTTCAATTATCTCCTACAATTCAAGCCACCAAAAGTAATTATACACAGGTGCATGGTGGAAAGACACCTAATTATTTAGAACACTTTGTAAATGCGAACCAAGAGGAAATCTTATTAGACCAATTACAATCAGAGCAAGGGGCGCGGTTTTTTAAAAAAAGGAATAGAAATATAATTATAAAAGTTGAGAAGGATATTACTCCTTTAGAGGATTTTAAGTGGCTTACATTAGGTCAGATAAAACTATTAATGAAAAGGGATAACGTGATCAATATGGATACAAGAACAGTTATTTCTGGTATTTCTTTTGGTAGTTATTCTCAAAATACATTAAACTTTTACGATGTGATGAATTCCGATAGAAAATCCATGGAATTCAAAATGCTAAACTCTGTATTAATCGCTGACAAATCACTGTTTTCTTTCAATCAAATAATTTATTGGATAACAGCATTAAAAGTGAAGTTTGAACTAAAAATCAATAAAAAATCTTTATTCGATCTTAATGATTGGGTAATTAACAACAATGCTATAGAACACAAAGATAAAAGATTTTTTAAAGTAATTGGTGTTCAGGTAGAAATAGGAAATAGGGAAGTTACCTCTTGGCATCAGCCATTAGTAGAGCCATCTGAAGAGGGTATTTGTGCATTTATAATAAAAGAAATAGATGGTATTATTCACTTTTTAGTACAAGCAAAGCTTGAAGCTGGGAATTTTGATTTAATTGAGATAGCACCTACCGTTCAATGCAGTACCGCTTATTATGAAAATATAAAACAGCAAAAAACAATTCCTTTTTTAAATCAAGTTTTAGCAGCAGAGCAGCAAAACATTGTTTTTGATACGTTACAATCTGAGGAAGGTGGTCGATTTTATAGAGAACAAAACAGGAGTATTATCGTTAAAGTAAATGATAGTTTTAGTCAAGATGTACCAGAAAATTATTCTTGGATGACTTTACATCAACTTAAAAAATTTATTCTTTTTAATAATTATGTAAATATTCAAGCAAGAAGTTTAATTTCAGCGATATCATATAATAAATAATAAATAAAATCATGAATTGGGGAATACTCAGCTGTGCAAATATTGCAATATCATCAGTTATACCAGCCATTATACGAACATCAAAAGAAACCAAGATAACTGTTGCTAGTAGAAATGTTGAAAAAGCAAAAACAACAGCAGCACAATTTGGTTGCGAATTTGTAGATAGCTATCAAGATTTATTAGATTTAGAAACTATTGACGCAGTTTATATTCCATTACCTACAGGCCTGCATCACGAATGGATACTAAAAGCTTTAGAAAAAGGAAAACATGTTTTGGTAGAGAAATCTGCCACAAGTACCTTTGCAGAAGCTCAGGAAATCATAAATCTTGCAAGGAAAAAAAAATTAGCGGTAGTAGAAAACTTTCAATTTCAACACCATTCACAGCATCAATATGTTTTAGATCTGATTAATAATAACGAAATAGGAGAAATAAGATCCTTTAGAAGCTCGTTTGGCTTTCCTCCTTTTTCAGAACATTCAAACATAAGATATAACAAAGAATTAGGAGGTGGGGCACTCTTAGATTCTGGCGCTTATGTATTAAAAGCCACTTCTTTTTTAATGGGCAATGAGTTTGAAGTGAAATCTTCATTTTTAAGTCATAATAAAAAACATGGTATAGATTGGTTTGGAGGTGCTTTTTTAGTGAATGAAGAAAAAAATATTTTTTCTGAAGTAGCTTTTGGTTTTGATAATTTTTATCAATGTAATTATGAAATTTGGGGTAGCAAAGGAAAAATTACTGCGACAAGAGCGTTTACAGCTAAAGCAGATTTTAATCCAACGATCATTCTTGAAAAACAAGGTTTTAAAGAAGAAATTGAGCTTCCTAAGGATGACCATTTTATGAACATGATTACTTACTTTACTTCTATTATAGCTACTCAAAATTTTCAAAAAGAATGGAATAATTTGCTGGTACAAGCAAAATTAATTGATCAAGTAAAACGTACGAGTAAAATATAGTACTAATATGAAAGAATATATTATCCTTCAAACAGTAGCACCAGATTACAGAAAAAAACTGTACCAATATATTTATCAAGAGTTTGGAGATTTATTTGCTGTATATGCTGGCTTAGAGTATTTTGAAACTACTGTAAAAACAGATACAAGTGTTGCTGCTTATAAGCAAATAAAAAATACTTTTTTGTTTAAACGCTCTTTTCTAATACAAACAGGAATGTGGAGAGATGTAATTGGGTGTAAGGTTTTAGTGATGGAAATGAACCCTAGAATTCTATCGAATTGGCTAACTCTTTTCATTCGAAAATTACTAAATAAAAAAACCATTTTATGGGGTCATTCTTGGCCACGGTCTGGTTCTCAAAGCAAATCAGATAAACTAAGAAAGGTAATGCGAGACATGGGAGATAGCATTATTGTATACACCAAGTCTCAAAAAGAAGAGTTAGTTGCAGCACAGCCACATTTAAAGGTAAATTACGCGCCAAACGCATTATATTTTAAAAATGAAATGAATGTGAAGACAAAAGCAGCTTCTAAGGCTATTACCAATTTAATTTATGTAGGGAGATTAACAATGCTAAAAAAACCCAAATTATTACTAGAAGCTTTTCATAAAGCATTGCCGAAATTAGATAAAAATGTGAATTTAATTTTTGTTGGAGATGGCGAAGAGAAGAAAGTATTAGAAAAATATGCAGAGAGTTATAAACTAGAGGGTAGAGTTCTATTTACAGGTCATATCTCCGATTACTCAAAACTATCAGAGTACTATTCAAAATCTTTGTTTAGTGTTTCTCCAGGTTATATAGGGCTGTCAGTTACTCAAAGTTTTGGTTTTGGAGTGCCAATGTTGGTCTCAAGAAACGAAAATCATTCGCCAGAAATAGAGGCTGTAATTGAAAATGAAAATGCACTTTTTTTTGATACAGATAATTTAAAAAGTTTTACAAATAAGATTTTAGAGATATACAAGCATAAAGAAACATGGATAAACAAACGCCAAAATGTCAGTGATACTTGTAAAGAGAGATATTCTATAAATGCGATGGGTGATACATTTATTAAATTATTTCATAAAAATTAAGGAATGCATAAAAATAAAAAAGACATCAATGTTTTATTGATTGGACCTATGTCACCTCCTGTAACTGGCTGCAGTGTTGTAAATGATTTGGTTTTAGAAAAGTTAGACATCGAAGAGGGCTTTAATGTAAAATATATAAATAGAGCTTACCCAGAGTTTAATGAGGCTATTGGTGATTTTTCCTTTAAAAAAGTGCTTTTCTATGTGAGTCAGTATTTCCAAGCAACTAAGATATTTAAAACAGACATCACTTATATAGCAATAGGTTTAACCTTTTTTGGAGTATTAAAAGATGCTCCTTTTGTTTTGCTTTCTAAATTGTTAGGAAAGCAAGTTGTTATTCATGTGCATGGTAATTATTTAAAAACACAATATGCATTACTCGCTGGTTTTAAGAAAAAGTTATTTCATCATATACTTTCAAGAGCGAATAAAGGTATTGTTTCTTCAGAATTATTAAAAGACAATTTAACGCCATTCTTAAAAGAAGACGCTATTTTTTGGATGCCCTATTTTGTAGAAAAAACATTAAAAGGTATTACAGAACAAGAGGCTATAAATACCGATGGACTAAACATACTTTACCTAAGTAATTTAATGGAAGGCAAGGGTATTTTTGATGTCTTTAAATCTTTGGAAATTCTGAATAAAAATAAAGTACCTTACAAGGCAAAAATAATTGGTGGAATTGATGAAGAACATAAAGAAAAAACTTTTAAATATATAAACTCCAACTCAAATATATCTTATTTTAAGCCTATTCGAGGTAAAGAAAAGATTGAAGCTTATCTATCATCCAATGTTTTTATTTTGCCCACCTACTATAAAATGGAAGGGCAACCCATTGCTTTATTAGAAGCGATGTTTACTGGCAATATTATTATTACTACAGATCACGCGGGTATTTTAGATATTTGTTCAGAAAAAAATGGTTTTATAGTAGCCAAAAAATCGCCCATTGAAATTGCCAAGAAACTTGTAGTCATAGCTAAGAATCCTGAAAGGTTTAAGGATATGATGACTTACAATCATCAGTATGCTAAGAATAATTATACGTCACAAGATTTTATTTATAAATTAGCTGCTATTTTAAAAAAATAAAATCAAAAAAGAGTTCATGGAACTATTTCATAAAATAGCTAATTTTTTAAAAGACAAAGAAAAAAAAGTGGTTGCTCAGAACTTTTTCTCCTTGGTACTTTTACAGGGTGCAAATTATATATTACCGCTTTTAATTCTTCAGTATTTGGTAAGAGTCTTAGGTGCTGAAAAGTTTGGCTTGGTAATGTTTGCCCAATCCTTAGCCTTATTTTTAACTGTTTTTGTAGATTTTGGATTTAATATTAGTGGTACAAGAGAAATATCATTAGCAAGAGAAAACAAAGAAAAAACAGGTGAGATTTTTTTGGCCATAATGTTTATTAAGCTTGGTTTGTTAATTATAGCATTTAGTATACTTTATTTAATCATCAATACATTTACGAGATTTAGTATAGACTCAGAAGTCTATTTATTTAGTTTTGGTGTTGTTGTTGGGCAGGCACTTTTTCCAGTATGGTTTTTTCAAGGGATTGAAAAGATGAAATTTGTAACCTTTATAAATATTTTAGCTAAGGTTATCTTTACCATTCTTGTATTTTTTCTGGTAAAGTCTGAAGATGATTACTTTAAAGTACCTATTTATAATTCACTTGGCTTTATTTTTGCTGGTATTATTGGTTTTGGTTTAAGTTTTAAATATTTTAAATATAAGCTACCCACATTTAACTTGGTAAAGAGGTTATTAGTAGAGAGTTCTAGCTTGTTTGTTTCTAATTTTGCCACCAGCCTTTATACGGCTAGTAATGTTTTTATTTTAGGCTTGTTTTCGGGAAATATTATTGCGGGTGTATATGCAAGTATGGAAAAGCTTATTTTAGCTGTTAAAAATGTGTATATTCCACTATATCAGGCTTTATATCCTTGGGTAGCCAGACAAGAAGATGTGCAAAAGACGAAGGTTGTTAATAAAATTATGCCTCCAGTTTTTATAGTAAGTACGCTAATAACTTTGGTGATTTTAGTCTTTGCAGACAATATACTATCCATTGTTTATGACGATATTCTAATAACTAGTTATGCCAATATTTTTAGAATATTAAGTTTTATTTCTATATTTTCTGGTCTAAATATGCTTTATAATATGTTATATTTTCCCGCCATAAAAAGATATAAAGTGCGTATGAATATCTTGGTTTTTGGAGGCTTATTTAATATGATTATGAATTTAATATTAGTTCAGTTTTTTGGTATTTACGGTGTCGCTATTATTGTAACAATAACCGAATTAATTTTAATTTTTATAGGGTATTATTACTACAAGAAGTTAAGTATTGCAATGATTTAGCAACACTTTTATATAAAACAAATGTTAATGATGTTCTTTTTGATAATCTTATTTTTTTTAGAATTATTGGTGTTATTTAAAATTGTAAAATTTTATTTATTAAGCCAAGTATACCTCTATGTACTTTTTTATAGTTTTACTATTGTATTATCAACCCTATATTATTATTATTATGATGATAAAATAATGTTGTTTAAATTAGATGCTATTAGTAATAATTT
>Ga0115564_10004448_pt1 | contig 11383 bp, 8 predicted proteins | sample COGITO_mtgs_1105_7_FD_88680 | JGI IMG/M metagenome (GOLD analysis project Ga0115564, IMG submission 88680) | Pelagic marine microbial communities from North Sea - COGITO_mtgs_110523 | ecosystem: Environmental > Aquatic > Marine > Epipelagic | place: Germany:Helgoland, sampling site Kabeltonne... | reverse complement strand
CGTCACCGTCGGGTCCATCAAAGCTGAGGCGCTTCTCGCCCAGAAAGCTACTCTCGATCAGGCTTGATACTCCTAGTGCGGACAGGCGTTCTTTCCAGAACCCCAATGCGTCTTTGGGCACCGCAAATTCAGTGATGCTGACCTCACCGGCGCCACGTTGACCAGGCGACATTTTCGCAAACGGAAAGTAGGTCATGACTGAACCGGGCGTCCCAATCTCGTCACCATAGTAAAGGTGGTAAACCTCTGGCGCGTCAAAGTTAACGGTTTTCTTAACACGGCGTAGACCAAGGGTCTTGGTGAAGAAAACATTGTTGGCATCAGCATTTGAAGCCATCGATGTGATGTGGTGTAAGCCTGTTATTTCCTTAATCATCGCATCGCCTTTCAAATTATTTAATTCTTGTGGACTAAAGATAGTGCAAATTAGTATTGTCCCAAATAGAAAAGTTATCAGTAAATGATCCATAATGAGTATGGGTTATACCCATGCCAATTACCTCCGTCCGGGGGTTACTGAGCCCAACCCCCACGCTCCAAGAGCCATGGCAGACAGGCCAGCCCCCCCCTTAACGCCGAGGCACGGTCCACGCGCAGGGGCTTAAGAGTTGGGGTGGTAGTTTCTTTTGGAGGGAGTTTTGTTTGTAGTGCTGCACCACGGATAGCTCGTCATGCTGCACGGCCGGCTACTCACGCACCCATTGTACCAGTGCCGCAGTTTGTGTTAGTGTAACTTTCGGCAAACGTTTTATTGGCCATCCAAACAACATGAAGCACAACACAAGGTCTCCAAGGTCCGTGGGCCAAATTGCGCGATCGCTACTGCCATGAGCTTGGAGCTAGGCGGCTTTACTTCGCGTTTAACGATCACGCCGCGCTCCATGCAAAGCCGCGGTAAGTTGAAACCCCATAAGAAATGATCTCACGTGGGTAGCGAAAGCCTTTAAGGCAGGGCATATTGGCTAGGATTTTTTTCCAGACGCGATGGCTCGATCAAACCGAACAAACAACTAGATAATACGACTTAGACTCGCCGTTATGATAGCCACTGCAGTTTTTGGCTGCATTGCCTTCCGGCATCCTAACTGACTTCAAGCGTCATTCGAAAATTATATACAAGCAACCACGTGGCTGTCACCCACATTTTTATATCTTAAACGGGTAGGCGGAGAGCCGACTGGGTGGATAGGGCTGGGTGGATCCTGTGTTGTGAGTACCCGTGGTGGCAAAAGACGAGTGGGATCAGCGTGGGGAACCGCCTTGATTAGTCGCTGGGTGTAAGGATGCTGCGGATCGCCAAATATTTGGGCACCAGTGCCCATTTCCACGATCTGGCCCAAATACATCACGGCAACACGGTCTGCGATGTTTTCTACGACAGCCATGTCATGGGATATGAATAGATAGGACATATTCATCTCCTGCTTCAATTCAGCAAGTAGATCGAGCACAGTTGCTTGAACTGATACATCAAGAGCCGAGACACTTTCATCAGCAATGATCATTTTAGGATTAAGTGCGAGAGCTCGCGCTATGCAGATACGCTGCCTTTGTCCCCCTGAAAATTCATGTGGGTAGCGATTTAGTGAATTTGAAGGCAAGCCAACTTTGGCAAAAAGGTTTTCTGATCGCTCCCGCCTTGTGCTAGTTGTTCCGATACCATGAATAAACATCGGTTCGCGGACCAAATCACCCACCGTCATCCGTCCGTTCAAGGCAGCCATCGGATCCTGAAATACCATCTGCAGATCACGGCTGACTTGTTTGCGTGTTTCAGCATTGTAGCCAAGCGGTTTTCCTAAAAAACGGATATCTCCTGTATGAGGCACAAGCCCTGTTAGGGCACGCGCGACGGTCGATTTTCCGCAGCCACTTTCGCCGACTAAGGCAAAAGTTTCTCCAGGGTGGATATCAAAAGAGACGCCTTCGACTGCATGGACCCGCTGGACAACACGGCCCAAGATGCCGCCGCGCAGATCATAGGCGACACACGCATTTCGAAAAGAAACAAGGGGTCGCGCCTGAGCGTTTGGATGCCTTCCGCGGCCCTTGCCCATGCGCGGGACCGCAGCAAGAAGAGTTTTAGTATAGGCCTGTCTTGGCGCGGCAAATAAATCGAGCACGGGGGCTTGTTCAATCATCTTTCCGTTTTGCATGACAAGCACACGATCGGCCATTTCCGCGACTACACCCATGTCATGGGTGATCAGGATAAGGGCCGTGTTTAACTCTTGTGTAAGCTCGCGCAGCAGATCTAAAATCTCGCGCTGCACAGTCACATCAAGCGCCGTCGTCGGTTCATCTGCTATCAGGATGTTGGGCCGCAGGGCGATGGCCATGGCAATGACTACTCGTTGGCGCATGCCGCCCGAAAGTTCGTGCGGATATTGAGATAATCGCCGCTCTGGGTCGTTGAGCCGCACAGCGCGTACGACTTCCAGCGCACGCCGGCGGGCCGCATTGGCCGATATATTCTTATGTGCACGGATAGCCTCGATCAATTGTGCTCCGAGTGTCATAACCGGGTTAAGGGCTGTCATAGGTTCCTGGAAAATCATTGCGATACGATTTCCGCGCAACTTTTGAAGTTGAGATTCGCTTGACCGGGTCAGGTTTAAATCTTCAAAGATGATGCCACCTTGTGTCACACGCACGGCAGGAGGCGGCAGAAGCCCCATAATCGCAAGCGCCGTCAGAGACTTTCCTGATCCGCTTTCTCCTGCAATCGCCAGAGTTTCACCTTTTTTCAGCACGAACGAAAGGTTGCTAACCAAATGGTGCAGTCCCTGTTCGGTCTTGACTGAGATCGTCAAGTCCTTGATTCTAAGGATCGGAACCTCTCCCGCGACTGCCGCCGCGGGAGAGATTTTTTGCGTAGCGCTCATTCGAAGACACAGCGCGGAAAGTAAAAAGAAACGACCCAGTTTGGTATATCAACGATTTCAGATATCCGCAGATCGCCGCAGGTGGATACCAGCATATAAGCATCCATTGCCGTCAACCCCTGCGTCGCGCAAAGTTGATCAACCATCTGGCTGACCGCTTCTCGCGCACCGGTCATCAGGTCAGGACCGATCCCGGTCGTGACCTCGTACCCCTTCGTATCTAGATGATTAGTGACTGGACCAGGTGTTGTAAAACGCGGCATTTTCATCTGCGCGTCCTTAATCAAGTCTAGCGTCACTGTTGCATCCATCGGGCTTTCGATGGCGGTGCCGCATACTTCACCATCTCCTTGGGCAGCGTGGGTATCCCCAATAGAAAATAGCGCCCCAGCCACTTCTATTGGTAAGTAAAGCGTCGTTCCTGCGGCCAGATCTCGAATGTCGAGGTTTCCTCCAACTCGGCGTGGCGGCACTATGCTATGCAGCCCTGGAACGGCCAGAGCACAGCCAATGGTACCCGCAAAAGGTTTCAGTGGCACCCGCCCATTTTTGCCGAAAAGGGCGGGTGCGAGGGTATTTGCATCATAATTCCATATCGCCAACGCTGGATCAGTAAACTGATCTGCCAAGAGACCAAAACCGGGGATGTTCGCCGTCCAGCCAAAGCCAGATGGGGCGAACCCCTCGATCGTGATTTTAAGCGCGTCGCCCGGCTCGGCCCCGTCAACATAAATCGGACCCGATACAGGGTTGATCTTGCTAAAGTCCAATGTCTCCACATCCTTGACCGTGCTTTTCTTCGTCAGCTGACCGGCAGAACTATCGTGGCATTTGAACTCGATGGTCGCTCCGGGTGCCACTGTCATGGCTGGGACAAACGAATTGTCCCAGCCAAAGTGATGGTGATGACCGTGGATCGTATATTGAGGACATTTATTGCACATCGTTTACATACACATAGTCATAGTTAACAGGAATGGAGACTGGATCGACATAGAGTGAATCGGCACCACCCATGCGCCCAGATCTCATGGTATAACGCTGTTCGTTGAACACCGGCACCCATGGGGCGTCTTCCATGACTTTCATGTAGATATCAGACCATGTCTGCAGACGCGCCTCGACGGCATCTGGGTCTGTCATGCTGTCGGCTTCGGTTGCCATGGCATCAATTTCTTGGTTACAATACCATGACCAGTTCCAGCCGCCTTGTACGGCTCCTGCACAACCAAGAATTGGGCCGTAAAAGTTAGATGCATCGGGAAAATCAGCAATCCAAGCCATGCCGCCTGACCAGATCATCGGAGCCTGGTCCGCCTCACCACCTGCTGCAATCACGCTGGCCTGTGCCAAGGACTGGATTGATGCCTTGATACCGACGTTCGACAAATCCTGCTGAATGGCCTGCGCAATCCGTGGATTTGGATCAGTATTCATGACAAACAGCTCTGTCTCGAATCCTTCGGGAAATCCTGCATCTGCCAAGAGCTTTTTGGCCGCGGCTGGATCGAAGGCATAGCCTTCGTACCCTTCGGTGTAACCTGGCATTGACGGCGGCAGGGGTTGTGTTGCAGGTACTGCGCGGCCGTTAATCACTTGAGTTATACGCTCTTTGTTAATAGCCATATTTACGGCTTTGCGCACAAGAACGTTGTCAAAGGGCGGCATTTTTACATTCAGGGTGATGTAACCAGTATGCAACTGGCCACCCTCGATGACCCGAGCTGCCTGATCGGGGTCTGACATGACCTCCTGAAACTTTGCTGGGGGGATGCCATCGCCGGGCACGTCAACCTCGCCGTTTTGTAAGCGCAGCAGAGCCACGATAGGTTCTTGCCCTACTTCAAAGGTCACACTGTCAAGATAGGGTAGACCCTCACGCCAATAATCTTCGTTTTTCTCAAAAACTAGACGCTGTCCGATTGTCCATTCGCCCAACTTGAATGCACCAGTACCCATCGCGGTTTTTCCAAAATCCGCACCTGCTTGTTCGACGGCTTCTTTCGCGACAACAGAGGCAAAGTTCAGGCCCATAACATGCAGAAAAGTTGCATCAGGGCGTGACAAAGTGATTTTTAGTGTGAGGGGGTCGATAACTGAGACACCACTCAGTGTGTCCGTCTCGCCATTAGAAATAGCGTCAAATCCGTTAATAGATGCGAAAAAACCAGCGCCAGGGCTCTGGGTGACTGGGTTGGTCACACGGTCAAGTGAGTATTTCACATCCTCTGCCGACATCTCCCGTCCGTTATGGAATTTCACACCGGGGCGTATCTTGAAGGTGAATACCATGCCATCGTCCGAGACACTATAATTCTCAGCTAGACCAGGGCGCAGATCTGTCGTGCCTGGTCTGTAATCCATCAGTCCGTCGTAAAGCGATTTGATCATCGACCAGTTTTGCCAGTCATAGCCAATGGCAGGGTCTAGGGTGGCCACATCATCCTTGTAGGTGATGATGATGTTGCCACCCGTTTTAGCGTTGGGATCCATATCGGAATGAGCATCAGAAAATGCGGTAGCCGGCAAGATCAAAGATCCACAAAGTGCTGTTGAAATTAGAAACTTCTTCATTTTAATTCTCCTTTTGAATTTGGTTTTAGATGGTTCTTACCGGATTTTGATCCGGGGGTCGGCAAATAAAGAGGCAATATCAGCAACCAAATTACCAATGACGATGGCACAGGCCGAAACCAGCGTAACGCCCATGATAATCGGAATGTCGACGCGCTGGATAGCCTGCCATGCCAACTGGCCGATGCCAGGCCAGCCAAAGACAGATTCAACGACAACGATGCCACCCATAAAAATACCCACGTCGATACCGATCATCGCAATAATCGGTAGGATGGCATTGGGGAGGGCGTGGCGCAGTAAAACTCGCATTTTGGACAGGCCTTTAGCATGTGCTGTACGGATGAAATCCTGTCGCAACACTTCGATCATCGAAGATCGCATCATACGACTGTACCAACCCGACCCGAGAATAGCCAACGTCATGGAAGGTAACACCAAATGCGCTAACGTTCCATAGCCGCCAATTGGAAACCAGTTTAGCTGCACAGCAAAGACATAAAGCAGGAGTAGGCCGACCACGAATTGTGGAGCTGAAACACCCACAAACGAAGCTATCATCAGACTGTTATCCATGGTTGATCCCCGACGCAGGGCGGCGAGAATCCCCATGGTCAAACCAATCACTAGTTCACAAAATATTGCCCCTGCCATCAACAGTAAACTGGCGGGAATTCGTGCGGAAATGAGGCTGGTCACTTCAGTTTTTTGCAAATAAGATCGGCCGAGATCGGCTTGCAGAAGATTTAATAAATAACGCCAATATTGAACAATAAATGGTTGGTCCAGTCCAAGTTGCTCCCGGATATTCGCTACGGTTTGTGGTGTCGCAGAGCGTCCTGCAATCTGACGAACAGGGTCAGCTGGCAGAAGATAAAGCAAAGCAAAGGTGATCAGCGAAACACCCAGCAGGATCAAAGCGGATTGCATTAGGCGTCGGGTCAGAAAATCAACCATTAGTCCTGACCTCGCAGGGTGGGATCGAGCACTTCGCGCACTGCATCGCCGACAAGGTTGAATGCGAGTGCTAGCATCACAATGGCGAGGCTCGGGAAGAACACCAGCCACGGAGCGGCCTGAAAATAGGTCTGATTTTCAAAAATGATGTTGCCCCAACTGGCGGTCGGGGGTTGCACGCCAACGCCCAGATAACTTAGGGTTGCTTCTAGGAGGACAGTGGTGGAAATTCCTAGGGTACCCCAAACGATAATCATAGGCACTAAATGCGGCAGTATATGCCTAAAAAGGATCCGCGGATGGCTTGCGCCAAGTGTTTTTTCTGCAGCAATGAACTCGCGTTGCGCCAGCGATGACGTTTCGGAATAAAGCACACGAGCGGTCTGCACCCAATTCACGATTGCAATGACCATTGCCACGATCCAAAGTGAAGGTTGAAAAATTGATGCAAGGCAGATTGCGAGCAGCAATGCTGGGAAAGCCATCATCAAATCAGTTAAGCGCATCAGCAGCCCACCAATAAAGCCTTGGAAATAGCCTGCAGTCACCCCAACCAACGTGCCAATAATTAGCGATACCCCGTTGGCGACTAGCCCAATAATCAGTGAAGTGCGCGCACCGTATAGAATACGCGTCAACAGGTCCCGGCCCAAAAGGTCGGTGCCAAGCAGGAACTGCGCGCTTGGCGCCATTGGCGCACCTTCGATAGTAAGGCCGTCGAACATCTGGGTGTTCGGATCGTAAGGCGTTAGCCAAGGCGCAAAAATAGCCCCAAACAAGGCGATGGTAATCAGCACCATGCCGGTCAGTGCTAGTTTGCGTCGCCTGAATCGCTCCCAAACAGAGAGGCCGCGAGACTGAAGGGTCACAGTTTCAATTGTAGTCACTTAAGTCCCTCTTGTCGTTTGTCTTTCACACAATTTAAGAGATAGTATTTTCAATTTAAAGGTGTCACGCCGTGGCCAAATCATGCAGCTAGCCAAAGACTGAATTTTGAGATTTTCTTTGCCACAACAGCAGCGTGGCATACTGCATCAGGTACTCAGGACTTTTTTTGGCTATGCTGGACTGCCTCCACTCACTAATCAATTATAAAATGTTAATGCATGGTTGGGTATTGGTCCACTGTTTTGTTGTTCTCTGGCAAAGGTGGCCAGTACTCAAGTGCAAAGTCATAGACCGCTTATTCGACCGGGGGTACATATCGTTCGTAGGCAGGGTCAACTAATTTTTAGCCCTTTACTTCCGTCTAATGTCATTGACGCGTGGGCTCTTTCTAAACCCGCATTAGAGAAACCTCTTTCGCATAAACAGTCTGCTTACATGGGTTTTCATCGAAGCTAAATCTACCGTAATAGTGAATGAAGTGCTAACCATCAGGCATAAGCCCCGCATCTAGTCTGTTGTTCAATCCGCTTTAGCTCAGCCATAACCCTACGCCCGACCTGAGTTGCATGGCGCTGAGCTGCTAACTTATCTTTCGTCTGCCGACCGTGCTTGAGATTAGTCTCTGAGATGCACTGTAAGCCCCGCTGAGTCTTAGGACCAGTTGATAGCCCTCCGGTGAGTCTGCAGTGGCCATTGTGCTTGTACGCTGCGCTTTGGCATTCTGTGCCCCGACGTGTCGACCGTTGCCCCCGAGCCAAGCAGCACGCACCTTGCAACGTGCCTGTGATAATTGGGTTTGCAGACTTAGCTTTGGGTGAGCTGTTCGGATTTTGGGTTGTGATCGGCGGACGATGATCTCTTTCAACTGGAACAGAGGGGCAAAGCAGCCCTAAGCCTCGCACCGACGGCCATGCCACAGTTCCGAGGTCGCCAGTTTCTGTCGTGTCTTGAGGGGTTACTGCGGCTAGCGGTTGCGGATCAGCGGTGGTGGACACCAATGTGACCCCCGTTTTTAGGCCCCCTCTTCTTGGGCCACGGCTCTTTACAATTAGTGTCACACATTCATTCGCAGGTAGTTTCGTTTGGATACTTACACCAGGAATCGCCAACCTCACAGCCTGCCGAAATTGTTGCCCGCGCAGAACTAGCGTTGGGTGTTGTTACTCGGATCACGGCCCATGAACCAAGCAACCGGCATCTCGCAATGCGACTGCAAATATGGCATAATAAAACCTAATAAATGCGGTGATTTTTAAGATGGCAAAAGGTAGGTTCCAAAAGGGAAACAGTTTTCGATTTGGCCCCGATTGGACCGGCCAACGGTGCGGGGCAAAGAGCCGAAAAGGCACCCCTTGCCAAAGGCCGGCGCACAAGCGCAACGGGCGCTGTTCTCTGCATGGGGGCAAGTCTACCGGCCCAAAGACACAAGAGGGCCTTGCGCGGCTTACAGCGGCTCGTACGACTCACGGCAACTACACAAAAGAAAAGCGTGCGGAGGGCAGGCGCCGGGCCGCGGTGGGGCGGCAGATGCGGGCCTGTTTTGTGGCGCGCATAAGCGATGTTAATTGATGTTGATATTATTCAGCGACCCTACCTAACTCATCAATCAGCGGCCTGATATTCGGCATTGTGACAAAAATCGGCAGGCCCAATTCAGCCGCCAGTTTGCGCTGAACATATTTGTTGAGCTAAGAGCGGAGGTGGTCACTGTGGCCATGCCTGCCTTAGCCAAATGTATCTTTCAATCATGGTATTGAGCTGGCTTGCATATGATAGGTTCGTTATGTGTGGTTTTAGTTTATGTTGCAGACACTGTGTTGAACACAGCAACAACAGAGCTGCGGATTAATCATAGCGCATTCAGTAGCGCACCGCATAGTACGCCCTGCAACATACTGTTATTAAATATAAAAATAATAACACGTATTATCATAATCCGCGTGTCGAGGGTTCAAGTCCCTCCTCCGCTACCAAATTTAATTTATAATCAGTAACTTAAAAGCACAGTTGCTTTGTATTGGTTTTGGTTCAATACTTAGACACAGTTAGACACTTTTTCTAAGTTATTGTTTCAGTGGTCGATTCTATAAATGCGAAGAAAACGATCAAGCAAATCCGGCGTGGTTTGAGCATCTATCGCACCGGTCGATCACCGTTTTGGCATGCTCGAATTTATGATCCCGTAAAGAAGAAGTATGTTGTTCGGAGCACTAAGGAAACGAACAGGATTAAAGCGATAGAAGTCGCAGAAGAGATCCTCGAGACCTACAAATCGAAACAGAATTCATCACATGCGACGAGCAAAGATCGCTCGTTTGAGTATTACGCAAAGCTCCTCGCTGACCTGAATGCTCAGAAGTCTAAGTCACCTAGAAACAAATACACTGAAAGAGATCAGAACAAGTTGTTGTTTCAGGAGCGGGAAGGTTTGATCAGCTACTTTGGCAAGTATGATGTGGACAAGATTACATCCGGCATGGTGCGTGAGTATCTGCTGTTTCTGGACAAGAAACGCTCTGAGCCACTTGCTCTCTCGACCAAGTCAAAACGCTGTGTTGTTATTCGTCAGGTACTGATGCTGGCATTAGAAGATGGGGTGATTGATATTATTCCGCCCATGCCAAAACAAAGACGCATAGATAAGCCTCGTGTGTCGTTTACAGAAGCAGAGTATAAGCTGTTACTCAAAACTGCTCGAGATATAGCGGACGAGGGTGATACAGTCGTCAGAGGCGTTCCTGTGACCCGTGAGCATTATCATGTGATTGTGTTTGCTGTTCATTCATTCTTACGCCCAGCAGAAACAGAACTCTTCGGTATTCGCTTCTGTGATATTGAAGCGCAGACAGCTCAAGAAATTCGGCAAGCAGTATAAGTCGCATGTGAAGCGCACAGATGCTCCGTTGATTTTCAGCGCAAAGGGTGGGGGGTTTAATGCTCAAACGATAATCAACTTGTTTCAAAAGTTGTATGAAGAAGCAGGCATTACTGGCGCAAGCTCTCATAGTGGTCGTCGTCAGTTTGTAACTGAGCTAGCTGATAAAGGTATCAACGCTCGGGTAATTCAGGCACTTGCTCGACACAAGCATTTGAATACAACAATGAGATATATCGATATCAACGAAAATAAGATGCGGGCTGCAATCGAAATCGTCAATTAGATGATGGAGATTATTAAAAAAGTTTTTGAATGATTTGATTTGCTAACATAGCCGCTAATACAGGTGGGACGGCATTTCCAACCTGGTTGAACTGGCGCGCTGACGGACCTTCAAATACAAACCAGTCTGGAAAAGTTTGTAATCTTGCACTTTCTCTCACCGACATTGTTCTCGGCGAGAACGGGTGTAAATGACTTCTTCCGCCACCACTCGAACCGCCTGCGATAATAGTCTTGGAAGGAAGATAAGGATCTATTCTGTCGACCCTACCCAATTTTTCCCTCTGTCCATATGCCATGTACATGTATCTTTGCAGTGAAGAAGCCGCGTGTAGTCTAGTTTCGGTGTTCTGTAGATTCTTATTAATATTTTGAAGGTAATCTATTGAACGCTGTTTTTTGTTCACTTTTTCCAACGCCCAAGTAACTTTCTTTTTCCGCGATCCTATTATGAATACCCGTTTTCTATTTTGAGGTATTCCAAATTCGCTTGTATCCAGCAACTGTGGACTCGCCATATGATATCCAGCTTGCTCCAATATTGCGTACAGACTTCTGACTTGTTCGCCACCATCTAATTCTACAATACCCGGAACATTTTCAAGTAAGAATGCGCTCGGCATAAAGTGCTCAATCAACTTAACATAATCAAACAGTAACCCACCATTAGTTGACTGACTGAATCCAACCCGTTTATAGTTTTCACCGTTTTTGTTGAATCTTTGATTTGCAGCAATTGAGAATGGTTGGCATGGTGGTCCACCAATAAAGACTCCGTTGAAGCCAGTTTTTACACCTAAAGCGTCTCGCTTTTAACTTGATCCATATCCTGCCTCGCAGAAGAAGTTCCAACATTCGTCAGGAGTGAAGAGATCGCAGATTTCGGTAAGTGCGTCGAACATCTGGTCGAATGTTCTTG
>Ga0115564_10004440_pt1 | contig 11396 bp, 13 predicted proteins | sample COGITO_mtgs_1105_7_FD_88680 | JGI IMG/M metagenome (GOLD analysis project Ga0115564, IMG submission 88680) | Pelagic marine microbial communities from North Sea - COGITO_mtgs_110523 | ecosystem: Environmental > Aquatic > Marine > Epipelagic | place: Germany:Helgoland, sampling site Kabeltonne... | reverse complement strand
TTTTTGAAAGCCTTTACCCAAAATTTGTCGCACCTCTTTGCAAACCCAGCTCGACGGCGTCAAAGCAATCACAAGTGGGCTCATTCAAAGTTTGTATGCGAAGTTGCTCAGCCATGTCGATAGCGCGTAGGACTTCGGAGCATCACGCATGGTTATGGTTTGATCGACGATCTAGCTCTAGGCACAGCCTCGCAAGGACAACACGCCTCCTGTTGCGGACATTGGGACAGTTTGCGGCATCTGGTAATTTGGGATTTTTCTTTCCGTTAGCTGCGGATGCAGATCGCAAAAAATAGATCGCAGTCATGAGTGTCTGCTTTCTTCAAGTTGTCCAATTTAGTTTGCGGGCGCAGCGAATGTCTGTTTTCCTCCAAATGCAGCCATCTGTGCGTCGCGCAGCATCTGTCACTTCGGGCTCTCAACGGCCATTCGCTGCGTCACATATGAATGTCCGCTCTAGAATAACAGTCTCCACTCATACTGATCGTCATGCATGAAGCGCACCTCAGCGCAGGCGGGGCCGAGTCCGCTGTAGGGAGGGCCACCGCGGTCAGGTGCAAAACGCTCCCTGGTGACGCTGGTGACGCTGGTGACGCTGGTGACGCTTTTTTCTAATGCACGGTCTATGGTGAAAAAATATATTCATCAGAAAATATGTTTTTTTGAATAGAGCGCGCAGTAAGAAGAAGCGTCAAATGCGTCACCCTACCCCCACCCGATAGCTGATCACTCCGCACCCAGCTGACCTAAGCCGCGTTATGCACCAACGACTGGGTCGGGAATACGTGCCGTGCGCTGCGGCTTGTCTGAAATCACACAACGCGGACTAAGCGGACTAATGCAGCTGCGGCTATTGCTAACGCAGCATCAGCTCGCTGCTGCAGTGAAGACTTTAGGGGGCAAAGCATTGTTCACTGAAGCGGCCATTCAATCTGGTCAGCTGGTCCATACTCGAAACTTACTTTTCGCCACACCTCACTAAAACTGACGCGCTACGATCAAAGATGCCTTCAAGATGCTGTGAACGATTGACAGCTTTGGGCTACGTACGCGAGGCTTTCTAAGGAAGCATCAGGTAGCACTTTTAGCTTCCTCAATCGGATGATGAAGATTGAATAGCTTGGGAAAGCGCTGCGAATACCTCATTGATAGCTCTTTTTTTAACCTCGTTCTGGCGGTGGATAAGACCCAATGTTCGGTATGGCGCTCCCGCTCCCAATCCGATGCGTCTCACAGCCACCGCATCGATCGGCTTTACGGCAAGATCCGGCACGATTGAGACACCGAGACCAGCATGCACCATCGAAGCGATAGCCTCTGGGCTGTCCAATTCCATCGCTTCAGAAACTTGAATACGCTTTGACGAAAGCCAATTGTCGATAAGCGTGCCGACGACGGTGTTTCGATCATACCTGATAAAGGGCCGTGATCGCAAAAGCTTAAGAGGGTCTAGTTCCGTTTCGTCCATCGAAGTGATGAGCTGCATAGGTTCTTTCGCCAATTCTCTGAATGTAAGGCCGCTTGGCACCAGGTTTGGTTTGATAACGATTGCGGCGTCTAAGACCGCGCGCTCAATATCAACAAACAAAGCCCCTGTGAGGCCGGGGCGAATACGCAGCCTTAATTCGGGGAACTTTGATTTTAAGATGGACATCGCTTTGGGTGTAAGCCCCGTAAGCGTTGTGCGGATTGCGCCTAGCGTGATGTTGCGATCCAGACCACCGTCGCCCAACGCTATGGGAACTAAATTATCATATTCTTCAACAAGGTTTCGCGCCTTGAGCACGATCTTATGGCCGTCTGGGGTCAGTTCTGGCGTTCGGGTGCTGCGATCAAACAGGGCGATTGCCAAGTCGGATTCCAGTGACTGCATTTGTTGGCTGATCGCGGCATGTGTCACATGAACAACATCCGCCGCAGCGCTAAACGTTTTCTTGTCCGCAATTGCAATAAGCGTCCGAAGGCGACGAATGGTCATAAACAATCTTTCTTTTCGAGGTGGCGATTGCCGCGAGGATCAATTCTGAAGGGGATGTTTAGCAGCAGGATCGATCATCATACTTGTATCAACCCACAACATTTTGTGAAAGAAAAATTTAATAAGTGTTAAGAATTATTGAGTGTATGTGCAGTCGGATTTAATGTTAGGGGTTTGAAAAATTGGGGTGTTCAGGAATTTTGACGTCTTCATCTAATTCGTGCCCATAGGAGCCTTGAATGAACGAATTTAGCGGCATGCTGTTACAAGCTAACTTGATTGGCGGTAAATGGAGCGCGGCAGACACTGGGGCGACCATAGCAGTGTCAAACCCCGCGACAGGCGCGGAGCTTGGCCAGGTACCAAACTGCGGCACAGCAGAAACCAATCGCGCGATTGCAGCTGCGACTGCGGCATTTGCAGATTGGTCCCGTAGCAACCTGTCATTCCGCGTGGGCCTTTTGCACAAATTGCATGAGGCATTGATGGATCATCAGGAACCTTTGGCGCAGCTACTGACGGCGGAACAAGGGAAACCTTTGGCTGAAGCGCGTGGGGAAATCGCTATCGGCGCTGCCTATGTGCGTTGGTTTGCTGAAGAAGTCCGGCGGGCCAAAGGCGAGATTGTACCTGCGCCTACCGCTGATCGTCGCTTGATGGTCACGCGCCATCCCGTTGGTGTCGTTGGCGCGATTACCCCATGGAATTTCCCGTCCTCGATGTTGGCGCGAAAACTGGCACCCGCGCTGGCCGCAGGCTGCACGATTGTTGCAAAACCAGCGACCGCCACGCCCTATTCCGGGTTGGCGTGGGGCAAGTTATGTCAGGATGTTGGCTTTCCTTATGGCGTAGTGAATATAGTCACAGGGTCCGCGCGCGAAATCGGCGGCGCGATTATGGCCAGCCCGGATGTGCGCAAAGTCACCTTCACCGGCTCAACGGACGTCGGTAAAGTGCTGATCCGTCAATCTGCTGACACGGTTAAAAAGGTCTCGATGGAATTGGGCGGCAACGCTCCATTCATCGTCTTTGATGATGCTGACATTGATGCGGCTATCGAGGGCGCGATGATCGCCAAGTATCGCAATATGGGTCAGACCTGTGCGTGCACCAACCGTTTCTACGTGCAGGCAGGCATTCACGACGCCTTCGTAGCGCGTCTGAAAGAAGCGACGGAAGTGATGCTCGTCGGTGATGGAGCTGATGATGGTGTGGTGCAGGGGCCGATGATCGATATGGCAGGTGTCGAGAAAGTTGAAGAGATGATCGCTGATGCGACTGCTAAAGGCGGCAAGGTCATATCTGGTGGCAAGCGCCACGCGAAAGGCGGTACGTTTTTTGAACCGACAGTGATCACGGGTGCAACGGCAGACATGCAGTTTGCCACCGAAGAAATCTTTGGCCCGCTATCTGCGGTGTTTAAGTTTGATACCGAAGAAGAGGTGATTGCAGCAGCGAACGCGACTGAGTTTGGCCTTGCGGCCTATGCCTATACCAAATCGCTCGGGCGCACGTTCCGTTTGAATGATGCTTTGCAATACGGCCTGATCGGCATCAACTCCGGCTTGATTACAACGGTAGAGGCACCGTTTGGCGGCCTCAAAGAAAGCGGCATGGGCAAAGAGGGCGGCAGCCAGGGTTTGGAAGACTACCTGTCTGTAAAATACATGTGCGTCGCCGGTTTAGACGACTAGCCCCCTCATAAAACAAAGGAAGAAACGATGCGCGCAGCTGTCGTCAGAGAGTTTAACGAAGACCTGTCTATCGAGACGGTTGAGGATCCCAAATGCCCAGACAATGGAGTGGTGCTAAAGGTTGCCGCCTGTGGTGTGTGCCGATCTGACTTCCACGGTTGGGTTGGGGGGCATCCCAAGGTCATCAACGGCTCCATCATGGGGCACGAATATTGCGGCACGGTGGTCGAGGCCGGGGCGCAGGCGAAACACAAAGTCGGCGATAAACTGATCGCGCCTTTCATCCTTGGCTGTGGCGATTGTCCGGCTTGTCAGGTTGGCGCTTCTAACACTTGCGAAAGCGCTGTTGTTCCCGGTTTTGGCGCACCTGGCGCTTATGCCGAATTTGTCGCCGTTCCGTTTGATCACAACCTTGTCCACCTGCCTGAAACCATGTCGCCAGCCCTCGCTGCTGGCCTTGGGTGCCGCGTCACAACAGCATGGCACGCTTTGACAGACCGCGCCAACGTGCGTGCTGGCGAATGGGTCGCCGTCCATGGCACCGGCGGAATTGGTCTGTCCGCGTTGCTCTTAGCAAAAATGCTGGGCGCGCAAGTTGTTGTTGTTGATGTAGTGCAGGAAAAACTGGATCAAGCCCTGAGCCTTGGCGCGGACGCCGCTGTGAACGCGTCAACACTAGACGTACCCGCCACAATCATCGAGATCACAGGCGGCGGTGCGCAGGTGTCCTTAGAAGCACTGGGAATTTCGCAAACCACTAATGCCTCTGTGGAATGCCTCGCCACGTTGGGCCGTCATGTGCACGTTGGAATGCCAGCTGGTGATGGCCGCATGGAAGTCAACATGCGCGCGATCTATTCCAAACAACTGGCTTTTTATGGCACACGCGGCATGCCATCGTGGAAATATCCTTCTTTGCTCAGCATGATTGAGCGCGGTCAAGTCGATCTAACACCGATGCTTGATCGCGTGGTTCCGCTCTCTGGTGCAAGCGCAGAATTGCGCGCGATGAAGGGCCCAACCCGCCCTGGAACAGCGGTAATCACGGATTTCTCCAAATGACGAACGACGTGCTGAAAGTCACGATTGAGCGCAGCGCGGATGTGCCGGATGTCTTTGAGGTGCCTGCCTTTGAAAGCCAAACCGTTCTAGACGTAGTCTCCTGGATCCAACAAAACGCGGATCCAACGCTCAGCTATCGTTTTGCCTGCCGCGTTGGCATGTGCGGATCTTGCGCGATGATGGTGAACGGCGTGCCGCGTTGGACCTGCCGCACCCATATCAACAAAGTTCTCGACGGCAATGAGATCACGATTGGACCATTGCGCAATCTGCCTGTGATCAAAGACCTAGCGGTCGACATGGATCCGTTCTTTGACAAATGGGTCTCAGCGGAAGGCGTACATCACGGCACACTTACCCGCGTCGATCCGATTGCACCCGTGGACGAAGACAGCGCCGCGCGCGTTGAAGCGAATGCAGGGATCGAGTGTATCAATTGCTCCGTCTGCTACGCAGCGTGCGATACGGTTACGGGCAATCCTGAATACCTTGGTCCCGCCGCTTTGCAACGCGCTTGGACCTTGTTGAACGATGCCAAAGACGAGGGGCGCGTAGCGATTTTGGACGCGGTTTCGGGCAGCGGTGGCTGTCATAACTGTCATTCCATGGGGTCTTGTACTGCTTATTGCCCCAACGATCTTGATCCGATGTCAGCGATTGCGGGGCTGAAACGCGAGACCGCAAAATCCTTTTTCAAGCGGGGGCGCTAAGATGTTGAACTTACGTCTTTACATGCTGCAACGTATCACGGCCATTTTGATGGCTCCCTTAGTGCTTGGGCACCTCGCCGTGATGATCTACGCGATCCAAGGCGGACTTTCAGCCGCTGAAGTTCTGAGCCGCACGCAAGGTTCATTCCTTTGGCTCCTTTTCTACGGCACATTCGCCGTCGCCGTTGCGATCCATGGCGCGATTGGCCTGCGCGCGATTGTTCATGAATGGGGTGGTCTCAAAGGCGTTGCTTTAGATGTGTTCATGTGGGTCGTCGGCTTCAGCTTATTCACATTAGGAGCACGCGCCGTTTGGGCAGTAACCTTTGCAAAGGGGCTTGGCGCATGAAAGCAGCATCTGGCATCACATCGCGCGCGCACCCCTTATGGCTCGCGTATATCTTACATCGCCTCTCCGGCCTCGCCTTGGCATTGTTCCTTCCGTTACATTTATGGGTGCTCGCCCTCGCCATGACAGATCCTGAGCGACTTGATGGATTTCTGAATCTGACCGAAGCGGGCGCTGTGAAGCTCGCGGAATTTGGCCTCGTCTTCCTGCTGGCGGTGCATATGTTCGGGGGCCTGCGGCTAATGGCGATGGAATGGTTGCCATGGTCAACTTCGCAGAAAACTCTTGCGGCGAGTGCAGCAGCCATTTCTTTCCTCATCTCCCTACTCTTTTTCCTGAAAGCGATCTGAAATGCGGCTCTCTGACATCGAACGCCACGACACGGATATCTTGATCCTCGGCACAGGAGGAGCAGGCCTTTTCGCCGCGCTTCACGCGCAGCAAAGCGCCCCTAAGGGAACTAAGATCACCATTGCTGTTAAAGGCTTGATCGGCAAATGCGGTTGCACGCGTATGGTTCAAGGTGGCTACAACGTCGCCCTTGGCGGTGGCGACACTGTCGAGCGGCACTTCATGGACACCATTCAGGGTGGCAAATGGCTGCCCAACCAAGACATGGCTTGGCGTTTGTGCGAGCAAGCGGTTGTGCGTATTCGAGAGTTGGAGAACGAGGTTGGCTGCTTCTTTGATCGCAATTCTGACGGCTCGCTGCATCAAAAGGCCTTCGCGGGTCAGACAGCAGATCGCACTGTGCATAAGGGCGATTTGACAGGCATCGAGATTATCAATCGCCTGATGGAAAAGGTCCTCGCCAGCGGTGTTGAGAAACTGCAAGAGCATCGCGCCGTTGGTTTGATCCCGACAAAAGACGGTTCTGCGCTTGCGGGTGTATTGATGATCGACATGCGGACTGGCGGCTTCAAACTGGTACGTAGCAAGACGGTTTTGATGAGCACCGGCGGTGGTCCGACAATGTACAAATACCACACGCCTAGCGGTGATAAGACGATGGACGGCCTCGCCATGGCGCTGCGTGCTGGTCTCAAACTCCGCGATATGGAAATGGTGCAATTCCACCCCACCGGTCTGCTTGCAGGGGATCACACGCGCATGACAGGCACTGTGTTGGAAGAAGGTTTGCGCGGCTCGGGCGGGCAGCTCATAAATCACAATGATCAACGCTTCATGTTCGATTACGACGGCAAGGGCGAACGTGCCACCCGCGACGTGGTCAGCCGCGGCATCTATGCGGAGATGCGCAAGAACAACAATCCAGAGCAAGAAGGCGTGTTCATTTCGATGAGCCACCTTGGCCCTGAGTTTGTGCGCAAGAAGTTCAAAGGCATGGTCAATCGCTGCGCCGATAGCGGCTTTGATTTGGCCGCTGGTAAGGTCGAAGTCGTTCCAACTGCGCATTATTTCATGGGCGGTGTCGTGGTCGACGTGGACACGCGCACCGCGATGGAAGGGCTGTATGTCGCCGGAGAAGATGCAGGCGGCGCGCATGGATCCAACCGTTTGGGAGGCAATGGCGTGGCCAACTCCACTGTATATGGTGGGATTGCTGGCGACACGATGGGCGCAGATGTGGGCAAGATGCACCTACGTGAACCTGACGAAAATGTCCTCGCGGCTGAGTTTGCGCGCGCGATTTACCCGCTGTCAAAAAAGCCTGATCTGGTACTGCCATTGCGCAAGAAATTGCAGGATTTGATGTGGGAAGAGGTCGGCGTAATGCGTACCGAAGCAGGCATGAAACGTGGCTTAACGGGCATCGCAAACGTATCAGACGCGCTCATGGATGTAGGCGTGGACGACAGCAATCTGGCGTTCAATCTGACATGGCACGATTGGCTCAACCTGCGCTCGCTCTGCGATATTTCCGAAGTCATTACCAAAGCAGGCATCACCCGCAAAAACTCGAGAGGGGCGCATTTCCGTGAGGATTTCCCAGAGCCGGGCACAATGGAAAGCAGCGAATTTACCGTAGCTCAACAAATTGGCAGCGAAGTGACAGTCACCCGCGAACCCGTTCAATTCAGCATCGTGCGGCCAGGCGAGACGATCTTGCCCAAGGACGCACCCGAAACTTTGGTGGCAGCGCAATGATCCCTATCAATCTCATCCAATCCACCGCCGAAACCCTCATGGATAAGGCCGCGATTGAAATCCCGCAGGATTATCTCGATGGCTTGCAAGAAGCGTCACGGACCGAGGATGGTGATCTGTCCTCCTTTGTTCTCAAAGCAATGCTGGAGAATTACGAGGCCGCCAAAGAAGACCGCCGCGCCATGTGTGGCGATACGGGCGTGCCGCGCTGGTTTGTGAAAATGGGAAATGAGGCACGGGTAGAGGGTGGCATGATCGCGCTCGAAGCAGCGCTGCGCCGCGCAACGGCGAGTGCAACCAATGGTGTGCCGCTGCGGCCCAACCGCGTGCATCCACTTTGGCGCACGGATCACAACAATAACGTCGGCATCGGCGCGCCAGAGATTGAATATGGGTTCGAACCGGAAGGTGAATGGGTCGATTTGATCACCGTACATAAAGGGGGACTGTTCGGATCTGATTACCGCATGCTGTTCCCCTCTGATGGTGTGCAAGGGATCAAACGCTTCTATCTTGATAGCCTCTTGGCATTCGGCAAACGCGGTCTCGCCTGTCAGCCTGCGATCATCGGGATTGGCTTGGGTGGCAGCAAAGATATTTGCATGAACCTTGGCAAACGTGCCTCGACCCTGCGCATTGTCGGATCGCAAAACTCTGATCCTGAGATTGCCAAGATGGAGGCGGAGTTCAAAGAATTGGGCAACTCCATCGGAATGGGGGCCATGGGTTTTGTGGGCAAGAACATGGTGATCGATTGCAACATCGAAGTGGGCTACTGCCACACAGGTGGCATGCCGATGTCTGTGCATGCGTTCTGTCTTAGCTCTCGTCGCGCGGTGGCGCGTATTCATGCGGATGGGAGGGTGGAACATCGAACTGACCCTGATTGGTTCACACCCTATCAGCGCCGCGAAACAATCGATTGGGAACCCGTGCGAGAGGCTGCAGAATGAGCATCCGCGAAGTCCGCCTTTCCACAACCCCTTCACAAGAGGCAATCAATGACTTGCGCCTTGGCGATATCGTTTACCTCGATGGCCTCATGTATACGGCGCGAGAAGGCGTCTACATGCGTGCGCTCGAAGACAAGGCCAACATTCCCATGGAACTGCCGTCCCAATCCGCCGCTAATTTCCATTGCTCACCGGCTGCACGGATTAATGAGGATGGCACCTTTGACATGGGTGCGGTCACTGCGACGGCCTCATTCAGATTTGCCAAGTGGCTGCCAGAATGGATGGCAAAGACCGGTGCGAAATTGATTGTTGGCAAGGGCGGTATGACATCCAAGGATTACAAAGAGTATTTTGTGCCTAACTGTGCAATCTACCTCTCGACCGTTGGGTACGGTACAGGTGCCTTGCTCGGGCGCGGCGTGGAAAGTGTCGAAGCAGTTCACTGGAACGAAGAACTGGGCATCGCGCAAGCCATGTGGGTCTTGAAGTGCAATAAAATGGGGCCTTTTATCGTGGCGTCCGATATGAACGGGGACTGCTTGTTTGAGCGCGAGAACGCCAAGATCGCTGAGAACGTTGCGCGGGTTTATGAAGGCACCAAGCCCGCGACTTTGAAACGCTATGGCGAAAGCGATGATCGCACGGATGAGGTGATCTGACCCATGCCCGAGGAAGAGCCCAAGGTAGACGTGCACGTGCCATCAAGCGAGGACGACCTCCTTCCAATCTTAGTGATTGAAGAACTGGTAAAGTCGGACAGGCCTATATCAGTGGACAATGTCAGTAAGAAATTGGGCATCGGGGAAACAACTCTAACGGGACACTTCAATGCTTTGGCCGAAGAGGGTTACATTGAAGTTTATGGATCATCCACGACATTTGTCGTGAGCAAACGGTTGGCAACACTCGCAACTGACGTTCTAACCAAATAGCTCAGCATTTGTCGTAGAGTCGTCGGTGCCTAACTTCCAAGCACCATTCTTCAAGAAAGAGCCATTGTCCGTCATCATACAGCGGGGCTATTATGCGGTTGGCAAGGCGTTGGGGAGTGACGTTGTCCCCGCAGCTTGCGCTGACGACCTGAAACGCAAAAGGCCGCCCTAGGTAGGTGCGGCCTTCGCGTGTCACATGCGGCGTTGCTTAGTTGAATTTCCAACCAATACGCAGAGAGATCACGGTGATGTCGTGTGTGTACTCAACGACATGTCCGGTGCCGACGGTTGGCGTTCCCGTCAGCTCAAGGTTAGACACCTCAAAACCAGCAAACATCCTGTCGGTGACCATATAATCAACACCCAGTCCATACGTCCTGCCGGCGACGTCGTATCCAGTGCCGGTGGTTACAAACGTAAGGTCGGACGTACCATAGCCGAGGAAACCATAAACTAGCGCGTCGCCCATCGCGTAACCCACACGAGCACGCAATTCGGTTCTGGTGCCCAATTCATCGTGATTACCGGCGTATTGGGCTAACGAGCCCGCGGTGACGTTCAGCTCTCCACCATAAACAAGGTTGCTGCGCTGCCAGTTGTTACCACAAAAGCCGCCAATCGCGGTGTCGTCGACGTAGTCGTAAGTGCCGGAATAGACGGAAGATTCCGTCCCGCCACCGGAAGAATAGGACAAGCCACAATAGCTACCGGACCAGTCGGTCGAGGTTGAGGTTGGGGGCGTAATAACCGGATCTGCGATTGCCGTATCAATGTTGCCAGCGATTGCGCCGCTTGAAAGCATCGCAACAATGGACGCCGAGATAAGTGTCTGTTTCATAGTGCTCTCCAAGCAAAGCTTAATTGCGATATATGTATGTTGAGCGACCGGCCCATGACAGGATTAAACACTCCATACCTCTTAACTCCTACTGACCGTGACAATAGCGCCGCAAGTCATGAGGTAGGCGGCTAGAGCACGCCGCTTGCAGCGCCCTGCCCTTGCTGCGCATTTCTAAATTCACGCGACAATGCAAAAGGGCGACCCGCAAGCCGGCCCCTGTTTGCTGAAGGTGTGATCAGAACCTGCGTTCAAAGTTAAGCGCAAAGCTCGAGCGGTTGCTGTTGCCAACGCGGTCCATGACAAGAGGGAAAGGATCAAACGAAAGACACTCGAAGCGCGACGCTTGCAGTTGATGAGCTTGGTGGAGATGTCGATCATATCCTGCTTGTTCATCTCAATCAGATCAACGCGGATCACCTAGGAACGCTCCTTGATTGGTATGAAGCTCAGGGCTGGACGTTCATTACGGTTGACGAAGCCTTGTCTCACCCAGTGTTTTCTCGCGCTGAACTCTATGAAGGCCCCCGTGGCCTGTCACAGATTGAGAGAATTCTAGGTGGTCAACGAGAGCAATAGACAAAGTGTTACTTCCCAAAAGCCGTCATTTATCTAGACCGCAGCATCGGTCAAAATGGGCTCTCTACGGCCATTCGCTGCTTCACGTATGAATATCCGCTCTAGAATAACAGTCTCCACTCATACTGATCGTCATGCATGAAGCACACCTCAGCGCAGGCGGGGCCAAGTCTGCTGTAGGGAGGGCCA
>Ga0115564_10004439_pt1 | contig 11396 bp, 12 predicted proteins | sample COGITO_mtgs_1105_7_FD_88680 | JGI IMG/M metagenome (GOLD analysis project Ga0115564, IMG submission 88680) | Pelagic marine microbial communities from North Sea - COGITO_mtgs_110523 | ecosystem: Environmental > Aquatic > Marine > Epipelagic | place: Germany:Helgoland, sampling site Kabeltonne... | reverse complement strand
CTGAACTTTGAAACCATACCGCCTCAGCGGGTTTCAAAGTTCAGGAGAGAAGATCAGAGACAGATTCGCTGAAGCGGACCGGCTAGAAGCCGGTGGCTTAAATCCATTAGGTGGAAAGTAAAACTCTGGCGGTGCATGGCGGTGCAGGTGCAATACACCGTTTGCGGGAAACGTCGCCACGCCCAGCACCAAGCCGTTTGACGACGTCTTGTCACCTGAGATCAGGGTCTGCCATGTAACATCACCAAAAACGGGATCAAAGCCGCCCTCGACAGGCTGATCTTCCAGGACAGTGACAAAGCCTGTGGGGTTGTCATTTGCCGCTGCTGGGACAAAATCGAAATCTACGGCGGCTTCGGTCAAAGTTGATACAGACATGAGGCATTTTCCTGAGGATAAGTGTTGATCTATGCCGCAGATATCCACCACTTGAACAAAAAGTAAAAACGACGAAATGTGCGATTTATAAGCAAATATTTTTGGTGATAGGCCATGTTGGAAAAGCAGATTAATCTCACGTGGCTTCGCACTTTTGAAGCCGCCGCCCGACACCTGAGTTTCACTGAGACAGCGTCGGAGCTTGGACTGACCCAAACAGCCGTCAGCCTGCACATACGGTCATTGGAGGAGCGGCTCGGCAGCCGTTTATTTCACCGGCGCGCCCGACACCTATCCTTGACCGAAATCGGACAGGCCTATGTGCCCACGGTACGACAATCCTTGTCGGACATCGGTCTTGCAACCACGAGTCTGTTCGGGACCCCAACAAGCCGGATGATCACTTTGAAAGCTCCGATATCCACATCAGCCCTTTGGCTCGCCCCCCGTTTGCCGAAATTCAGACACATGCATCCGGATATTGAACTGCGTCTGGTGTCGAACATTTGGACAGACGCGACAGGGTTCGAGGACGTCGATGTCGAATTGCGTGTGGGTCGAGGCGATTGGACCGATACGCCTTCGGAAAAACTCTCGGATGAATACATTGTCCCGATATGCGGGATCGATTTGGCCAAGACTGTCACGAGGCCAGAAGACCTCCAGAACGGGCCGCTTATTCGGATTCTAGGACAAGAGGCGGATTGGGGACGATACTTTGCGGCTCATGAAATTGCAATGCCAACAGGTGTTTCTGAATACTTCGTCGATACCATGACAGCGGCGATCGAGCTTGCCGCAATCGGTGGCGGCTATGCCGTTGTGATCAAGCGGCTGGTGGATATGGCGAATGCAGCGCGCCCTCGCGTCGGGGTCGTTGGGGAGGCGGTCCCGATTCCAAACGCACACTATCTCATGCGGCCCCGGTCAAAACGCTCCAAACGGCCGGAGGTATTGTTGTTTGAAAACTGGCTGCGAGAAGAATTTTCTGAGGACGCCGTTTTTGAATCGTTGATCGGTTCCCCAGAGAATATCCAAACTCATCTCTGACATAATTAAGACTGGTCACATGCGTAAATTCAGCGAAAGGCTACATTGTCCGTAGCCTTCAAGCGCACCGCAATGGCCATGCCAGGATTTGCGTGAATGGCCGGTCTCTCAGGTGCAGGGCGAAAAGCGGACCGGAGCACAAAGTGAGTGCTGCTCCGGCCTACTGTGATCAGGCGGCAGCCGCCTCTGGCAGTGCGACGACGGCGATCATTTCTACGCGCATGCCGGGGCGCGCAAGCGATGTGCCACCGGTCGCACGTGCCGGTGGGGAGTCTGCGCTGACCCACGCGTCCCAGACTGCGTTCATGCCTTAGAAATCTGCCATATTTGCCAGCCAAATCTGCACTGATGCAATGTCGGATTTCGTCGCACCAAGATCGGCAACCACTTTGTCCAGATGTGCCAAAACCTGCTGTGTCTGGGTTTCAATGTCAGCGGTCAGATCATCTGGCACTTGGCCCGCGAGAAACGCGATATTTCCGATGGTAACAGCTTGGCTCATACGAGGGCCGGGGTTGAGGCGGGAGAGTGTCATGACATTTCCTTTGTTAATCATTGTCACTAAGGGTTGATCCAGCGCCTGCGCGCGATGCTTCAGTAGCTGGTACGGTGGTGCGCATGGCGAAAGTGTTGAGGACCACAATGGTCGCAGCGGTGGTTTGGGCGTTGGGCATGGATACCGCAGACGGTTCATGTGGGGGGGCGGCGTTGGTGGATAATGCCAGCACAAGTTGCGGCACGCCAAGGGACTGCAAGGACGCTTGGAGCCACGTTTCATCCGCGTCGATACGGACCGCGCCCTCTGGCCAAGATAATGTGAAAGCCAGACCGTTGCTACGGGCTACTTCGGCCAGAAAAGGCACCAATAGAATGGGTGCGCTGACTGGACCAAGGGCAATCGTAGTCCCAGAGTGAGGTCCTTCGGGCAAGTCGGCATAGTCGCACATGGTGGCACCCAGAATGATCGGACAGGCAGGCTGACCATTTGTATTTTGCCAGCCATCGGGGGTTACAGTGGGGCACAGGTCCGCCCAGTCGCGCCCATCCGCGCGTTCCAGATGTGCGCGTAAATGTGACGGTCCATCAATGCCATGCGACACCAGCCAAGCCGCCGCAAAGCCAGCCTCTTCAGCCATGCCCCAACTCATGCCAGCGCCGCGCGCGGCTTTCATGCACAGGGATGCGGCCTCATTACACGACAGAGGCGCGGGCTTTGTGTCGCTAAAGAACGGAGTGGAATCGCCGCGAGTCTGGTCCTGAGGTTCACTGCTCATACGGCACCTCCCGCTTTGATGTCATCGGGGAAGGGCGCGCCTGCAAACAGGTTGATGCGCACCCAACGATCCGATCTTGGGTCGAACTGGCTGACGCCGAAAAAGGCGAGTTTGCAGCGTAAAAGATCAATGGGCAGCATGTCCGCTGCGATCAGGTTATCTTGCACTTCGGCGTAGGGGTGGTGCGCTGTGATCTGCGCGCGCCGTACCGCAAAACGGTGTTCAGGATGCGCCAACATAAGCGCGGCGACGGATTGGGTGGCATCAAAATTTCGCACCGTTTCATGGAGCTCTGCTACCAACCGCGCGATGCAAAGCGGCTGTTCCAATTTTGCACCGTCCTCGGTGGCGCGTTCGCCTAAACGGGGCTCAAGCTTTTCTTCGGAGACATACCAGAACCGTGCGACATTTTCAGGTGAGGTGAAATCAACCGCAAGCGCCCAGGCGTAGTCGCTTTCTAGAATGCGCAGCAACTCAGCCACAGGCATCGCGCCGTTGATCCTGAAACTAACCGCTTCATTCGCCCCCATGTGATCGGCCAGATCATCGACAAGCGCGCCGTGAGGCTCCAGCATAAGGGACAAAAGCGCCTCTTGTCCTTCAAAGGTCAGGGTTTGGACACCCCAGCTCCAAAGAGCATCCCAAGGATGTTCGCCCTTCCAGTCCCACGTATTCAGCGTTGTCGAAAGCAAGGCGAGGTCATGGCGCAGCTCATCCAGCTTGCAGACCTGAATAGGATGCTCGGAGTGCCAAACCCTAGCGTTCGTGATTGCCGCATCCAGCGCAGCGCTCAGGTCTGAAACAGCCTGAGACCGAGCAGTTGGCTGTGCACGAACGCGGGCCAGTGCCTCTTCACGGGCCATCATCCAATTGTTAAGCAAAACTGGGTGGCGCACAATGAAAGGGGCCATCCCGAGGCCGGTGGAATTACCAACACCAAGGCTGCGGCGGATGTCGCGATCCAGCTTTACAGCGGTCTCGCCACCTCGGGCAGTCGCGATATGCTCGACGATATCGACGGTAAAGGCGCGGATCAGCCAGACGGTGAGCATTTCCACCTGAAACGGCGCGGCAAGTTCAGGCCGCTGAGCGATATCGGCGCGGTCTGATGCGCCAAACTTGCCCGATCCGTAAACTGCCGTGGTGCGCATCAGATATCCTACGGCGGCAATTTCGGCCGGATCAGGCTGGCATCCTTGCGCCAATGCATTGACCACATGTTCGAATAACCGCACCGAGCGATTGGCACGGGCGAGCGTCAATTCCTTGGCGCTAATGCGCCCGGCTTCTTGGTAAGGAACATTGTCTGCCAGTCGTGCGATATCTTCTGCTGTTGGTTCACCGTCGAACAAGGTAAATGTCGCGTCCCATGCGGTCGCGATCACACGGTCGGACCGCATTTCTGGGGGCAGGTCGTGGGCAAAGGCCACAAGGCTATAAGTGCGCTCGGCGCTTTTGACGCGGTATACTCCGTGGCCGACGCCGTTCGCGTCCACGTTCCAGACGGGACGGTCAATTTTCCAATCGCTCGATGCAAGACGCCGCAATAGCACGCGCAGAAATGACAGGCGGGTCGGGTGGCCACAGCCCATGCGGGCAAGGCGCATGACCTCAGTTGCCGGACGCATATAGTCTAGAGTTTCAGTGGATAGGATTGAGGTGTTCAATGACATAGCAGATCCTCCCAAAAGTGCAGATGTGTGGCAAACGTGGCGCACCCGCGGCGCGCCACGTTATTGGGTTATGCAGTCTCAGCTTTAGGTTCGCGGCCCAGCATCAGCGTGATCCGCAACGCATCCCAAAGGGACGGCAGCAAGATCAGCGATACCGGTACCGCCGTCACGACGATGAAGCTTTGTAATTTGCCGATCCCCCCCGATCCGGTCGAGATCAGGATCAAAGCCATAACACCCATCGCCAAGCCCCAGAACGCGCGCATGGCGGACGAAGGCTCGCCTGAGGTCATGGTGCTGGAAATAACATAGCTCATGGAGTCGCTTGTCGTGGCGACAAAGCACATCGTCAGAACCAGAAACAGGACCGACAGGATGAACCCCATTGGCATGGCTTGGGTGATGGCCAGCAGACCAGCAGGCAGGTTGAAACCTTCGAATGGAGCGGAGATGACGCCGGGTTCAGCAATCTCGAAAAAGATGCCGGAGCCGCCGATGATCGTGAACCAGAAGTTCGTGATCAGTGGTGCCATGATTGACAGCGTCAGGATGATTTGGCGGATCGAACGGCCGCGGCTGATACGTGCGATGAAAACGGCCATCAGAGGACCGTAGCCCATGAACCAGCCCCAGAAAAACACGGTCCACCAGCCCAGCCAACCGGCATCGCCAAACAAGCCAGCGTCGCCGCGATACATGGCCATGTCAAAGAAGTGCGTAGCATAAACCTGCATGCCACCAAAGAAGCCTGCAAAAATATCCATCGTAGGGCCTGCAATAAGCATGAAAGCGAGCAGTGCACCGGCAAGGATCACATTGATCTGCGACAGGATCTTGATGCCTTTTGCCAATCCAGTAATCGCGGACACTGTGTAGAGGCCCACAAGCGCCATGATCGCAACAGCCTGTGTGGCAAAGTTGTCTGGAATACCGGTCAACTCGTTCAACCCGTAAGACATTTGTAGTCCAAGAAAGCCGATGGGGCCAACGGTGCCAGCTACAACTGCGATGATGCAGGACGCATCAGCGATCAGGCCGATGGGGCCTGTCAGGGCACGGTCACCGAAGACAGGGTAAAGCAGCGTGCGCGGGGCAAGCGGCAGACCCTTGTCGTAATGGTAGTGCATTAGCATCACTGTGGTCAGAGACCCAAGAATAGCCCAGGCCAGAAAACCCCAATGCAGGAAGCTTTGGGCAAGGGCCGCATGGGCCTGCGCCTGCACGTCACCGCTCAGGTCACCAAAGACGGGTGGGGGTGACAGGAAATGCGCAATCGGCTCACCCGCGGCCCAGAACACGCCACCACCCGCAAGCAGTGTGCACATGATCATGGAGGCCCAGCTGAATGTTGAAAATTCAGGCATGGTCAGCGCGCCCATCAAGGTCTTGGAGCCCGGCAGAACGCACAGCACCAGACCAATCAAAAACGTGGCCAGCAAAAGGATCTGCCAGTAAAGGCCGAAATACTTTGCCGAGAACGCAAAGCTGCTGTCCACCAGTGCGGAGAGCCCGTCAATGTTGAAAAATGCATAGGCGCAGAACAGGGCGATGAAGCCGCCCGTGATTGCAAAGAGCGCCTTGTCCGTTCCGCCTGAAAATAGGCCCGTCGTTTTGTTCGTATCACTCATCTTTGTTCCTCCCAGAAGCGATGATGCGCCACCTATTCGGCAGCGTTTTGGATTTCTTTCGGGCTGCCTTTTGCCCCAAAACTTTTGTCAAAGAAGGCGTGCCAGTTATCGCCCATCACACCGTCTATGGTTGCCAGGTCCAGACCAGACGCCAAAAGCCCTTCGCGGAAACCTGCCAGATCACGGTTGTCATGGAACCAGTTCGGCATGGTCGGAAAGCCTGCGTTGGCGGCAGATCCTTCGCCGTAGTCGATGGCCTTGGTCCAGCGGCCCACGCGCATCCATTCGACGATGCTGTCGGGTTGATCCTGACACAGGTCTGTGCCGATGCCGACATTCTGTGATCCCACCAGATCAATGGCCAACGCCGCCATATCGCACCAGGATTGCAGCGTGCATTTGCTGCCGTCCTTCAGGTGATGCGGATAGGCAGAAAGACCAAGGAACCCGCCGCTTTGCCCAAGGGCGCGCAGCAGGTCGTCGGACTTGTTGCGCAGGGCCTTGTGCCAGCTGGCGGGATTGGCGTGGCTGATGGTGATCGGGCGGGTAGAATGTTCGATTGCCTCAAACGTCGAACGCTCGCCGGAATGGCTCATGTCTACGACAAGGCCCACGCGGTTCATTTCAGAGACCACCTGCCGCCCCATGCGGGTCAGACCTGTGTCGTTGTCTTCATAACACCCCGACGCAAGCAGGGACTGGTTGTTGTAGGTCAGCTGCATGAACCGCAGACCGAGCGTATGCATCACTTCGACCAGCCCTATATCATCCTCGATGCAGGATGGGTTTTGTGAGCCAAAAAAGATCGCAGTGCGGCCGGTTTCGCGGGCGCGGCGGACGTCATCAGCGGTGCGCCCCTGAAAAATCAGGTCGGGATATTGCTCGAACCAGCCGTTCCACTGTTCGATGACAAGTACAGTCTCACGAAACGTCTCGTGGTAGGTAATGGTTACGTGAACCGCGTCCACGCCCCCGTCGCGCATCTGGCGAAAGATTTTTTTGGACCAATTGGCGTATTGCAGACCATCAATCAGATAGGTCATGCAGGCTCACCCGCGCAAACATATGCGGTTTTCACGGTGGTGTAGAATTCGGACGCATAAGAGCCTTGCTCACGCGGTCCAAAGCTTGAGGCACCACGTCCGCCGAAAGGCACATGATAATCCGTACCAGCGGTGGGTAGGTTCACCATCACACAGCCCGCACGCATGTTGGCGCGGAAGTGGCTGGCCCGGGCAAGCGAGGTTGTCATAATGCCAGCGGTCAGACCGAACTGCGTGTCATTGGCAAGGCTCAATGCTTCCTCATAGCTGTCCGCGCGCTGCACGGCTGTAATAGGGGCGAACATCTCGTCCACGTTGATGCGCATGTCGTTGCGTGTATTCGTGAAGATGGCAGGGGACATGTAGTATCCATCGGTGGCCATCTCTAGACGGTCGCCACCACACAGCAGATCAGCGCCTTCGTCTTTGCCGATACCCACATAGTCGAGGTTCTGGTTCAACTGGCTTTCACTGACCACGGGGCCAAGTTGTGTGCCTGCTTCAAGCGCGTGCCCGACTTTCAGGGCCTTGGTAGCCGCGATCAGCTTTTCCACGAAGGCATCATGGATGGCACTGTGAACGATCAACCGGCTTGCCGCGGTGCATTTCTGACCGGTCCCCCCGAAAGCGGAACCGGCAGCATGCATCACGGCCAGATCAATGTCGGCATCGTCCATGACGATCAACGGGTTTTTGGATCCCATTTCCATTTGGACTTTGGTCATGTTCTGCATGGCGGCAGCTGCGATACCCCGACCCACCGGTACAGAGCCGGTAAAGCTGATCGCGTCCACTTGTGCGCTTTCCACAAGGCGCTGACCCACATCTCGGCCCGGACCAGCGACGAGGTTGAACAGGCCTTTGGGAATGTCCTGACGCGCAATAATTTCTGTCAGGGCCATGGCGCTGGCAGGGGTGACGTTTGCAGGTTTCCAAACAACTGCGTTACCAAAGGCAAGCGCTGGGGCAATTTTCCAAGCAGGAGTTGCCACCGGGAAGTTCCACGGCGAGATGATCGCCACAACACCAACCGGCTCGCGGCGCACGTCAATCTCGATTCCCGGGCGTACACTTTCGGCCATATCGCCATGCTGGCGGAGGGTTTCTGCGGCAAAATAGGTAAAGAACTGTCCCGCGCGGTACACCTCGCCCTTGCCTTCGGCCATCGGCTTTCCTTCTTCGCGTGACAACATGCGCCCGATTTCGTCGGCGCGCGCCATCAGCTCTGTGCCGATTGCCATCAGCACATCATGGCGTTTTTGAATGCCCGCAGCCCACCATGCAGGTTGTGCACGTCGGGCGGCATCCAGTGCGGCGTCCAACTGGACGGCATCGGCTTGCGCATACACACCAATCAAATCCGACGTATCAGATGGATTGCGGTTTTCGATTTGCGTCGCCCCATCTGTCCATGCGCCATCAATGTAAAGCTGCGTAGGGTCGGTCATGGTGGTCTCCAATTTATTTAATTGTGGTCTAGACGGTTTCGATAAGTTCAGTCACTCTCAAAGAATTGAAGTTTTTTTCAGGAATTCTGAATGTCCATTAAGCTCGAAATGCTCAGAACATTCTCGGTTACAGCAGCGCAAGGTACGCTTGCTGGTGCTGCCGCTGTTTTGGGCCGGACACCTTCTGCGGTGTCGATGATGTTGGCGCAATTTGAAGAAGAAGTTGGGGGTCCCCTATTTGAGACAGATCGGAAAAGCCGCCTGACGCCGTTGGGCCAGCTTGTTCTATTGGAAAGTCAGCGTGCCACCGATGTTTTTGACAAAAGTGCGAATGCAATCCGCCGTCACGCGATGTCGACCACAGGAATCGTGCGCATCGCTGCGGTGCCCTCTGCTACGGTGGCCTTGCTGCCAGATGTCATTGAGGCATTTCGCGCCGTCCATCCGGATGCGCGAATTGAGATCAGTGATGTCGACAGTATTACAGTCCGTGCACGCGTTGAATACGATGAGGCCGATATTGGAATCGTTTCCGCACCGCCCGACGCCCCGCTGGAGGGTGAGCGCATTCGATCTGACGACCTTGGTATTGTTTGTGCGGAAAACGGACCTATCCACATGGCGTATCTTCGCAATGAGGACGCATCAGGTTGGGAAGCGCTTGGGCTTGAGTCCTTGATCGCAAATCCGCTTTGCGAGCTGGTCGATGACCCAATTGTAAATGATCTGCGGTTTGCCAGCACTCTGGAGGCGCGTAATACCACAGCCATTCTATCGTTTGTGCGGCGTGGGTTAGGAGCCAGTATTTTGCCGTTTGATGCTGTGCGCAGTCAGCCCGACGGTTTAAAGTTTTTTGTTCCGACCCAATCGGTAAGTCAGCGAGAACTGCGGAAAATAAGACATGAAAAGGAAATGGTACGCGGGCCCATTTTGGCATTTTGGAACCTCTTGGCCCAGTAGAAAAATAAAAACAGCAACCGCCCTATGGCCCGTCTCGTAGCGCCGCCTCTAACCAAGCCTCGAACAGATGTTTTGCAGGTTCACTCTGCCCTGACGTTGTGGTGGTCAGAAGGTAGTGCGCCAGGTTGATCTCCACCGCCGCCCCCGTCACCGCAATTGGCTTGCCCGTTTTGATGGCTGTGAGGGCAAAGCGTTCCAGCACCACGGCCGTGCCTCCGCCCGCTGCGACAATATCAATGGCTGCCACGGTGGTATCGACAGCATGGCCCGTCACGCCCTGTGACGGGATCAGATTGTGTGCGTTCAGATACCGCAGCAGCATGTCCTCAAAGCCGAGGATCTGGACGAGTGGCCCGTTTTGCAGCGCCGTCAAATCGTGATTGTCGCGTTTACTACTTGCCGCGCTGATCGGAACGATCCGCTCGGATGAAACCTTTCGCGCATGAACGTCTGCCCAATTCCCGCCGCCAAAACGAAGCTCGACATCGGCCTGCTCTGCATCTGGAGTGCCGCCGTCCCAGACCTGCGAAACCAGCCGCACGCTAATGTCCGGATGTGCTGCCGAAAATTCTGGCAATCGATGCGCCAACCACAATCCGGCGGACGAAATCGGAACCCGCACCGTCAGCATTTGCTCCGCCCCTGCGCCAAACAGGCTGGCGGTTGAAAACGCCATATCACCCAAAGCCTGCCGCAATGAATATGCATAGGCCTGCCCCGTCTGTGTCAGCGTCAATCGACGAGCCGCGCGAGTAAAAAGCGCACAGCCAAGCTCGGCCTCAAGCGAGCGCACATGCAGGCTGACTGCGGTCTGGGTCAGCCCTAGCTCTGCTGCGGCCTGGGTGAAGCTGAGATGCTGGGCGGCGGACGCGAAGGAGCGCAACCATATGAGGTTTGGCAGTCTTTGCATTTTTTACCAAAATATATTTGTGATACTGGGCGAAATTACTCGTTTTGAATTGTGCATGCTATCCTTTAATTTCAGAAGAGACCGGATAAGGCAGGGAACGGTATGAAGCGCATTTATACATTCGGGGGTTTCCCTGCGACACGGAATCTAACAGTGGCGGACATCAAAGCGGGCAAGGGGCAGCGAAAGTTCGTCCAGACGACGGCTGTGAACCGTGTTGAGGCCGCCGCTGCCGAGGCCGCAGGGATTGATCACTTGTCGATCGTTGACCACGACTTGCATGACGTACGCGCGGGTGCACCAAACACATTCACCACCGCTGCCCTGATGGCCAGCGACTATGAAACCCACGAGGATATTCTGCGTGCCGGCATTCGTGCCGCCGCAGCTGGTGCCGATGCGCTCTATACCCTGCGCAGCTTCAAAGCGGTCGAAATGTTGGCCGATGAAGGGCTGGCCGTGCAGGGGCATCTGGGTCTTGTACCGCGCCTGTCGACGCAAATCGGGGGCTTGCGTGCCTATGGGCGCACTGCCGATGAGGCGATGAGGCTGGCCGAGGACCTGCGCCGCCTTCAAGACGCTGGTGCCTATGCGGTTGAATTGGAATGCGTCGCCGACGAGGCCATTGCCGAGATCAGTCCGCGCACCGGGTTGATCACCCATTCCATCGGGTCAGGTGGTGCTGCGGATGTGATTTTTCTGTTTCAGGATGATGCCTGCGGCGACACGATTGCCCCTCCGCGCCACGCATCGGCATTTGCCGATATGGCGGGTGCGCGCGCCAAGCTGGAGGCCGAGCGGATGAAGGGGCTTAACGCCTACCGCGCAGCGGTTCTTGATGGCAGCTATCCGAATGCCGCCACCAGCATCGCCATGAAACCCGGCGAACACGAAAAACTTTGCGAGTCGGTGGACAAGCGCCGCCCGTTCCACAGCTGATCCTATCAAAGGCCACGATATGACGACCACAGTAGAACCGCCCAAAGACCAGCCCGACACAAGCGCAGCCCCAATGAGCCGCGAATGGCATTG
>Ga0115564_10004438_pt1 | contig 11398 bp, 10 predicted proteins | sample COGITO_mtgs_1105_7_FD_88680 | JGI IMG/M metagenome (GOLD analysis project Ga0115564, IMG submission 88680) | Pelagic marine microbial communities from North Sea - COGITO_mtgs_110523 | ecosystem: Environmental > Aquatic > Marine > Epipelagic | place: Germany:Helgoland, sampling site Kabeltonne... | reverse complement strand
ACTTTCCGTATTTCACCCCCCTCGGATGCGACCTTAGCAACTTACTATAAGTGTGAACAACGTCAGCATTAGATGCGACAAGATCTGAAATATATACTTTTCCATTTTTTAAGGAAACTCCTGTAGCCATATCTCCTGATGTCTGAATCTCGTCGACTTCAGAGTTAAGTACAACCTCTCCACCTATATCCTTAAATAAAGTGATTAAACCGCTTACAAGAGCACCTGTCCCACCCTTTGCAAACCATACTCCGCCTTTTCTTTCAAGGGCGTGGATCAATGCGTAAATTGCACTTGTAGCAAAAGGGTTACCGCCTACTAATAATGATTGGAAAGATAACAATTGCCGAGTTTTTTCATTTTTAACAAACTTAGATACTTGCTTATACACACTTCTATCAGCTCTCAATCGCATTAACTGCGGAGCAGCAGCAAACATTTGACTAACCTTCAAAAATGCAGTGGTACCAAGTTTTTCATAACCTTCTCTGTAAAGATCTTTAGAGTATTCAAGAAATTTACGATAACCATTTATGTCGTCTTTGTTTCTTTCCCCGATTTGCTTTTCAAGAAATAACTGATCGTTATTATAATCTAACACCTGACCGTCTTCCCACTGCAAACGATAAAAAGGATCTACAGGTAATAACGTCACATAATCTTTCATTACTTTGCCACTAATGGTAAATAATTCTTCGATGCAATTAGGGTCGGTTATTACAGTTGGGCCACCATCAAATTTGTAGCCATCAATTTCATAAACATATGCACGACCGCCGGGTTTGTCACGGTTGTCGAGCAAAACTGTTTTAAAACCCATACTTTGCAAACGAATAGCTAATGAGATACCACCAAAACCAGCGCCAATAACTATCGCAGTTTTCTGCGTTTTTTTACTAATTATTTTATTACTATTTTTTTTCATTTTTTACTCTTTGTGATTTTTCTCGGGCTACAAAAGCCGCCTCAGAAAAGAAATATAATGCCTTTAATACGGGCACTGGCGGCTTTCCGATTAAAATACGCAAAATGTCTTTTTTATGAATATTACCTTCATAAAACCGCTTTATTAAATTTTCTGATAATGTGTAGAATCTTTGTAGAACTAAATGTCTTTTTGATGGCAAAGAGGCTTTAAATAAAAGCCTATTAAGTAGTCGAAAAAAATTATTCCTTCGATGAAGTAAGAGTTTATACTTTCTGATTTCAAGATCCAAATTTACTAGTTTATTTTGATCACAGGAATTAATAGTTCTACTTATTTTAGAAGCCAACCTAACAGCCTCTGGAAAACTATACCCTGTTACTGGATGGTAAAAATTACCTCTCATTCCTATTTCAATCGGTTCATTATATTTTACACCTCGCTTTCCAAGGAGCTTACTATCAACTGCTAAGGTGATTGGTAAAACTCCCTTTTCTACTCTGATCACTTTGTGTTCAGTCCAGTTATTAGCTTCAATATATTCATCAATTCTTTTATTATATTTGTCCTGGTCAAAATTGAGACCATCTGAATAGTAGGTGTCCTCGATAAGAATCTGGTTCTTACTGAAAGGCAGACAATAAATAAATCGATACCCATCATACTGCGAGACAGTTGCATCCATGATTACTGGGTATTTTAAATTATGTGGGTCGATAGTCTCAATAGTTTTACCATAAAATTTTTGAATACCAATTTTTATACTATCATCAGAAGTAAATCCACGTGCATCAAATATATAGTCGCCAGTTACTACTTCTCCTCTAGAGGTTGTAACATCTGAACTGGTCAACTTAACAACTTCAGTATCTAAAATAAGCTTAAGTCTACCGGACTTTATAAAGGGTTCAACACATGCTCTTAATGAGTTACTATTTCCAGTACAGTATCTAATATTTAACCTTCTTGAAAAACTCATAAATTTCACATCATACTTTTCCCAGCTATGGGCAATAAATGGTTTAATCCATTCGTGAAGTGAAGATTCTATATCACTGATATTAAAGGACCAAGTATGATCACCTCCGATAATATGGTTTGAGTCAATGATAATTATCGATACATTTGGATTTGAAGATAGACATCGCCACGCCAAAATTAGTCCTGACAGGCCAGCTCCAACCACTACAAAATTTATGTCTTGAGTATTTTTATCTATTTTTTCCATTTATTTTTTATTGCAATATCCATGGTTATTTTAAAATATTTATTATACTGCAGATTAATTAAATTAAAAAGGTAACTAAGAAAGTAAACTTATATTAATCTTGATAGGTGATATCTGGCTTATAGTTTTCATCATGCTTAGCAAAAACCTCAGAAGCATAAAAGGTGTTTTCATTATCAATAAAACCAGAAACGATTACCCCCTGTCCCTCTCGAAATAAGTCAGGTAAAACACCCTCATAAACAACAACTATATCTGTTGTCATTTCCCTTTCAAAATCTTCAATGTTGAATTTAGTAATAATACTTTTATCTCTAATGACCGATCCATTTTTAACAATACCGCCAATCCTAAAAATTTCTGATTCAGGTTCAAAGCTAATTTTAACGACATCACTGGGATTATAAAAAAATTGAGTGTTTTCTTTTAGGGCTTGCAATAAGAGCATAATACCAATTATCAAAAAAACTCCAGAGAATAAAACAAGCTTTATTCTTTTCTTATGTTTAGGTCTTATCATGATACGTTGTCCAAACTGTCGCTTTGTAAATAACCACACATCTGTGCTAAAACAAGTTAAAATAAAACAAGTTATATATTGACAATAATAAATGAAAAATCTTTTCCCATTAATAAAAAAAGAAATAAGAATTGAGATTAATGATGTATCTGTATCTCGAGGAAACCAATTGCTTTTTAAAAATTTAACAAGCACTATAACAAATCATGACGTTGTCATAGTAAGAGGTGATAACGGTATAGGTAAGACTTCATTATTGGAAGCCATATCTGGTTTATTAACTTACTCATCTGGTAAAATTAAATTTCTTATCTCCGAAAAGAGAACATCTTTTGAGAATTTAATAGCATATCAACCCAGCTCTAGTTATTGTAAAACCCTGTTAACTACAAATGAAGAGTTAACCTTCTGGGCAAACATACATAACAATAGTTCTTTGGTTGATGACATACTAAAATTTGTAAATCTTCAGGGTGTTTTTAATTTACAGACACAAAGTCTTTCAACAGGTCAAAGAAAACGTTTAGAAATAGCAAAAGTCATAATTACTCAAAAACCTATTTGGATATTTGATGAGCCATATGCAGGGATGGACGATAATGGAGTGGAACTAATTGATACCGTTTTAAAAGAACATATTAGTAGAGGCGGAATAGTAATACTGGCTTCACATAAACACACTAAAATAGAAAAAATACAAACACAAATTATTAATATGAAGGCAAGCTAGTGATACTTAATTTAATTAAACGTGATATAATAATCGCAAGTAGATCTGGTGGTAGTGTCCTCAATGGGTTAATTTTTTTCTGCTTATTCATTGCTTTAGCATCAATATCTCTTGGTGGCACCAGTAATGTATTAAAACCCCTTTCACCTGCATTAATCTGGCTAGCTATAGTCTTTTCAACAATGCTCTCTTACCAAAATATTTTCCAAGAGGACTACAAAGATGGTAATTTATCACAGCTAAGGTTGGGTGGGATTTCGGCACTTAATATATGTATAGCAAAATCTATTAGCTTCTCTATACAATCGATTTTACCATTGATATTATCCGTACCAATTGTAGCAATTTTATTGAATATGCCCTTAAGTGAAATTAAAACTATTATAGCAACATTAATAATAGCCACTCCTGGGTTAACTGTTTATGGGGTATTTTCTAGTGCCATCGCAGCAAAAATACCTGGTGGTTCTTTTTTTATAGTCCTAATAACTTCACCATTTTTAATTCCTCTTTTAATATTTGGACTTGAAAGCATGAATAGTGCTTCTGATGTAAGTATATTCAATAGTGAACTAAGAGTGCTGATAGGTTTAAGCTTAATTGCAATAGCAATTGGTCTACCTGCATCAGCAGCGGCACTAAAAACGAATATGGAATAAGCCATGATTAATTATCTTGCAAATCCTAGTAGATTTTTAAAATTCTCAAAAAATTTTAGTCCATTCGTTGGTTCGATAACACTTATATCGTTATTAGTTGCTTTATACTACGCACTTATAAAAAGCCCTCCAGCAGAAGAACATGGTCAATCAGTCCGGATGATGTATACGCATGTTCCCGCAGCTTGGTGCGCTTTATTAGCGTATACTAGCCTGACAGTTGCAAGTATGTTTAGTTTTATTTGGAGGCACCCACTAGCTGATAGTGCTGCCAAAAGTATAGCTAAACCTGGATTAGCATTCACATTCTTAGCACTCCTTACTGGTAGCCTTTGGGGAAAACCGGCATGGGGAACTTGGTGGCAATGGGATGGACGTATGACATCAGTTTTAATACTATTCTTCATATATATAGGGTATTTAACCGTATGGAGCATTATAACAGAGAGAAAAAAAGCTGCAAGGTTAGCATCCATAATTGCAATGGTTGGATTTATAAATATTCCCATTATCAAATTTTCAGTAGATTGGTGGAACACACTGCATCAACCTGCTAGTATTTCATCAATTGGCTCACCAGGTTTGCCATTTGAAATATTAACCCCGCTATTATTGATGACTTTATCTTATTCATTATTTTTTATATGGCTCGTAATGAAGGGTATTGAAAAAGATATAACCAAAATGAACATTCAAAATAGAAAAAATAAACCACTAGCATTTACAGAAGTGGAAGATACCTGATGTTTGATTTTGGCAAAAACGCTATCTATATTTGGAGCTGTTACGGCGTGACATTATTGACATTCCTCATACTCGCTTATAATTCTAAACGAGGTTCCAAATGATAAAATTAGATAAACCTTATTTTGATAAAAACCCTATAGAAAAGCTTAAAATATTAATGACTGAATTACGAGAAAAATGCCCTTGGGACTCCGTACAAACACATGAAACTATAGCCCCATATGCAATTGAAGAAGCTTATGAGGTTTCAGAGGCCATAGCTAATAAAGATATGATGTCCTTAAAAGAAGAGCTCGGGGATCTGCTTTTTCAAGTAATATTTCAATCTAAAATAGCTGAAGAAAATGAATTCTTCAACTTTGATGACGTATGCGAAACACTCTTTACTAAGATGGTTAATCGGCACCCACATGTGTTTGATCATAGTCGAAATAATGCAGACTCTGAGTTGATTGAAAATCGGGAAAAAACTAAAGAGAACGAAAGAAATAAAAAAGGTTATAATAGTTTATTAGATGATATACCAATAGCTCTTCCTGAACTTATGAGGGCAATAAAATTACAAAAAAGAGCAGCACGCGTAAATTTTGATTGGCCAAATATAGATGGTGTTCTAGAAAAGATATCCGAAGAGTCAAAAGAGTTATCTGAAGCCATCAAGATAAAATCTTATGATTCAGTTAAAGAAGAAATGGGTGATCTTTTATTTACATTGGTTAACTTATCCAGAAAGCTGAATGTTGACCCTGAATCGGCATTAAGAGAAACCAACGCAAAGTTTATCAAAAGGTTTTCGTTTATCGAGAGCGCTATAAATAATAATGGAGAAAATATAAATTTTGTGTCACAAAATAAACTCGAAAATCTATGGCAGGCCTCAAAAACTATTGACGTCTGAGTGAACCAAATTTATTATGGGACTTGCCAATATCAGAATCCGATAGACTGACATCCATTTCACAATTACCGCTTCGGCGCGCATCTTCCTTTATAACTGTACCATTCTTATATAGCCAAGCTCTGGCTTTATAGTCACTAGGTGTAATATATACAGTAATAGTTTGATCGCCCTTGGTAAGGTATTTTTCAATTCCATTTTTTAATTTCAATATACCAAATGAATTTAAACAACTAATAGGGAAAGATACGCTCTCATTATCAGTTTGGAATAAAGCTTCAGCACGTTCAATCATGAAGTCAAGCTCTACTGGGTCTATTTTATCAACCTTATTCCACACTTCTATTATTGATTGTCCATGTCTTGGGCCAGCATTAATAAGATCTAGAACCTTCAAAACTTCATTTTTTCTTCTCTCACTTAAAGGGTCAGCTATATCGCGAACATGTAAAATCAAATCTGCTTCCTTTACCTCTTCAAGGGTTGCCCTAAAAGCATTAATTAAATCAGTAGGTAAATCAGAGATAAAACCAACAGTGTCCGATAAAACTGCTGATTGACCGTTAGGAAGTAGCAACACTCGATGTGTTGTATCCAATGTAGCAAATAGCATATCTTTTGCCAAAACACCTCCTTCAGTTACAATATTAAACAATGAAGACTTACCTGCATTAGTGTAGCCAACTAAAGCAACAACTTTTTCTGGAGCTCTTTTTCTCTTTTTTCTTTGTAGACCGCGGGTTTTTCTGACCTGCTCTAACTCCTTTTTGAGTTTAGTCATTTTATCGTTCAGGACTCTTCTGTCACTTTCAATTTGAGTTTCACCAGGACCTGCAAGACCTCCAGTGCCGCCCCTTTGTCTTTCAAGATGGGTCCATGTTCGCACAAGCCTAGATCTTTCATAACCCAATCTTGCCAACTCTACCTGTAATTTACCCTCTTTTGTTGCAGCACGTAACCCAAATATTTCTAATATTAATCCTGTACGGTCTATTACTTTAACCCTCCAGATACGTTCGAGATTACGTTGTTGAACAGGTGATAAATTAGCGTTTATTATTATTATGCTAGCGCCATTAGCTAAGCACTCATCCCCTACTGCCTTTATTTGACCAGAACCAAAAAAATTAGCTACCCTTAGGTCTCTCACGGGTATTATTCTGGAAACTATAGTGTCAACTCCCAGGGCTTGAGCTAAACCATTGGCTTCACCCAAATCATATTCAGCATCGTTCGAACGATGATTCACATATCTTGGTTGATAAACAAGGGCGCCTATTCGCCTATCATCTCTTTCGATCATATTAATAATAAGAAGTTCATATCATTCCTCATCTATACGCAAGGAAACTGGTTCCGAAGGTACTATTGTAGATATTGCATGCTTGTATACCATTTGCATTTGTCCGTCTCGAACTAATAAAATACAAAAATTATCGTACCATGTTACTACACCTTGTAACTTAACTCCATTAACTAAAAAAACTGTTAATGAAGTTTTAGTTACCCTAACTGAATTAAGAAATGTGTCTTGAAGGTTATTTTTCTTACCTTTTTTCATAAAGTCTATCCTGTAATAATATTATTATATGTAACAAATAAAATTGCGCGTATATCTTTTGCAAGTTATTTTGACTAAGTTTTAATAATAAATAAGATATATCCAATTTATTAACTATTAATGCCTCCAAAAAGACGGCGTGAACAATATTAGTACTGCTAAAACTTCAACTCTTCCTGAAATCATAAAAAAAGAAGAAATTACTTTCTGTTGTTCAGTTAAATCATTCATTGAAAATCCACTCTCTGTGGAAATGTATTGCATAAGGGGACCGAAATTACTTATTGAAGCAGCTCCTAACATTACTGCACTATCAAATTTAAGTCCGCTTGCACCCAAAAGGCAAATACTTATTCCGAAAAATATAGTATAACCAAAAAAATACATCCAGATTGATAAGAATGATCTGTCTGGTATATGCTGACCCCTAAAAAGCACTGGTAGTATTCTAGAAGGATGCGATAGACGGTTCATGTCGGTGCCTAAGTGCCTAAACAGCAATAAAATTCTTATAATTTTTAATCCACCTGCTGTAGATAAAGCAGAACCACCTATCAGGGAGAGAGAAATAAGGATTGCAACAGGTATATTTTCCAAACCATCAATCGCATAGTTAAAGCCTGTTGTGCTGATGAAGAATATGCTCTCAATAAGTATAACAAAGACACTGCCAAAAGAACTATATATTACTCCAATGAAAAATAGTATTAAAACAAAAGCTATTAATGCTTTATGTTCAACGTTTTTTAACAAGCTAAAAAATGCTTTAGTGTTTTTAAGGCGAAAAAAATCATGCAAGACTGCAATATTCATTGCACCGATTAAGCAGGTCACAGATAGTACAGAAACGCCTACCTGGTTCATATAGATATCCATTGGTCCACTTTTTGGCATTAGACCGCCACTTGAAATACCACTCAATGATAAACATAAAGAGTCAAAAAAATTTGACCCAGAAAAAACCATAAATAACACAGAGAAAAGAGTTATTAAAAAATATATAAATGCAACAATTCTTCCTATAGTTAATATTTTTTGAAATAATTTTCCCTTTTCTAAAGTGAAGAGCTTTGACTTATGTATGCCTGTTCCAAAAAGATTAAGAGCGGCTAATATAACAATAGCGAAAGTTGCAGCACAAACACCACCAAACCACTGTAAAATAGATCGCCACAATATTATAACTTGAGATAATTCATCAGCAATTAAAGATGAAGCACCTGTAGTTGTGAAAGCTGAAACCGATTCAAAATACGCAGAAATAAAACTATTTGAAGCTCCTAATGCTATATAAGGTAACGAGCCTAAGATAGGAACAAAAATCCAAAATAATAACAAGAACAGTAATGCCTCAGAATTGCCATCGCGATTTGAAGTATTATGGGTGAGAAGTTTTAAAATCGACCCAATTGTGAGAACAACAATACTCAAAATGAAAAAAATAACTGAAGATTTATAGTCTTGAAGGAATAATATTAAAAATGAGGTAAAGCCCAATAATGCGGCAAAAATAATAAAAGTATTTCCTAGCCAATATATAATTCGTGTTATAGCCATTTCGTTGTATTAAAAATAATCTGAGCTAACACTAAACAATGACTCTATCTCTTTCATTGCTGCCTTTTCAGCTAGTAGTATTACGTGATCACCAGAATTGATAATAGTATCGGAAGTAGGATAAATTACTTTATTATTATGAATAATTGCTCCTATAGAAATTCCATCCACTAGATTTGAATCAGAGATGGACTTTCCACACAAAGGAGAAGTTTCCAACACCTCACCTTCCATAATTTCTGCTTGGCCTTGTTCTAATGAATATACATCCAAAATCTTACCGCTACGCACATGACGCAATATGGACGATATAGTAGTTGCCCTTGGATCTACGACCATGTTTATACCAAGTTCAGCTTGTAAATCTCGCATTGATATTTCATTTATTAGACTAATTGTTTGTTTCGCTCCAATTTTTTTTGCTAATACTGCACACAAAATATTAGTTTTATCATCATTAGTTAAGCATATCACCAATTCTGAATTAGCAACCCCAGCTTCTTCCTGAATATCGTAATCCATCGCATCACCATTTAAAACAACGGTTCGCTTAAGTTCTTCTGCCACCAATTCAGCTTGATTGGCGTCACTCTCAATCAATCGGACGCGGACATTTGAAATAGTTTCTAATTTTTTTGCAAGATATGCCCCAATATTACCTGCACCAACGATAACTATATGCCTAGCTAGATTATCTCTACTACCTAAAATTTCTAGTAACCTATCCGAATGTTCTGCTTTAGTTATAAAATAGGCATCATCACCCACGCTTAATGGGTCATCTGGTAAAGGTGAAAATATTACACCCTCTCTCTTGATACCCACAATAGCTGCATGAAGGCCGGGGAAAAGATCAGGTATTTGCTTAATTGGAGTATCAATTATAGGACATTCATCATCAATTTTTACACCTAGCATAGTAACTTTACCGTTTCCGAAACTTACTACGTCAAATGCACCGGGTGTTTTCAATCGCCGTAATATGGATCTAGCAATTTCAATCTCAGGTGATATAATTATATCAATGGGCATATTGTCAGAACTGTACAACTCTGAATACTCGTCCAATAAATAATTTTGAGCTCTAACCCTCGCCACGTTTGTCTGAACACTGAAAAGGGAATGAGCAACTTGGCAGGCCACCATATTAACTTCATCAGTATGTGTTACTGCTATTATCATATCAGCATTTTCAACACCTGCTTGTCTTAATATCAATGGGTCAGAACCATGTCCGACTAACCCCTTTACATCCAAATCAGTAGTTATTTTTCTGATTAACGATGAGGAAGTATCTACAACAGTCACATCATTATTTTCAGATGCTAAACGCGAAGCTATACCAAACCCAACACGACCAGCTCCACAAATTATAACTTTCATATCATAAAACCTTTAATATATTTAATGGATGGAACTTAATCACTTTCATACACATTATTAGCTTCAGCTTCATTACGGTCATTAGAGTTTAACCCTAATGACTTAAGCTTGCGATGCAAGGCTGAACGCTCCATTCCTACAAAATTAGCAGTTCGCGATATATTTCCACCGAATCTTTGTATTTGTGCTTTTAGATAATCACGTTCGAAATGCTCTCTCGCATCTCTAAGAGACAATGAAATCAGTTTTTCGTTTTCATTATTACCCTTAGTTGCTTTAACAACTGATACTTCTGGAGGTAATGTTTTTAGTGTAATAGCCTGGCTTGGATCTCCAGTAGCTAATATCAGCAATCTCTCAACATTATTTCTTAGTTGGCGGACATTACCAGGCCAATTATGGGCTTGAAGAGCTGCCATAGCATCCTCTCCAATTTTTCTTGAAGGCAGTCCAGTTGATGAGGATAGTTGAGCAATAAAGTGCTCTACTAATGCCGGTATATCTTCACGCCTCTCCTTCAATGGCGGTGCCTCAAGGGGCATAACATTCAATCGATGGTAAAGGTCTTCTCGAAAACGACCTAAACTTACTTCCTTAAGTAAATCTCTAGAGCTAGACGTGATTACACGAACATCAACTTGAACATCATCTTTTCCACCTAATCGCCTAAAGCGTTGCTCAACTAGTAGCCTAAGTAACTTACCTTGTGTTTCTATCGGCATATCAGCTACCTCATCAAGGTATAATGTTCCATTATGAGCACGTTCAAGCAAGCCTACTTTATTAAGATTACCACTTTCATCTTCAACACCAAATAATTCCTCTTCCACTCTTTCTGGTATAATAGATGCTGCATTCACAGCTTTAAAAGGTCCCTTGGAGCGGAGTGAGTTTTCATGAAGCAATCGAGCTATTAGTTCCTTACCAGATCCAGATTGACCTGAAATTAAAACTCTGGAGTTAGTTGACGCTATCTTAGCTATTTTTTGCTTCAATTGTATTACATGAGAAGACGTACCAATTAAAGCAACATCATGGGATCTCTTTCCCTTTAATTCCTCATTTTCACTTTTTAATCGAGCATTTTCCAAAGCACGTTTGCATGTCACTAGAAGCTTATCTGCCTTGAATGGCTTTACAATATAATCATAGGCACCTTTACGGATAGCCGATACAGCAGTTTCAACTGT
>Ga0115564_10004437_pt1 | contig 11402 bp, 8 predicted proteins | sample COGITO_mtgs_1105_7_FD_88680 | JGI IMG/M metagenome (GOLD analysis project Ga0115564, IMG submission 88680) | Pelagic marine microbial communities from North Sea - COGITO_mtgs_110523 | ecosystem: Environmental > Aquatic > Marine > Epipelagic | place: Germany:Helgoland, sampling site Kabeltonne... | reverse complement strand
GGACTACGGCGATTTGGATTGTCAGTCAAGTAATCCTCATCATCACTAGTCATATAAGTCATTTTCAAATCATACCCCAAGACTTCTTTCGCAACGTTGATGTATATGTCAGCAACGTCCCTAACACATATTTCAGGAGTCTCTATGCCGATATTAAAAAAATCATATTTTCCATGTAACAGACACAAAAAATATCCTACCACCGCATCTGCTACATAACAGAACGTACGTGTTGGAGTCCCATCAGATAAAATATCAATATTCTCTTGATTGAGGATCGCTTTTGCGAAATCAGCGGGTAATCTTCTATCCGACAACTTCATGCCTGGCCCATAGTTGTTAAACGGTCTTGCAATAGTGATGGGTAATTTATACTCCTCCGAGTATATCCAACACAATGTTTCGCCAAACCGCTTTGCTTCATCATAACAAGCCCTCGGCCCGTTACAGGAAACATTCCCTCGATAATCCTCGCGAGTTGGAATCATGGATGGCTCAGGATCTCCATATATTTCACTAGACGAGAAAAACAGAAATCCTTTTAATTTATCGGAATTATAAAAATCGAGCAACTTTCGCAGACCCCAGACGTTTGCATCTACAGTCTGCAGAGGATACTGTCTATAAAAAATTGGGGACGCTATCGATGCTGCATGAATAATATAATTTGCCTCGTCAAGGCCTGTTACATCACTGAGATTGTCGTTAGCGATATCAAAATTATGAACTTTAAATATTTCTCGATTTTCTGATTCAAGTACCTCAATCCACTCTGGTTTATCAATAATGAAATTATCAAGTCCTATTACTTTTTTTATCCCGAGCTCACTAGAATACCTAACTAAGTAATTCAGCATATAAAAGCCTAAAAACCCCGCGCAACCAGTCATCAGAACTGTAGCACCCTGAAATTTATTTTGATGTTCAGACAGACAAGAATGTACGTATTCCAAATCACTTTTAACAACTACATTTTCAAATTTCATTATTTTTCCCTATGATTTTTGCTAGGTTATAGAGTATTTTTTTGTTTGCAGCCGAGCCTAAATTACAGGGAATATTTACAATATCTCTACCTGTTTTTCTTGAAACCGGCAATTTCTCTGAGTCACACCCAAAACTAATAGGGTCCTCAGGAGTCGCTATCAGTGGCCCCAAGAACCATGTTCCATCGATATCTATCAGCGCTCCCAATTTAGCCCTAAATGCTTTTCCTCCATCAAAACTTAAAGCCAAGCGCAAAGGGACAATCTGTAAATCAGTATTAAAATAGGCTGAGGGCATTAGGGCCGACATGTTATTTTCTACTAGTAATAACTTAAGCTTTTCTAAAAAGTTCACCCGATCAAGAACCTCTCTATTCCAAATTCGCAACTGAAGAATTCCTATAAACGCAAGAAAGGTTGGCATTTGGGAAGGGTATGGATATCTCCCTGTCTGAGGCAAGGCACTGTAATCTGACGTCAAAAAAGGGCCATCAAGCAAATGAATTCTCTCTAAGAGATTATAAAAATAATCCACTAACTTGAGATATTGCAATCTATAATCTCGACAGAGTAATCTCTCGATTATAACGCGCCGCCAAAGTTCTTGCTGATGCTTTTGAGTTAATTGAGCACTATCATCTCTAATACATTTTACGGCTGCTACTAAACTAGTATCTCCTGAATAGAATAATCCACCTATCATGGTATTTAATGGCTTGGTATGATCGGTTGAAAAAATTGCTCCGTGGCCAAAAGTTCCAACCGCCCGACCATTTATTTTAGATCCGAGAGAAATAGCGCAATCTTCTAGAACAAAGATATTGTTTTTTTCTCCAATACGAACAATAGATTCGATGTCACATGGAATGCCGAATGAATGCTGAGCAACTATCATCTTAGTTTTGTTAGACACCAGTCTTTCAATTTCCAGCGGAGAGGACCCTAACGATGCAGCATCAATGTCTGAATATACAGGAACCGCTCCTAATTTAAGAATCGCATTCGCCATGACAGAACAAGTAAAAGCAGTTAATATTACCTCGTCTCCCGGTCCCACGCCTACAGACTTCATAAAACTATAAAAACCCATACGGGCTGCGCTGAAAGAGACACAAGACCCATCACCTATTAAGGCAGCGAATGTTCTTTCATACTCCGCAATAATATTGTTATCCGACTTCCCAACTAATTTCTTAATTTCGCCCATTTCAGAGGCGGTAAAATGCTGATGGGCCGCAGTAAAATTAAATGCTGGTGGCTTCAGGAAATACTTTGTAGCCTTATATAATTTTGCTAGCACTTTCACCTCCAGTAAGAAGAGATTTCCAGCGCGGAAGCGTCTTTTCAAGATAAAAGTAGTCTGGAAGTATTGCATTCCTATGGTGATTGGCGGCTTCGTCTAAAGCTCTAATAAGTTCATTCCTACTCGTGACAAAATAGACGTCTGGCGCTTTATGGAGCGGGCTCAAGTTCAAGAAGCTTAAGTCACGCAGTGTAATTACTTTAAGCCCCTTACAATAAGCATCCAAAGCCGCTGAGGAGGAGTCGCTCGTAAATGCAACATCACAATCTCTAAGTAATTCACCAATAGGAGAATCTGAAATAGAATAAGAAAATAAACCAACGTTAATGTTGGACAATTGCGTGTTTGGATGAAATTTAATCACTAATTCGTATGCCGCAGAAATATAAGAAGGACACGTTTGTAAAAAGGTTAACATATGCTCAGTTTTACTGGCCATATAATCTCCAAGAACAAGTATCCGTTGCCGCTGAGGTGTAATCTGCAAAGACGGCGAATTACTGTCCAAAAGATGTAAATATCGTAATGCTTCCACCGGAATAACATTTGTAGGTAGGGCCATTTCCTTAAATAATTCAAGGCTATCACGATTATTTACACCAACGATATCAGGCAAAGGTACTGGATATGTACCAACATAACTCCGTGAATCAAAGTTCATCCTCAAATCCCAATAGGCTAGCGGAACATGCACTACACCGATTAACTGATCGTGCCCAGTTTTTCTCCAGGCATCAACGAACGCAAATTCCCAGCCCTGATTTTCCTGCAAATAAAATCCCTTATCTTTTATAGAAGTTAAAGACAAGGCACGAATAAATAATTTATAAAATAGTAAGTTTTTAAGCCCAAAAAAACCAAAAAATGATTTATAAAAATCTTCCTCCATTAACAACCAGCTATCGCCACAGGATTTAGATACGGCCTTCCTCATTCGCAACGCAACTAAATTTATCTTGAACCAATCAAAAAGACACTGGACGACAAGATTTAAATTAAGAAAACTATCTAAAGAAGTATGAATTTGTGACCGATCTTTACTCTCATTTAGCGCGTTGATTTTTTCTGACGCCTCTTTTGCGTTGGACATATTTATGTCTGGATCATACATGTGCAAAAAACTAATGTGAGACCCTAAAGACTCAATCGTCTCAGGTAAAGTCTCCCAGTACCTGCTGTAAAATTGACTTTTTGCTAGATATTGTGCGTCCATGTTATCTGAATATGAAACAATAAGTGAGTCTGATAAAGCATTTGACCATTTGCTGACGCCAACGCCTATTAGCACTCTTCGAGACCATACGTATCGGAATAAAGACCAAAATGCCGCTATAAAATGCGGCAAGACTAAATTAGATAGCAGCACTCTCCTCAACGGTCGTTTAGCTAAATTAGCCGTGCCCCTGGAAAAACCTATACCTATTTTTTTTAATTTGAGACCCAGCACTATTGCCGAACGATTATCTAGGCAATTAAGCTCTACATGGCTATAATTTTGATTTTGAATCCACGAAGCAAAAGCCATTATTTTTAAGGTGTCGGCTACATGAGATGAGGTGCTATGGTGGCATTTTTTGGCCATGGCGCTCATCCACCAAAAACTGAAATCCTCATTTAAAGAAAGCCGACTTTTGAAACTTCGGTCATTTACCTCTACATTGCCAATTTCATTTATGGACGACAAGTAATCTCTCTTTAAATCATCGGAATTTTCTTCAAGGATTTTCATAACTGAAAAATGATTATCTTTCTTTGAGTTTACCGCCTGACTCCACAACATCACATGCACGACGTCCTTATCTATGCTCTCAACAGAATCATATATATGAAGAGTCAAATCACATGATCTGGTCAAATTTGTCATCTTTAAAAAACCAAGAAAGTTATACGCATAATATTAACATAAATTTAATAGACTGACTCGTTTTGCCAATATTTGTGATGTTCCGAACTCAAAACCATCTTTTTTTCGGTGCCCGTAATTTTTTCTGCATCTCTAATATCTGATACAAAATTTTTGAACTCATCCGTCCCAAGATCTAACGCTACTTCATCAAAGTGCGACCAATCAACACTGGAAAGCTTCACATGTTTTTCTATCATTACAGCTCCAGCCGATACTGCCATCATAGAACATATACTTCCAATATCATGACTTGAATAGCCCGGTTTTATTCTTAAATCTCTATCCGATAGCTTACTGTAGTGCCTAACAATTCCAACTTGAGCATGTTCTATCGGCGTTGGATAAGCCGACGTACACTGTAATAAAAACAAGCTTCTGCACTCTGTAAATGTGTCTAGCAAAAATTCTTCATAAGAACTGTCCGTGTAGCCGGTAGAAATGACAATATCCTTTTTAAAACTTTTAGCCACATGCCGTAAAAATAGTTTGTGCTCAGATATGGTTGAAGGTAGCTTAATCAACTCGGGCGAAAAATCCAAAATAAAGGCATAAGAGGCCTGATCCAGTACCGAAGCAAACCATTGAATACCGATCTTTTCGCAGTGCGAAGCTACCTGAGCAAGTTGTGACGCATCTAATTCTATTCCAAGCCTATAATCTCTAAAGGTACTACCAAAAGGCGATTCATATGGTTGCGCCAACTGCTCTTGAGTGTAAAAAGTTTCAACGTCTCGCTTTTGTAACTTCACATAATCTGCGCCTGCTTCCTTACATAGAGAGATCATTTTTAGAAGCCTATCAATATCACCAAAATGGTTAGTGGTTATCTCGGCAACTATTTTAACAATTCCATGCGCTTTCGGCGGTATATCAGAAACGAGTTGCTCATTGGCTAATTCAAGTACTTCTTTATTTAATTTGGCAACTGTAACCACTTCATTATTAAAGTCAGAAGCCGAATGAGAGCTATAAGGCTTATCACCAACATGCTTTATGGCTATGGACAAATTATCCTGATGCATCAACAGACTCATCAAAGACTGCTCTTGGCTGCTAACCATATATTCCTGATATTCTGGACGAAAATGCTCTGATGACGAAGGAATTTTTTTCGTATAGCCCATCCTAGTAGTAAAATCGATACCAAGCAAAAATACATTTTTTTTCTTCTGTAAAATTCGCCCTATTTCATCGGCTATTCTTAGTGCAGACATCAACAGCGAGTTTTCAAGGTATATCTCGTCACCAAAAAAGCGTTGAATTTGAAATTGTGACGATTCGGGATTAGACGGTACATAATCACATAATATTTGACGCGCATTGTTCATTTTTTTATCAGTAATGTATAAAGCGCAGTTTGGCTGATTTTTAGAGAAGTATTCCGACACCCAAGAATCATGAAATACACATATATCTCCAGAATGAATCAATTCTGAATCGTTCATATTAATAACTATAAAGTTTGTTAATTTATTTAAATCAATCAGATCTATGCTCTGTCCCTTCCCTATAATGACAATGTCGTTATTCAATTTAGACTTCAAGTCAGTATCGAGCAAAGTTTTTATTACTGTTTTAGCTTTATTCATTAGAAATTTTAATCCTATACTTTTTGGTCGGAAACAACATCGCACCATCATATGGAATGTTATCTACAAAAACAGAAGAGCCATGCTCTAGTGCAAGATTTAGTCCTGGAAGGATGTCCCAACAATTCACTCCCTTAATGTTTTCGAAGATCAAAAAAGATCCTTTAATGGCAGAAAGAGTGTTGTACATAGAACAACCGATAATGCGATATTCAAATCCAGTATCTGGAAGAGATAATAAATCTCTTTTTTGTAATGACGAAGAAAGCCCAATTATCCTTGACTGATTTTTCTCCACCGGCATGCCAGTTATGAGAATCTCATTCAACTCAGGTAAATATATGCCGGACTCGAGATGCGATCCTTTCGAAAATACAGAAATACCGATTCCCCACTCTTTTAGTCCGGAGACAAAATTTTCCGTACCATCTATTGGATCTAAGATTATATAAGAACCTCCAATATCCCAATTAAGCTCATCAAAGGGAGCAAGTTCCTCCGATATTAATCTAAATTGAGGATACTTTTCTCCTATATGATTCATGACTATTGATTGAACTAACAAATCTCCCTTACTAACGTAGCTACCATCTTCTTTCTGCACGAAATCCCCCCTAAGAGAGAGTATCTCATCTAACGATTTTTTAACTAATTCGACAATTTCATGACAAATACTCATTTATGCTTTCCTTAGAATTTTCAATTAATAATTTAACTAACTCAAAGTCAAATTTAGTATCAATATCCATGCCACAGATTGAGTTAGTGATAACAGGTTTTATTCTTGCTCCAAGGAAATCATCTCTAAATGGGTTTCCTTTGAACCGAAATACATCAGTACTGAAGACTTTAAAGGAATTTTTCATATCCTGGCGTCGCATCATTGATTTCCCCATATCTTGAAAATTAGGATATAATTTACCCTCGTCTACGCTATATAGACGGTTTTCAGCCTCAACTACTGTTCTTGCAGCACTGAGAGTATTGTCATCAATTAAAGCTTGCACGCACTCCTCCACATCCACAACAGAGCGAAATACAAAAGTAGGTCTCAACCAAACAATTAAATCAGGTTCTTCAATTCCCGCACTCCTGAACTTTTCCCTTAAATCATGTAGTATATGCTGTTCCATAGCCTTATCTGCTGCAGCGTCAGCAGACCGTAAAAAAGGCACTTCAGCACCACAGTCAATTGCAATGTCCGCATAATGCTGTGAATCGGTTGAACAAAAAACACGATCTACGCTGCTTAATCTTTTAGCAAATGAAATACTATAATCAATAAGCGCTCGCTCATTAATCAATTTGATATTTTTGTCCTTAAGCCCTTTAGAACCTGACCTGGCTGGGATTAACGCGTAAATTTTCATGCAGATTATTTCCTGATTGTTGAATGACGAGTAGAGTATTTTAGAAGCGATTAGTTTAAATCTGAATATGAGCTGATTTTTCAGCTTCAATATCGTCTAATAATGCACTCCAAGCCTCGGCAAAAAAATCATCCTGCTTTAGGTATGATTGCCTGAATCTGTGTATAGCAGACTGTGTCGCGATGCTATTCCACCAAGATTGAACATCAGGCAAAATACCATTCAAAAACGAAATTAGTGATTCATTACTTTTATGTAAAACACCAACAGCCTCTAACTCATCAAAAAATGATTTAATTTCTAGGCGTGGCTGATAATAATCCTCATCAAATAAAAACAATGTAGGATAATTGTGTCTAAGTAAATTTAGATGGGAAGTCGCGTCATAAGCAATAATTGCAAAAGCGCTACTTTTGCAATCCTCTTCAAGAGTAGTGCTGGGTGCACTTGTAACCTTAACAGGCAGCCCCTTAACTACATCAGCCACTCCCCAAGAATAATCTTGGGGGTAAACTCTTAAATTAACATCAAGATCCAACCTGCCATCTAAGTCCACGCACAAGTTGCTGATAGATCTTATGTAGGCCGCAAATTTTGCAGATTGTGGAGATGGGAAAATATGATAAAAAAATAACGGAAAAGCCACTTTAACCACGGTAACCCGTCCCGAATTAACTAGGGGCTGTAACCAAGGCCTTTGAGGGCGCATCGGCATAGCTCTGACGCCCATGTCAGACCAGCCCCAAGACAAGAAGAGGTCAGCATTGCTTCTCTGCATATCTTCTATCATCATGAATTTAGCGGAGCCATACACACCACCATGTTGCTTAGTAACCAAATAAGCCCCCTTCATGACATTTTCTGCTAACCAAAATCTAGTGACTTCAGACTCCAGCAAGATATCTCCAATGCCATTAATAATAACTGATGGAGTGCCTTTCGTTTTATTTTTTGCTTTAGAAGCATAGAATTGGAAGCATTCAAGAAACGATTTGGGTAAATACTTAATCATAAGGCTAATTAATATTTTGTCTTTTTCTTTGCTTATTGCAAAGGCTTTTTTACACAAATGATCCCTTCGATTGCTATCTATTTCACTGAATTTTTCGTCTCGGTCAACCGGAAGTGAAAATAAAAGAAATCTCTTCGATTTCCAAGAGATCGAAAATCTATCTCGATATGATAGGTAAGGCACTACCAAAATGTTCTTAAAACTGACTATTTTAGATGTTGAATCTAGTAATCGAGAAAGTATTTTCCTCGTCGTTCGAATTGGTCTTATCGTTTTCTTTATGTCACTTTTTAATGGGTATTCTCCATCCAATGATATATTACTGTTCTTATTAACTGATAATAATTCTGAATAGAGTAGCGCATTAAATTCCCTAGACTCTAAAAGTAATAATGCATCTGAAGTTGCTGTAGGGGCCATATTAGAATCGAATTTTGGCGCCATGTAGCTAATCTGAGATTTTGGATACTTCACAATGACGTCAGAGATGAGTAGGTTGTGTTCAAAAATAGCTGTTACAAATCTACTTAGCCAAGAGCCTAATATTATTTGCCAATATCGTTCAGATTCAAATACGCCATGCTCTTCAGATAAGATTAAAGACAAAATTCTCAACATTTCTTTATATTTAGTATCGATTCGACTGTAATCGCGCTCATAGTTTTCATGGCTTTCCCATGGGTGGCGCAAAGTATTAACTGTCGAACTACTATCAATATCTTGCAATCCTGAAACAGAGCACCAGTCACCAAGAAATAGACACCTGCTATCAGATTTGAAAATCTCCGGCTCTGAGCCGGTTGTCACTAGTAAAAGCTGTTTAGTCATATGAAACTAACTCAACTCCAGCATAGACCAATTCAAAATTTCATCTTCAAATATATCTTTTACAGCAATAGCACCTAAAATTGTATCAATCTCTGCAGGACTGATACCTGAAGCTGGTCTTTTCCATGTCAAATGCTCTCTTGTTATAATCTCTCCTTGCTCAATCGATTTACTAGCAACTAAACTTCTCCGAGCATTATTAATAGCTGGACTTTCTGAGTGCAGCGCGCGTTTTTCTTGGGCGCCAATAAGCTCAATATTAGAAGCCAAGTTCAACTTAAATCGCTCAACGTCTTGATAATTCATAGCATGATAATGATCATTCCCGGGAAGGGTTTTATCATGCGTAAAATGTTTTTCTAATATCCGCGCTCCCAGCAAGGTAGCTATTTGCAGAATATCCATATTTCCAGGAAGCGTATGGTCTGAATAACCCACAATATTTTTTGGAAACTTTTTTTGGAGCCCTTTTATCATCCCAAGGTTTGCATTCGTATTTTTAGTCGGATAGTTCAATACACAATGTAGTAAAGCCAAAGGACAACTCTCGCGTTCAATCCAAGAGACCGCCCTCTCAATTTCATATAAATTTGTCGCACCCGTTGAAAGAATTATCGGCTTATTAAAATTTGCGATAAATTCAATAAATGGCTTATTGGTAATATCAGAAGAAGAAATTTTAATAACTGGCATCAGGTCATTTAAAAATGTAGCCGATTCAATATCAAATGGCGTGCTCATAAATTCAATATTGACAGAGTCACAATAAACTTTGAGTGCTTCGAATTCTGACTTCCAAAATTTATCGTATTTTTTAAAAAGCGCGAATTGAGATGTGGTTGATTCCTGTGATAAATCCCAGTAATGAGGTGAGTTCCTGACGGCTAAGTTTCCCGCTTTGTATGATTGAAATTTAACCGCGTCGCATCCTGACTGAGCAGCTTCATCAACCAACCTTTTCGCCAAATCCATACTACCCTCATGATTAACCCCTATCTCAGCAATTAAATATGGTTTACAAATTCGATCGTTATCTGATTTAAAGTTAGCGAATATAGAGCTTATGTTTTGCATACAAAAATCCTCTGCGGCTTTAATTAAAGTACTTCACTATTTCAATCGCCTTCATTGTTGGCGTCAGTGGTATAGAGTTCAGATAATTAAAATCATCTATAGTATCAACATCAAAACGAAATTTTGGAAACGATAACCCAAAAGGTGCATCAAAGGTGCCAATACTGTAAATATCCTGATTACTCCAAAGAAAATTAAATAAGTGCTCCCTATGATCAGGAATAGATGCTTTTTTGTTGAGTTCGTCGATAATTTTAATTGAACAAATTTCACCACCAAATCCATCTGGGTAAGTATTATTTAATGGTATATGATTATACGCATAATCAAAGGCGTTTTTCTGGTAGAAAACTATAAGTCTTTCCAATTCATCTGGACAAACAAGAGGATTGTCAGCACATATTCTTAGCATTATGTCTGCATTGCAGAAGTGTGCAGCATTGCAAACTCTAGCCAAAACATCAGTCTCACTACCTCTAAACACTTTAACATTATTATTTTTTAAGTGATCAGACAACCTATCGTCTCTATCCAGATCAGGAATTGCAATACAAATTTCGTCTATAAGGAAGCACGCCTTTAGCCTGGAAATAACCCAATCAATTATAGGCATACCATGAAAGACCTTTAAAGTTTTTCCTGGCAACCTTTTAGATCCCAGCCTTGCCTGCACTATCGCAACTATTTTCAATATGGATGCCTTTAAATGGATATGTTAAAATTTATATTGCTTGAATTAACCACAGCTTTATACTTTGAAGCTTGGCTATAATTGATTTAAGCAACCTAGTCTTTACTATATTTTAGTTCGAGTAATCTCTCATGCTGTACCATTAAATCCAAATCGTTAGTTATATTATTTTCATGCCGTCTGTAACGATATAACGGTAAATCCAGAAACCCCATGGTAAATTGCTTATCAAACCTATGTCTTAGCTCTTTTTCCTCATGACGCTTAAAAGACGTATCATAAAGGCCAAGCTGCAAAAGATGATGCTTTTGAAACAAAATCCCACACCCGATTGGATCCACTTGAGCTCTACATCGACTTATTACGTCCTCTAAGTTATCAACTAACAAGTAATCACAGGCTACCGCATCAAAGTGAGGATTAGAGTCCAAATAAAGCTTTAAGAAATTTAAATAATTTATATTTACATAATCATCAGCATCGACTCGGACAATATACTCCCCCCTAGCTTTCTCAATAGCTCGATTAATTGATGCTGGTAATCCAAGATTTATCTCGTTATTTAATACCTTAATCGCATCTCCAAATAGTTCTAAAGCATAAGCAGTTTTATCTGAGCTTGCGTCATTAACTACTAGAACTT
>Ga0115564_10004435_pt1 | contig 11405 bp, 9 predicted proteins | sample COGITO_mtgs_1105_7_FD_88680 | JGI IMG/M metagenome (GOLD analysis project Ga0115564, IMG submission 88680) | Pelagic marine microbial communities from North Sea - COGITO_mtgs_110523 | ecosystem: Environmental > Aquatic > Marine > Epipelagic | place: Germany:Helgoland, sampling site Kabeltonne... | reverse complement strand
CTGGGGCGTGATCAATGAGCGCCTTGCCAACACCGGCATGTTAGCCGCCTGGGTCTTTGGCGTGATGGTGACTCTAGGCTTGTTCATCGGCATTTTAGCCGGGATGAATGAGGGCTCGATTCGGGACCGCTCTCTCTCTGTCGTTGCCATCGGCTCGACATCGATGCCGGAGTACGTCATGGGGATCTTGCTAGTTGTTCTGCTGGCAGGGAACTCAATGGTGTTTTCCGCACTGGGTAGTTTCGTCGATTTCCTGCCCATCGCTGATACCTTCCTCGGGGCCGACAAATGGGCGAGGAAGAGCCCGTTGCAAGGTTCGGCTAACCTCGACAAAGACGGTATTACATTTGCCAACACTGTTCTGCCTGTGTCCGCTGTGATCATCTACGGGTTCGGCTACATCGCCCGCATGACCCGTGCTTCGATGGCAGAGGCTATGGGCTCTCAGTATGTTCGGACCGCCGTGCTCAAGGGCGTTCCGCGTCATCAAGTCGTCCTCAAGCACGCTCTGCGTAACGCACTGATTGCTCCGTTTACCGTGATCATGCTGCAGTTTCCCTACCTGCTCTCCGGGCTGGTGGTTGTGGAAGTGATTTTCTCGTGGAAAGGCTTTGGCTTCGCGCTGAACGCAGGGGCGTCAAACATGGATTACAATCTCATTCTGGCGTGTTCCGTGGTCTCTGTGATCGTGGTTCTGCTGACCCAATTCATTTCAGACGTTGGATACGTGCTTTTGAATCCGCGTATCCGGGTCGCATAGGGGAAAGCGGAAACGATGCTAGAAAATCTTGCAATCCTCGGTGGCTTCATCGCGTCATTCTGGGTGGTCTGGGCAACCTTACTGGGCGCAGCGCTGCTGCTCTCTGCCTTTTCCAACGTGGTATCGCCCTTGCGTAAACCACCCTACAGCTCGGTCACCGCATTCGCGTTGATTGCTGGCACGGTGGGGATGGTGTTCGTTGCGCTGTTCTCGTCTCCCAAAATGGGGCTCACGACGGTATGGGCGCTGTACGTGCTCTGGCCGGTCTTTGCGGCACTGGCCGTTGTGATGATCCTCAGTTGGTTCTTCAAGGAGCGGCTGGGGCTCTATGGCCGGGTATTTGACAGTCCCATCGGAATGGTTGGGTTGGGGATCTGTTTCTTTTGGATCATTGCCGCCCTGATGGCCGACCTGCTCCCGCTCTACGGCCCGCTCGAAGCTCTGTCTAAGGACAACGGCACCATCGTCCAGGGCGTGACCCGCAAATTCAAGCTCGGCGCCGAAGCGCTGGAAGGGTTGACCTATGCTGAGTACGTCAAACTGACCCTCGCGGAGGCCAGCGAATACGGCAAGCTTTACAAGTCTAATATTAGAGGCAGCGCGCCACTGATGTCCTGGGTCGGCAATGAGGGCGAACGGCTGCCTGCTATTCTGGGCACTGACAAAGCCAACCGAGATATCTTCTCTCGCCTGATCTACGGCGCACGCACCGTGCTGCCGCTGTCGATTGGTGCGACGCTGGTGTCGTTCACCGTGGGGATCACACTGGGGCTGATTGCAGGATATCGCGGCGGCTGGCTTGACCAGATCATCACCTTTGTCGCCAATGCCATTCTCGCCTTTCCGGTGATCGTGCTGTTTTACCTGATCGTTCTGGTTGGCAAGGACGGTAACCTGAGCCGGATCCTCGCCACTGCGATTTTCGCCTTTCCGCTGCTGCTGGTTCTGGCGGGGCTGTGGGGGCTGTATTCGGTGAAGAAGGGGCGGCTGATCGGCTTGTTGATCGTCTTCCTGCCCATCGCGCTATTCCTATATTTCCGTAACACCTGGGGCTTGCCGGACTTGAGCGGTATCGCTGCATGGGCAGCAGCCACCTTCGGCGGTGGCAACGCGGCACGCGAAGCCAACATCGCCATCGCCGTGGCGAATTTCGCGCAGATGGAGCCGCGCATGCTGAACGTCTTCGTCGCGGTGGCATTTTCGTCCGCGCCGGGGGCCTTCCGCTTGGTTCGGGGCCTAACACTCGACGTGAAGGACCGCGACTATGTCGCCGCCGCCCAAACGCGTGGTGAGAACCAGTTCTACATCATGATCTTCGAGATTTTGCCCAACGTGCGGGGACCGCTCATGGTCGATGCAGCACTTAGGATTGGCTACACCGCTATTCTGCTGGGAACGCTGGGCTTCCTCGCGCTGGGTCTGCCGCAGGAAAGCGCCGATTGGGGATCCATGATCGCCCATGGACGCGGCCAGCTCCGCTTTGAGCCGCAGATGGCGGTGATACCCGCCTTGTGTATTGTTTCGCTGGTGCTGGGCCTCAACCTGCTTGCCGATACGCTGCGCGAACAGTCGCTTAAGGATTAACGCCATGACGAAAACAGAAATCGCCGGGCTCGATCCCAACGCTCCCGTTTTGGAATGTCGCAACTTGTCGCTCTCCTACTTCACGCGATCGGGTGAGATTCCGGCTGTGGTCAATTTCAACATGACCGTAATGCCGGGCGAAGCGGTTGGGCTGGTGGGCGAGTCTGGGTGTGGCAAGTCTACCGTTGCGCTGGGCGTGATGAATTATATGGGATCGACGGGCAAGGTTGTCAGCGGTCAAATCCTGTACAAGGGCCGCGATATCCTGAGCATGACGCCTGAGGAAACCCGGCAAATTCGCGGCTCGGAAATCGCCATGGTGTATCAGGAGCCCATGGCCTCCCTGAACCCATCGATGAAAATCGCCAACCAGCTGATGGAAGTTCCGCTGCTGCACGAAGATGTCACTCGACACGAAGCTCGCCAGCGTTCCCGCGATATTCTTGAAGCTGTCCGTCTGCCCGACCCTGATCGCATCATGAACTCTTATCCTCACCAGCTTTCCGGTGGTCAGCAACAGCGTGTGGTGATCGCCATGGCACTGCTTTCCAAGCCCTCACTGCTGCTGCTCGACGAGCCGACAACGGCGCTGGATGTGACTGTTGAGGCCTCGATCGTTGACCTGGTGCGTGATCTGGCGGCCGAGTTTGGGACGTCGATGGTCTACATCTCCCACAATCTGGGTCTCATCCTGGATACCTGCGATCGGATCAACGTCATGTACGCCGGTGAAGCGGTAGAGTTTGGGACCGTGGATGAGGTCTTTAACAAAATGCGGCACCCCTACACCCAGGGCCTGTTTCGATCGATTCCGTTACCGGGTGCCGACAAGAATGTCAGTCCGCTGGTGCCGATCCGCGGCCAATTGCCCTTGCCCCAGGAACGGCCGCTGGGCTGCAACTTCCAGGACCGCTGCGACCACTATGTTGCAGGCTGGTGCGATCAGTCAGACATCGATATGCGCCCGGTTAAGGGCCAGATCGGGCACCTGAGCCGCTGCATGCGCTTCAACGAAATTGATTGGGCCGCGCCGCCCCAAATAGAGGCTGAGACGGCGCGGTCGGAGGCTGGTGACATCGTGCTCGACGTCAAGGACCTCAAGAAACACTACCAAGTTGCGGCCAACGTGTTCCTGGGCGCGGGTGAGCGGCGCACCGTAAAGGCTAACGAGGAAGTAGACCTGGTCGCGCGTCAGTCTGAAACCGTCGCGATTGTTGGCGAGTCTGGCTGCGGCAAATCCACGCTTGCCAAGGTGCTGCTCGGGCTTGAAACCGCGACTCAGGGCGAGGCCAAACTCAACGGGCAGGTGATTTCCAATACGCCCGTTCAGGCGCGCGGCCCGGAGACGTTGAGCAGCCTGCAAATGGTCTTCCAAAACCCCTTTGACACGCTGAATCCCAGCCAGTCTGTCGGCTCGCAAATCGTGCGTGCGCTGGAGAAATTCGGTATTGGTTCCACCGATGCCGATCGCGAAAACCGTATGCTGGAGCTGCTGGACCTGGTCAAACTGCCGCGCGATTTCGCCAAACGCATGCCGCGGCAATTGTCAGGTGGGCAAAAGCAGCGCATTGGTATCGCGCGTGCGTTCGCGGGCAATCCAGCGGTTGTGGTGGCCGATGAACCGGTATCGGCGCTAGACGTTTCGGTTCAGGCCGCAGTCTCACAGCTGCTCATGGACATCCAAAACGAGCACCAAACCACACTCCTGTTCATCTCCCACGACTTGTCGATTGTGCGCTATCTGTCTGATCGCGTGGTGGTCATGTATCTGGGGCATGTTGTTGAGCAGGGCAGCACGGAACAGGTCTTTTCGCCGCCCTATCACCCCTACACCGAAGCGCTGCTTTCTGCCGTGCCGATTGCTGATACGCGGGTAAAAAAGAAGCGGATCATCCTCGATGGCGATATTCCCTCCGCGCTCAACCCGCCGTCGGGCTGCCCGTTTCAAACCCGCTGCCCGCGCAAGGCGCAGGTCGAGGGCGATTTGTGTGAAACCACGATTCCCCCCATGCGGACTTTAGCGGACAGTCACCAGATCAAGTGCCATCTCGCACAATCCATCCTCGATGAGATGGAGGCCGTGATTCAGATCGATGCGATCTCTGAGGGAGAGCCTCAAGATGTAGCCGCAGAGGATGCCGCGTCCGGGACGGCCAAGGGTGGCTTGGTCAATCGGGCAAAGCGGGCTTTGGGCATCGAAGACAAGGATAAGCCGGCGGTTGGTTCTGCATGAATCGTCGCTTCCATGAGATTCTGATTGCCAAAGCGGACCACATAGGCGATTCTTAGCTGCACTATGATAAAAACAGTGCACGCCCCCCGCTTCACCTTCGATCCTGTTCACGGCGCCCCTGCTGGTGCCAAGTCCGCGTGGGAAGAGGCTGGATGCCTCATCCTCGAAGGGTTCGTTCCCGAAACCACCTGCGATGCCTTGATCGAGGCGGCAGATCGTCTATCGCGAGATTTGGTTGATGCGGCGGATGGCCATGCCTTCGACGCCGTCGATAACCAGCATGCGGGCGAAGATTACTTCCTCAGCTCTGGCGATGTCATGCGCGCTTTCATGGAAGAAAAGGTTGAGGGCGTTGATCGCGTTCGAGCCGTGAACAAGTTGGGTCACGCTATGCATGATCTTGATCCAGATTTCGAGGCGTTTTCACATCAGGAGCAGCTCACCCGCCTCACTCAACAGTTGGGCTTGGGAAAGCCGCTGTTACTGCAGTCGATGTTGATTTTCAAACACGCCCGCGTCGGTGGCGAAGTGACGATGCACCAGGACAGCACCTTCATCTACTCCGAGCCCGAATCCTGCATCGGCTTCTGGTTTGCCTTGCAGGACGCAACGACAGAAAATGGGGCCATGTACGCTCTTCCAGGCTGGCATAAAGGACCACTTGAAAAGCGGTTTTTCCGGACGGGAGAGGGTCACGGAACGGACTTTGAAGCCATCGATCAGGCAGATTGGCCACTCGACGAGGCGGTGCCGTTGGAGGCTCCCAAAGGGTCACTGGTGATGTTGCACGGTCGCTTACCGCACAGATCTTCGGCAAATAGCTCGGATCAATCGCGCTATGCCTATACCCTTCACACAATTGACGCATCGGCGAACTATCCGAGCGATAATTGGCTTCGGCGGCGGGCTGACCTGCCGCTTCGGACCTTCGGCGAGCAGATGCCCACCACCATCTGAATCCTCTCTGGAGCAGGTCCGGACCAAACCGAGCGCGCCCTTCATTCCGACGCCCGGCACAATGATAAAAAGAGGAGAGCGCAATGCTCAATGATTTTGGAGCGCACCCGGCGGACCGGGTGCCCAAGGCTGAACTACACGCTCATTTAGAGGGAACCATCCACCCGCCGGTTCTCCGCACTCTGGCTGCGCGCAACGGTATTTCGCTGCCTGACGGGGTTTTGGATGAGCAGGACAACTATCTCTGGACGGATTTTAACGACTTTCTGAAGGTCTACGACTTGGCTTCATCCGTCATCAAAACGCCGGAAGACTACTACGACCTGACACTGGATTACCTGGAACGCGTGGCAGCAGAAGGGGGGCTGTATGTCGAACTGCTGGCTAGCGCGGATCATGTTTTCAATCTCGGGATGACCCTGAAAGACCAGCAGGACGCGCTGGTTCAGGCCATCGACGAAGCACGTGAGAGCGTGGGTGTTGAAACCCGGATCAGCCAAACCATCGTTCGCCACTACGGCCCAGATAAGGCAATTGCAGCCGCCAAAGCCATCGTCGAACACCCTCATCCTTATTTCACCGGTTTCCAAATGGCAGGGGCTGAGGACGCTCACACACCTGCGGACTTCCGGCCCGCCTATGATATGGCGGCCGAAGCCGGTCTGCGGTGTACCGCGCACACGGGTGAATGGCTGGGGCCAGACTCCATCCGGGAAACCTTGGCGGCCCTGCCGATGGTTGAACGGCTCGGCCACGGGGTTCGAGCGATCCATGATGCTGATCTGGTGCGAGAACTGGCGGAGCGGCAGATGCCGTTTGAGGTATGCCCGGGATCAAACAACGCATTGAAAGTTTTTGGTAGCCCCGAAGAGCACGCGTTGCGCGGACTTTGGGATGCCGGATGCTTCATCACGCTTGCATCCGACGATCCCCCATATTTCCACACATCTTTGGGGGCTGAGTACCGTTTTGCTCTGGATGTTGCTGGACTGTCTGTGTCAGACCTTTACACCATTACGCGTAATGCTTTGCAGGCCGGCTTCATGGATGATGACACTCGATCCGCTTTGATGATGCGGGTTGCTGCCTCTGAAGCGGCTTGAGGCGACGAGCACTAACAGACAAATGCGGGGTTTCCCTTGTCCGATACTTTCACCGTTGTTGACCATCCTCTGATAACAGACAAACTCAGCCAATTGCGGGATATTGCGACTGACATGGCGCGCTTTCGCTCGCTCATGCACGATGTCAGTTTCATGCTCGGTTACGAAGCACTGCGGGATTGGCCGATGTCCAAACGGCCTGTTGAGACGCCATTGACCACCTTCAACGCGCCGGTTCGCGAACCCCAGCCGTTGAATGTTGTCTCGATCTTGCGCGCCGGGAATGGTTTTCTCGATGGCCTACTGGCGCTTGAGCGGACGGCTCGGGTTGGATTTGTTGGCCTGAAGCGAAATGAAGATACGTTGCTGCCTGAGCAGTACTATTTGAACCTGCCTGACGTGAGCCAGGGCGTGACGCTGGTTTGTGATCCTATGCTTGCGACGGGCGGTTCGTCGTCGCACGCGGTGCAGTTGGTTAAGGATCAGGGGGCGACGGATCTGAAGTTCATTTGCCTGCTCGCCTCACCCGAAGGTGTTGCGAAGTTCAGTGCAGACCACCCGGATGTGCCGATATTCTCCGCCTCGCTGGATGATCATCTGAACGAGAAGGGCTATATCGTGCCAGGGCTGGGCGATGCAGGGGACCGCCTTTACGGGACGTGATGGAGAGGCGGGGCGCTACTCAGCGCCCTCAAGCCCTTCATTCCCATCTAAATCACGCGTGCCTTCACCACTTTGTTGCAACAGCTTCAAGGCGTCTGCAGCCAGCAAAATTGGCCTAAGCTCATTCACAATTTCGGGCATTGGCCGGAGCGCGGCTGTTTCCGAGCCCTCTTGCAGCAGGCGTTGCAGGCGAATGGTTTGCGGCGCGTCGAGTAGGCCTGAAATAGCCCTTTTGCCGTCGATTGGCTCCATTGTTAGGCTCAAGGCGCCTTCAAAGCCCTCAATTCCCAGCTCGCTTTGGTTGGCACCGCGTGCGTCTAATGCGTAGAACTGGCGGTCTTCACGACTGGGAAAGGTCACGGATAAGTATTGAGGTCCAGCACGCCATTTGCCAAAACTAAGCGATTGGTTCGTGTCTTCGCCCGCAACTTCTAGTAAGCCATTGGCATAGAACCGATAAAAATTGCCATCATCCCCGGCGAGCATTTTTCCGCCCAGAGCGAGGGACATGTCCGCGCCGGTTAGCGGTTCAGCTGCTGCGGATATTGAAAACGTGAGAGCCGAAATTGCACTCAAAACAAGAGTCTTCATGAAGAAATTCCCAAAATATTCTGCGTCCATATAGCAGAGGGCGAGGGGGATTGGGAAGGCCTTTTCTTCAACTTTATACGCAAGAAAGACCGCTAAAGCACTGAATTTCCGGCAGAAAGATGTCGGAGTTGTAGGTGTTTTGCCAAAGTCGCGCCCATATCGGCGAAGGTTGATGAAGTTCCAGTGTTTACGCCCTTAGGTGATGAGGGGCCAAAAAATATCATCGGCACCTGTTCGCGGGTGTGGTCGGTTCCGGGCCATGTTGGATCGTTGCCATGGTCTGCCGTCCAGAGTACCAAATCGCCGTCGCGCAACAATGGAAACAACTCAGGCAGTCGGCTGTCCCAGTATTCAAGCGCGCTGGCGTAGCCGTCAGGCAGGCGACGGTGGCCGAATTTGCTGTCGAAATCAACAAAGTTGGTGAAGATTAAGTCCCCGTCACCGGCACGTTTCGCGGCGTCTAGCGTGCCGTCCCAAAGCGCTTCGAGGCCACTGGCTTTGTTCGTGCGCGTGATGGAGCGATGGGCGAAGATGTCTTCGACCTTACCCACTGACCACACTGAACCACCGGCTTGAACCACGCGGTCCAGCAGGTTGTTCCGGGGGGGCTGCACCGCGTAGTCTTTCCGATTTCCTGTACGGGCAAAGTTTGCGGACTTGGTGCCAACAAAGGGGCGCGCGATCACCCGGCCAATGTTGAGGGGGTCGCACAGCTTTCGGGCGACTTCGCAGACCTCATAGAGGCGTTGAAGCCCAAAGGTTTCCTCGTGCGCGGCAATCTGAAAGACGGAATCGGCGCTGGTGTAGACGATGGGTTGATGGGTCCGACAGTGCTCTTCACCCAACTCCTGGATGATGGTTGTCCCGCTGGCATGCTGGTTTCCCAGTACGCCGCTGAGACCGCATTCGTTGACCAGTGCCGCGATCAGGTCGTCGGGGAAGCACGGAATTTCACGCGGGAAATAGCCCCAGTCAAAATCAACGGGCGACCCGCATATTTCATAGTGGCCACTGGGCGTGTCTTTGCCGCGTGAGGTCTCGATGGCTGAGCCAACAAGTCCAAAATGGCCCGTTTCCGGCCATTCAAGACCCGGCGGCACCACACCGGTTGCATTTTCGCAGGCCAAGCCCAGTCCGAGCCGGGCGAGGTTTGGAAGGTGCAACGGATTTCCCCGCTCCGCCCGCCAACGCGCCATGTTGCCCAGGGTGTCAGAGCCCGTATCGGGGATAGTCTCGCCGGTCTCGACATCGATGTTTACGAAATCGGCAGCATCTGGACCGCCGCCACAGCCCACACTGTCGCACAGTAGAATAAAAGCGCGCGCCATGCCTAGCGAACCACGTCGAGTTCGAGAGGGCGGGGCGCGGGGCGTTCTTCGGTAACTTCGATGGCAGCGCGAACGGCCTGCGCGGCGGTGTTAAAGGCCGCCTCGTCAGCGGCATGAACCACGGCCAGCGGCCTGCCGTTAGGGGCAACTTCTGTGCCCGCGCCTGCAATGTCGCTGAGCCCAACCGCATGATCAATTCGCGCGCCGGGCTGCGTGCGGCCACCGCCTAGGCCGATGATGGCAACCCCCAGATCGCGCGTTGCGTGCTCAAATACATAGCCGCCTCGATCCGCGTAGACCGGGCGGACTATCGCCGCCTGGGCAAGGTGTTTGTCCGGGTTCTCGGCAAAGTCGCTTGGACCCCCCAAGCCGGCAACCATGCGGCCAAACCTCTCCAAAGCGGAGCCATCATCCAGCGATTTCCGCGCACGTTCTCGTGCCGTGACAGGGCTGGAGATCAAGCCCGCGTTCACCAGCATTTCGCCAACCAGGGCCACGCAGATCGTAATCAGGCGTTCATCGGCTTGCGCCGGGTTCGCCATGCCCACGACACCTTCACGCACTTCGACGGCATTACCTGCGGTCTGGCCCAAAACCCAATTCATGTTGGTGATGAGTGCCGAAGTCTGGCACCCGGCGGCGTTGGCAACATCAACAATTGACCGCGCTAGCCCGCGCGCATCGTCTAGGGTTGCCATAAACGCGCCGTTTCCGACCTTCACGTCCATAACCAGCGACTGCAGGCCGGCAGCGAGCTTTTTTGACAGGATCGATGCAGTGATCAGGTCGATGCTTTCCACCGTACCCGTGATATCGCGCACGCCATAGATGATGCGGTCGGCGGGGGCGAGGTTGGCGGTCTGGCCGATGATGGCAACGCCATTGCTCTTGACCAGGTTACGGAAGGTCGCGTTGTCGGGCGCAACGGAATAGCCAGGAATAGCTTCGAACTTATCAACGGTCCCGCCCGTGTGCCCCAGACCCCGCCCAGCAATCATTGGCACAAACAGCCCGCAGGCCGCGGCCATGGGGCCAAGCAGCAGTGAAACCTTGTCGCCGACACCGCCGGTGGAGTGCTTGTCCGCAATCGGTCCGGGCAGATCGAGGTCATCCCACAGCAACCGCTCGCCACTGTCTCGCATGGCCAGCGTCAGAGCGCGGCGCTCATTTACGGTCATTTTCTGGAAGATGGTCGCCATGGCAAAGGCCGACACCTGTTCGCGGGCAACGGTTTCGTCGGTGACACCCTCAATGAAGGCGTGAATTTCTGCGTCAGACAGCTCCTTGCCGTCGCGTTTCCGGATGATGGTTTCCTGAGGAATATACGCCACGGAAGGCTCCTAGCTGTGTAGTTGTTCTGCACCAAAGACGTGGGGGTAAAGATCGGCAAAGGTCAGCGTTTTGACGATGCCGCGCTCTGGGTGAGCCAGGTGGACGGTGACACTGGCCGTGTCATCGATAAACTCCAGAAGCCTTTGGCGACACAGACCGCAGGGCATGCATGGGTCGTCAGAATTGCCGATGACCAGCAGCTCCTTCACCTTTCGTCCTCCGGCGACGATCATGTGTGAGATTGCCGAGGGTTCCGCGCACCAGCCTGAGGGGTAGGCGGCATTTTCGATGTTGCAGCCGGCATGCACGTCACCATTCTCGTCACGGATCGCCGCGCCAACGAAGAAGTTGGAATAGGGCGCGTGGGCGTGGGCTTGTGCGGACTTGGCCGCTTCGAACAGGTCTTGAGCCATTATTCACGTTCCTTCACGTAGGGTCGGCCCACAGCTTTCGGTGCGCGCGCTGTACCCACGAAGCCTGCCAGAACGACCACAACCAAAATATACGGCAGAGCCTCGAAGAACTGGCTGGGAATCTGGGTCAGGATGCCTTCGGATGCGCCATCGAGGCGGTCTTTCACCGCAAAAAGGAAGCCGAACAGCAAGCAGCCCAGCATAGCCTGGAACGGACGCCACTTGCCGAAGATGACCGCTGCCAGAGCCAGATAGCCCATGTCGGCGGACATACCCGGCGTAAAGCTCGCGATGTTTGAGGTCGATAGATAGGCCCCGCCGATCCCACACAGGGCCCCGGCAATGGTGACAGCTGCGTAGCGGTAAGCGATCACACTGGCGCCGGCGGTATCGATCGCTTGCGGCTCTTCACCCACAAACCGCAAACGGAGGCCGAAGCGT
>Ga0115564_10004430_pt1 | contig 11410 bp, 14 predicted proteins | sample COGITO_mtgs_1105_7_FD_88680 | JGI IMG/M metagenome (GOLD analysis project Ga0115564, IMG submission 88680) | Pelagic marine microbial communities from North Sea - COGITO_mtgs_110523 | ecosystem: Environmental > Aquatic > Marine > Epipelagic | place: Germany:Helgoland, sampling site Kabeltonne... | reverse complement strand
GGTGGCTTCGTGGAGTGCAATATGTTGTAGAATTTTCTTCTTGAATAGTGTATGCATTTGCATTTCTACTGACTTCACTCATATAGTATTATAAAAAAAATGAATATCGAAATAGTCTATAACAGTATTTACAATTCCGGTTTCTCGTAGATTGCAATCAAATCCGTGAGTTCATCGGGTAAATCGCAATCATTTACATGAACTTCATAATGTGTATTCATTGGCATGGGTCGTTTGAGCTTTATATCAAGTTTGCGATGTTGTAGTTCGAGTGCTGCAACATATAAAAAATTATGTGTCATTTCTCGTGGTACATCCACTAAAATGGCAGCACTCATGTTTAACTGAGTAACGCGAATTCCGAGAATACGTGCACATTCATATTTGTTCAAATAGTGTGCTTTCATCTCTCAAATATCAAATCAAAATGTAGTACGTTTTATCGTATATTTTGATTCGGTTCTTGCATATGGAAACAACAGGTCTTGAATTACACCAGAATGGTGCGTTTTCAAAATTAAAACTTCGGATGAACCGAACAAAAACGTATTACCATGGATCGAAAAAGCTACATACACATTATAGTGACGCTACAATTATCCTTGCAAGTCCAATATCAATCGATGCACTACAATTGCCAAAAGTCGATGTATATTCGAAAATACTCCCACCGCCATTAAATAAATACATTTATCCAGTTCCATTATACGCCATTCAACCCGACGGTGAAATTAACGAGACCAGTTTCAATGAGCTGTGTGCGTGTCTAAGTCAACACGCCCAACCCAAACTCGAAATATTACAGTTTTATGACGTTCCGACAAATCCGTTTGAAAATGCGAATTTAGACGAAATATATAAAAGCGACGACGACGATGAAAATAACGAATGTATTTCTGACGACGACGATGAAGATGTGTCTGTCGAAGATGATGACGACGACGAATGGACTGAAGAAATAATAGATTGATGAAAATCTTTCATACCTCTTAAGTGTCAGCGAGAAGCACCCGTGGTGCTTCCCATCCAACACTCGGTGATAACACGTAAGAGATAATGTGTTCCATTGTCTAGATTAATTTCGCAAAGAACACGAATGAATACAATAACACAAGTGTTCTTTTTCGGTCGTATCGATAATAATATAAGATTACCGTTGGAACTGTGTTCAAAAATCAGCGAATATGCACGCGAATATCCACATTTATGTTGTAACATATGTCGACGCGAATTGCTCATACATTCAGTATCAAATGCATTTTTGAAAAATCTAAAATGTACATGGGAAATTATGAATGAAAATTTATTTGTGAGTACCGAATATACAAGTATTGGTGTATTAGAACCTATCACAATGAAGGTCTTGGAGAATCAGCATACACTTGAGCTCGATGTAGCCGGAACTGTAGTTGTCACACAAACTCCTAAATATATTCGAGTGTTGGACCAGTTGTACCAGAATACACTTCGTAAATACATACAATGTATACCATATAAATACATTGCCCGCGATATTTACTTATGTTTTGAGTGTGTGTTTCGTCGACGTCGACTTCGACGAATGTTCAAAGTATGGTTGTATAATGCACATGTATCTTAATTCAACTGTTCGAGTCCGGTACAGCATTTCTACATGAACGAGGTTTATCAAGAGTAAGACGTGAAGAAGGAAGGGGGAACCTTATTTTTTTCGAGCTTTTCGATTTTCCGACAGGATTTGCCAAATTGAAAATTCGCCTGCAGTTATTCCATATCGAGGAAAAAATGTATCATGTGATAAATTTCTTGTTTTACGCATAATATGGAAAAGCTGCCGTTTATCTTTGACACGCAACGAATCCACTGAACATGAAATTACAATATATTTTTTCCAAGTTGGAAACGTAATAAAAGAACGTTCTGACATGCGTTTAAAAAGATGTATTGGTTGATGTTAATGTATTATTTTTATTATTCATATTTAACCAGATCTGAACTTGAATCAGGCACCGAAACGTCGATGTCGACGATAAAATTGTAGCATTGCACTTTCAAAATGTTGAATGGTAAAATCCGGCCATAGGACGGGACAAAAAAAAAATTCTGAATATGCACATTGCCACAATGTAAAGTTTGATAAACGCATTTCTCCACCCGTGCGGATGACGAAATCAATATCAGGTACGTTTGATGAAAGTAAATGTTGTGCAAACGTCTCGGGGTTGATTTCGTCCAAAGTTAATGTACCCGCCAACACCCGATTACAAATTTTTTGCGTTGCATACACAATGTCATTACGGCCAGTGTAATCCAACGCCACATATACCGAGAGACGACTCTCAGTGAGCGATTCTTTCTTGCGGCTCTCAATCATATCCCGAATATCGGATGGAAAATTACAGGTGTTGCCGATGATTTCAACGTGTATATTGTTTTCCAGGTGTGTCGGAAGATTTGCAATGAATTCACGTATCACCACATAGATGCCGTCAATTTCATCCACACTTCTCGACCAGTTATCTGATGAAAATGCAAATAGAAACAGAGAATCGATATCGTCTCGATCTGCACAGTAATTAATTATGTTCAATGCCACATCTGCGCCTTGCTCGTGACCGGATTGTCCACGTGATATATTTTCAGTTTCCCAACGGCGGTTACCATCCATAATAATAGCTACCGTCGGCATTTGATGGAGTAGGGTGATTTTTTTTTACTTTTTCCTTCTTTCAAAAAGATTGACGTTTGAAAATTAGGGAAAAACTGGAAAAAAACATTTTCAAAAAAATGTCAACTCTCAAGCAATGTTCTCAGCAGCCCTTGGGTTATCCACGCCGTGCGGATGTTTGCGATATTGCGGATTGGAATGATCCGAAGTACGCACCCATCGAGTTTACTGCACCCTTTATTGCCCAAGAGCCTCATCCGGTGTGGGCCGATCCAACAACTGTGTCCTTGTGGGAATTGAATGCACGTATCACTTATTCGGATGGTCATATTAAACCACTGTCAGAAGCATGCGCATTTGACAATACAACACACCGATTTCTCAACCCATTTGGCAAAACTGGCATTTCAGGCCGCGGTGCGCTTGGAAAATGGGGACCAAACCACGCAGCGGATGTACTCGTCACCTGGGAATCAAACGCAAAGTGTATGGTTTTACTTGTTTCCAAACATGTCGGAGACTCGTGCAATCTGGCGTTTCCAGCTGGTATGGTGGAACCGGGTAAGACAGTTCCTGCCACGTTGTATGCCGAACTTACAGAAGAGGCGGTAAAGGAGTCCAATGTCGTCCATCGACTGTTTAAGGAGTGCGAAGTTGGGATTGTCTATCGTGGAGTTGTCGATGACTTTCGCAATACCGACCATGCATGGTTGGAGACAACTGCCATGCACTTTCACGCGACACCCGAGATTGGAGAACAGCTCCAATTATCGATTACCGACACCAATGAAATCAAAGGAGTGGCGTGGTACGATATCACCGAAGTTACCGAGATGTACGCGTCACATATTGAGTGGTTGACAACACTGAAAACATGGTGGCGTTCTGATTTGAGGCGATTGACTCCTTGTTCAGAGTAGTGCGCCTACCGAAGTCGAAACGCAACATTGGCTCCAAAACGGTTCGAACCATGTTAACCAATGTCACATTACAAGTACCGTCAGCGGCTAGAATGGGCGGCGACTCGATACCCCAGGTACAGCATTCTACATTAGCGAACAAAAAACCAAATAAATTGTACAAATAATAAGAACAAAAATAATAGACTCGGGATTGTATTTGAATTCGTTGTTTTACGTTGAATAAAATGTCGCTGCCGCATTTATTCGAACACGTGATTTTCCATTTTTGACTCTCAACGCAAACGCGAATGGACACGAATGTAAGCTCGCGTGTGTATGGCAGAATTGTCATCTGACATAATACTTTCGTCTTCGTCGTATTCAGTAGTTGTTTCTATCGACATACTAACACTTGCATCATCCGAATCCCATGGAGTACACCGTGCTTCCCAATCGTTGTATATTTGTTCAGTGTATACTGTCGTTTCATCGATTCCGGGAATAATCATTCTGCAATTCGGGCATGTTGCAATCGTATCACACGTTTTAATCCACCGCACCAGACAAGTACTGTGAATTGCATCATTACAGGCTGGACATTGTGAAATTAAGTTGCAATTGTTGGTTACATACATTTTGGTATGACAAACTGAACATTCGTGATGCTCATTGCTACCTCCACGACGAAGATGACGTTTTAGGAGCGGTTTACGTTCTCGATATTTGTGTTCATGAAGAGCTCGGTGTGTCGATTTCATTTGACGAGTCGTTGTTCCTGAACGCGTTGTTACCATTGTATTAAGTATATTCCACCAAACTATTTTTGATCATTTGAACATATTTTATCAATGTATTTTATTAAAATTGGCACGGATGTAACACCATACTTCTGGGTCTTAGAATATGTCCGTAGCAACGCAAGTAGCTCTATTCTCTAACCGGTTCAGAATATGGTACGAATTCTACCTGTAATATTCTAAGACATGAGAGTGGGGTGGAGGTTTATCCACCTGTGAATATGTATGGAATCGATTCCAAGACGCGTGTCACATTCACAAAGTACTTGTTCGAGCAAATCCGTCACATCTTCTGATAACTTGAACGGAAGATTGTAAAAAACGAAAATGGATCGAATCGAATGGTTCTTTTTGAAAAATGTAGCTTTGAAACAGTTGTCGCTTCCGCTAGCTCGAACAAACGGGAAAAATCCAGTCAACATCGCAAACAGACAAATTCCAAGTGCCCATACATCATTCGCAAAGCCACAATAAGATCGTAGAAACGTTTCTGGGGCTCGGTACGATATTGTTCCACATCCCCTACTTTGAACTTGTCCCGGTTTTACGACGCTTGCTAAACCAAAATCGATCAACTTGACTATATTGTTTCCAAACAGGAGACAGTTATCAAGTTTAATATCCGCGTGAATGATACTAAAACTATGAATATACATGACTGCTCTATGTATCTGTACAAAATAACATTGTACTTCCACTTCTTCAGGGCGGTTCCGTTGCATGTATGATAGAAGATCACCCGGGGCGAATTCGAAGACAATATATGCCCCAGTTGACCACATGGACGAATCAATAACTGTAATGATGTTCGTATGTTTGAGCTTTTGTAATAGAAACAGTTCATATACCCGATCAACCTTTTTAATGACAACTTTGTTGTCATTCCATTTTGTCGTTACAACGTGTGGTTTTGCAGGGTAGATGGACCGTCCTCGACGATATGCAGCTTGAACGGTGTTCGGTCTAAATAAACACATGAATCTACACTAGACCAATATTTTTTCAAAAAAAAATTGCGGTAAAACAAATAGTATGCATTTGTCTGCACATAGAAAGATTCATTTATGATGACATCACGTCGTGGTGATGTGATACTCATAAATATTCATGGTGGGTTTCCGTCTTCGATGATCGCAAAGGCAACTCGCGATTTAAAAACGTTCCGAAACCTAGTTGCTGAAGCTCATGTATATTCAAGAGTGTACCCCACCAATGCGTGCGCCGACTGTGCATTCCACGATATGGTGATGGATGCGCCACTGGGGTCAATGACCGATAGTTCTACATATGACGAATGGTGTTTTTCTCAGTCGACTACATATTCAATGTTTAATGTTTTCAAAAAACACGGGTACAGTACACGCTTGTTTGGTATTTTTGGCATTGATCCACGGCTTAATCCACAGCATACTGATCTACCGTACGTCATAGATCACCATAAGATGCTGGTTGAGTATGGCATTGACGAGTTCGATATACAAGACGGTGCATTCGACGGACGGCCTGCGCATTTACAGGACCAAGAAATTCTGATGCGTGCGTGTGAGTTTATGACAGCTCAATCAGAAAGTCCTCGTTTTGTGATGATAAACCTTGCCGGGTGTCGCGACGCAAAACGTTGTGAAATCGCACCGAGTTGTGATCCACCAATCGTTCCAACCGTAAAATTAATGCGTGGAATGATTGTCGAAAACGAACAGTACTCGTCAGAACTCAACCAAGACGAGCGCTCATTTTCATCCAACGTACTCGATGATCCACGCGATGTGCAAAATGATACGCATGGAATTGAAGCACTTTGTCGATGTGCGCAATTGGATGATTATCTCAAAGGACAAATACACGACGTCGACCGAAAAACAATCATTACCGCGACGATTAAGTTACAGCAGTTCTGTTGGGAATGCCTTTGCAAAATCGACCAAGGTCTTGACCGACTGCTGACAGTACTCAAATCGAGTGGTAAATATGAAAGCAGCGCAATTTATCTGTATTCCGATCACGCCATTGGTTTGTATGAACATTGCGCGTTCAACCATGTTCCATGGGATGCGTGTCTTCGCACATTCTTAATTCGAAAAATTTCAAATTCGCATGTTGCAACTTGCAATGACACGCCGTTCAGCACAAACAATATCGTTCCAATGTTGTACAGAGACTGCAACATACTTGCAAATGGTTGGCGGGTCCAGAGAACATTGGGTCCATGTTGTATTACACTTGGACTTGCATTGTCGTGGATCGCACGTGCTATGATCGAACCGGCATGTGCTGCAGTTTCATTACGCACATTTTTTGTTCGAGCACTCGTGACTCGAAACGGTCGTCGATACGCTATCATAATGTGGTTTTCAATTCACGACATTCTACATGCAACACATGGTGAGGCTGGACAGTTATCCGATCTGGTCAGAACACAACGCGGAAACTGTCAAATACTGTGCAATCCAGCATACTGCAGTTCGCTAAACGACCTATCTAAAAGAGCAGCACTTCAAGTGTTTGATCATGCCACCGACCCGACTGAGATGAATAATATATGTAGTTCGGAATGGCTAAAAACAGAAGCGGCGATCGAAATCAAAGAAACGATCAACCATGAACTTGAAACGCACGGTTTAGATCACATTCATATGCATATTCCAATGAACGTCTTTGATCGTACACTCGAAGAGTTCAAGTTTGATCCGCTCCAACAGTTTCCAACGCATACACCAACCCTCGTTGATTGTGCCTGTCAGACATTACAACCAACGTTAAATGATGTATTAGTCAGAGAGAATTGTTCATCGATGACAATACACATGCTGCAGCGACCTCTTGGAACTGAATATTCGCTTCTCACTCTCTTTGTTTTATCACAAACACCACATCATGCACATGTAACACCACCACCTCCATTGATCGGTGCATACAGTTCACATCAACTTACACGGTTGGCACAATTGAAGAGCATTGTCGTGGACGCAATCAAGAATGAAAAACAAACACTTGATTTTTGTCATGGACATGTTGTGCTGGAAGAAACTGCAATCGATTTGTCCACGGAACGAATCGAGCTTCATAGCACCGGATTCGTCGTCATATATACATGTACTCCACTTCACGATGCATCGCCATGTAGTCCCTCTTCATCTCTCGAGAATGATAGAGACACATCGTTGTTGCATACAAATACTTTGTCTCCTTCGTCGATTAACATGCCCCCGGCACTGAAGGCAGTGACAGAGGAGGTTAAAAAATCGTCAGAGCCGGTACGTGCATCCAAATTTCAAAATCGGATGATACAAAAGGGAATGGCGAGAACAATTGAAAGTAAAAAAATTAATGGACATCGATTCGATCATTAAAGCAACAAGGTAAACGGAACTCGAGGTTCAGAATGTTGAGAAAGCCACTTCAAAATGGCCGTTGTGTATCAGTTGAAACGTTGAAAAAGTGGGTCGTCATACTCGTGAGAGTTGTCTTCTTTTTTTGATGTGTGGTGACCCATATATGACATACATTTCTCTAAATTTGTCACCACGAATCCAACCAGAATCAGCAAAATTAATATACAAATCTTGCGTACAATCGATCTACGTGTTAGCAATACTTCTTTCGTCGCGACTGGTAACGGCACTGACGCACGGTATGGTATATCATTCGATGTTGAACTCGCCAAAGACGGATCGAGTATAGATTGCAGTTCGTGGCGAAGATGCGATTCACTCATTTTTGGTGTATATTGTTCTTTTTTTATGTCGGTAGTGCCGCACATATACAAGCCACCCGCGATATAACAACGCCAATGGTGATACCCACAAAAAGTGCGGTCGTCGATGGTAGTGCATTGCTGCCCGCAACGGTCGATCGCATAATATCATCAAACCGATCGTTTATTTGCGTATCAAACTCGCGCATTGAAAACATCTCGAGTGAGTTCGACATTTGGATACGCAACAAAAAAAACTTTTGCAAAATAAATGAATAGTGTATCTATTAACGATGCATGGAGTGATTCATGCAATGATCAATTTTCTGCAATTCCAGTATCTGCTCGACGATCGACTACGAGAATGCACACTGATGAAAATACGGACAACACAGAACGAGCAGAACGAGCAGAACGAGCAGAACATGTAATGCAACAACATGAACGTGCAGTAGGAGAAATTTATTTGCCCATGATTCTAACCGAATTGCAGGAAATACGGAAAGAACACACCAAACGATGTAGTGCATATCTGGTTATTTTTGGAATTTTGTTTGCTCTCCTTTTTCTATATATTGATCGCTTACAAGTTCAGATGCGCAAAATGAATTATACTCTTCGTCAACATCAGTTTTCTGATTTCGTAGACAGTGGAAGACAGCTTCGATCACAACTTCAACCGTTTTGAAAAAGTTTGGACGAATCAAGTTGAGTGCGGATGCATAGCCGCACGCAATGCGACGATCAAACCCGGAACCGGTTGCTCGAGTTGAAAAATTAATTGTCGGTTCATTCAATAGCATGATTGGTAATTCCATTCGAATCGTGTGGCATGAATCGACGGGTAGCGCATCTTGCGAAAATCCGCATAGACTTTGCAAAAAATCGGACAAATTCTCAATTTGAATCCGCCGTTCGCTCGTCTCAAATGTAAAAAATAAGGTTTCCAATGGATCAAAACACTGTGGAATATTATGTGTTAATGCACCATCAACATATAATTCACCATTGTACCGATGTGGAACAAAAACAAACGGAATCGTCATCGACATGTATACCGCATCAACAACTTTTACTTCCGGTGTGTTTTGTGCATTAAAGTATTTTACTTCATGGGTGTGTAGATTCGACGCGCAACACACAAACTCACGTTTTAAAAGACGATACATGTCTTTAAACGTAATGTCGCCACTGATACATCCGAGTTGGAGAACTCCTCTCACCAACGACCGGAGTTCGTTGCCATTGTCTAAACCATAGTTGGAAATAAGACTAGTAATGTCGGGCCTAGGTGCAATATTGCGGAATGATTCGTAAATAGGAATCATTAATGGATATAGGTCTTGTGTGGAAAGTCCCAAGAGCAATGAGAGTGCCGCAAGTGCTCCGATTGATGTTCCTGCAGTTCCACGCAATCTTGATACAAACTCGGAAAAATCAACACCATCGGTTTCAACCTTTAAATGCTGTTCAAGAGCGCTGATTGCGCCCAAATACATGATTCCACGCGACCCTCCACCTGCACATGAAATATACCTACATTTACTTAAATCCATTCTATTTGTTCATTCCACATAAAAACTAAAATAAAATTGAACGAAATGCAAGTTTCATTCAAATCTACACTTCACTCTCATTGTCCTCGAATATCTTAGGGTCCGTCTATAAATATCTTGATTTAAATATATGAAGGAACTAGTGACCACTGTTATCCTTTGTCACATTGCCGATCGTTTTACCTCCTCGCCGCTTCCACATTCGGCATTTTGACAACGGCGAAGCCCTCTGATCTTGTGATACGCTGCTTTCTTTTTTTCATGGTCGGTGGTGGCTTTGGCTTTCAGTTCCTCGCGACGACGCGTCTCCAACGCCTCGAACGGACCGCAGCATCCGTGACACGCCGAGCACGTCTTCGAGGTATAATGTTCCGGTGTATCGGCCACCAATAAGTGCTTCGACAAGCGTCGGCGCAGCCCCATATTGATGCATGGCGCCACCCCGCGCGTCTTCAGATTTGAAATGGCACGCACGGTCGAACCGTACGCCAACACCATCGTGTCCTTGGTCCGCATGCTTTCGATCTCGGAGATCAGTCGGTGTATGCTTTCCCCAAATGTGTGGTCAAAACACAGATGATTAAATATATATTGAATTCAAACATGTTAAGTCTTCTAGCATTAATACCAACACATATCACACTCAATCCAAGTTTTGGTACATTCAGTGGGGACTATTTCCATACAACATTAAGAGTGCCACATGGAATGCACGAAATGTATACATCCAAATTAATTGTGAATGTCCCGTTTGGTATATTGGTAGTAATACCTGAAGTTCCGGATGAGTGGAGTCTTACAATAGAGAACCGTCAATTATTGGAACATGAACAATACGTTTCGCATGGTACATTAAAAACAACTGCACCTCTCCGTCTTATACTTGAAGCGAATACATTTACAGATGCACTACATCACACTCATCTTCTCAATATTGATATGCAATTGAAAATTGGTTGCATTTTTCAAGATGATGTATCAAATACAATCTGGAACAATCAATATACTCTATGGTGGCCAGTTCAACAAATATGCCATGATAATAATGGAACATATGAAGTAATGTCATGGAATACAACTTTTTACGACGATCGCGGCAATTCGCCTTCATGGAGTACATTACCGTCTGGAAAAAAACCATCACCGTATTTGTATGTAGAACCCGGAGTCCGTTGTCAAGATGAACATACAGGGGTACCCGAACGAGGTGGTCTTATGTGGTTTAATTCGTTTATACCTGAGCTGGAACCAGTACAAATCCAAGAATCAACAGTTGCAACTTCGTATTTCGTCGATATGAATATAAATACAACCTTAGCATTGACTGCCTTAGTATTTGCAATATTTTCATTTGGCGCCTTAGTAACCCTAACAATTATTAGACTATCAAACCAAAAACGATTTACACAGACATTATTCGGTGATAATTATTGTAAATGTAGTTCGACTACATTCCCAGACGCAGTTTCAATGACAACATCACCGTTATAGACTTTATAAAGACCATTTCGATATTACTCGAAATGGGACCGACCGCGTGAGCGGTCTCTTTAATGGGTTGCATCGATTGTATAATCGAGCCAAACTAATCTTCGAGCTTGCCCAGACTGTACTCTTGCAAAACGGACGATTACGAAGCTTCAATGATGCCCGCCTGGATCCACCGGCGCGTGTGTTTAAAGACTGAGGTGTACGATGCCGTGTTTGATTGTACTTCGCTCCATTGCATGCCGGTGTGCACTACTCTGAACAAGCAGTCGATCGCGTCGACCGCATCGAGGACCCGCGGTCGGCGTTTCACCCTGTGGCTTCGT
>Ga0115564_10004429_pt1 | contig 11417 bp, 10 predicted proteins | sample COGITO_mtgs_1105_7_FD_88680 | JGI IMG/M metagenome (GOLD analysis project Ga0115564, IMG submission 88680) | Pelagic marine microbial communities from North Sea - COGITO_mtgs_110523 | ecosystem: Environmental > Aquatic > Marine > Epipelagic | place: Germany:Helgoland, sampling site Kabeltonne... | reverse complement strand
TTTGTTGGCATCTCTCTATTTGTTTTCCGTGAATTTTATTCGAAAATTTGCATCAAGTGTGAAAGAAATCGAGGCGATGACGGTACTTTCCCTCTTTGTATTGTTGAGTTCGAGATTGTTGGTTGTTGGCTCCTTGCCTCTAAGTGAGTTGGTGGGTCTTGGGATGAGTCCAAATGCATTGTGGTATGCTACTCCAATGGCTGCGGGCGCTTTGGTTTTGCGCATTTTGACCAATTCCGAAACGACGTTGGTGTGGTCTATTGGTATGGCATTCTTTTTGTCTTTTGGAATGGGTCACGACGTGTTTTTGGCGTGTTTCTTTATGATATCAGGTGTGAGCGCCGCAGCCAGTTTAGCGTACACGCGGGATAGAATTAATTTATTACGCGCTGGACTACAGACAGGCTTGTTGAGTGCTGCGGTTGCGTTGTTGATAGAATTTTACCGCCTTCAAACCGATACTGTAGGAATGATGGATGCCTCACAGCCATTGTGGGACGTTATGTTTTGTGTTGTCGGTGGCGTTGGATCCTCTTTTTTGGCCTTGGGCCTACTTCCTCTATTTGAAGGAATGGGTTTTGTGACTGATTATAAAATGCTTGAACTTGCCAATCTCAATCATCCATTGTTGCGTCAGTTGTTTGTTCAGGCGCCGGGCACATATCATCATTCTATGATTATGGCCCAGTTGAGCGAGGCAGCAGCAGAATCGATTGGTGCAAATGCTTTGCATGCGAAGATTGCTTGTTATTACCACGATATAGGCAAATCTTTACAGCCTCAATTTTTCATTGAAAACCAACGGGGAACCAATCCGCATGATAATTTGGAGCCACACCAGTCTGCACGGGTAATTAAGACCCATGTTGTCGATGGAATCGCGATGGCCAAACAACATGGATTGCCACAGCCGATACTCGATGCGATAGAAATGCATCACGGTACGAGTTTGATGAAATATTTTTACATCAAAGCCCTTGAAAATGCCGTCGAGGGAGAGGTTGTTGATGAAACGGATTTTCGATACACCGGTCGACGACCAAGTACACGAGAAGCAGGGATTATATTTTTGGCTGACCGCGTAGAGGCTGCATGTCGGACACTTAAAGATCCGACGCATGCGGATTTTCAAAATATGATCACTCAATTGGTTAATTCTGCGATTACGGAAGAGCAGTTTGAAGAGTGTCCGTTAACTCTCAAAGAGTTGTACATTATCATGGATGTGTTTACGACCACGATGACCAACATGTACCATCAACGGATTGAGTATCCCAAAATGCCACCCAAAAAATCTCAGAATACGCCCATTATTACACTTGAAACACCCAATCCTTTGTTAATTACTCCGAAAGTAGATGAGGTCTTTGAAGGTGAACAGGTGAAATCAGACACATAGAACGTTGTACGAACATCGTACCAATTAGACTTTAGGGGCTTAGATGCAGATTGATATTTCTACCCAAGCGATCTTGGACTGTGAACACATAGAGAAATTCGCACAAGATATTTCGTCTGCGGTATTGCGGTATTTAGAGTTATTGGATGCGGAGTTGAGTATTGTACTGTGTGACGATGCCACAATTCACCCACTCAACAGAGATTATCGAGGAAAAGACAAACCGACAGACGTCTTGTCATTCGCACAACGAGAAGGGGAGTTTGCTTTTTTAGAAGACAATTTACTGGGAGATGTCATCATCTCTATGGAAACGACTCGTCGTCAGGCTGATGAACGGGGTCACTCTGTAGAGACAGAACTGCGGGTTTTGTTGGTACATGGGATCTTACATCTGTTGGGGTATGATCACATTGAAGATGATGAGGCTGAGATTATGGAGGCCAAAGAAAGAGAGATATTGCGACGACTGATTCAGTAGATCCGGACAGTCTTTTGGGTTAGGCTGTATGAGGATGATCGAACAGGAGAACAGTCATGATTGATTTCAATGAAGCCAAACGACATGCATCAGAGCGAATAGAATCGCTTCGGGGGCGTCTTTGACATCGCTCAGATTCAAGACAGAGTAAAGGAACTGAACTTTTTGTCGACAGATCCCACTTTTTGGGACAATCCTTCTAGAGCACAAAAGGTACTCAAAGAGAAGAGCAGTCTTGAACGACGTGTAGAGAGTTTTTTACAGTTAGAGTCCACGTTGGAAGACATTGAAACATTGATTGAAATGGCTGAAGAAGAGCAGGATCATGAATTGCGCCAAGAAGCTTCAGATGAAATGGAAACCTTACTTGAAGAACTCAAACAGGTCGAAATTCAGCGATTGTTGTCCGAAGAGGCAGATGAGAATGATGCAATTGTTGAGATTAATTCTGGTGCAGGTGGAACCGAGGCTGCTGATTGGGCTTCGATGTTGAAAAGAATGTACTTGGGTTGGGGTACTAAAAATGGGTATAAAATGACCTTGCTCGAAGAATCTCCGCATGAAGAAGCCGGCATTAAAAGTTGTACGATTGCCTTCAAGGGCTTGTTTGCGTACGGGTATCTAAAGGCAGAGAGTGGTGTGCATCGTTTGGTTCGAATCTCTCCTTACGATTCGAATGCTCGGAGACACACTTCCTTTGCATCAGTGTCCATTTCTCCCGATGTAGATGATGATTTCGAGATTGATATTGTAGAGTCAGATTTGCGAATTGATACGTATCGGGCAAGTGGTGCGGGTGGTCAGCACGTGAACACGACCGACTCAGCGGTTCGAATTACCCATATGCCGACAGGGATTGTTGTACAGTGTCAAGCCGAACGATCTCAGCACAAAAATAAAGATCGCGCCATGAAGATGTTGAAGGGAAAGTTGTATCAAGCAGAACTCGACAAACGTCAAGAGGTCGCGACAGCAGCCCACGCAGAAAAGAAAAAGATTGAATGGGGATCTCAGATTCGTTCATATGTCTTGCATCCATATAAAATGATCAAAGATTTGCGTACCAATTATGATTCATCTAATGTAGATAAAGTGATGGCGGGTGACCTCAATGCCTTTATGGAAAAGTGGTTGTCAATGCGCGCAGATGAAAATGCAGAGCAAGAACAACAATAAAACAACGAATCAACAATAAAACAACGAATAATTACAATCGGTGTATGGAGAGTGTAGTCATGAAATCAACAGTATGTATGATGACATTTGTATTGAGTCTGTCTTGTGGTGAAAAAGAGGAAGAACTCATACCCTTGCTCACAGGTACAGTAGTCCCAGATCACCCAGAAGTCGTTTTGTCTGCAGACTTTGAAGGGTATAAAGCGTTTGCCTTTGACATCAACAACACCTTTTGGACATACATTTCTAGCAATCCGAATGCACATTGTGGAGATGTGGTCAATTATTTGAATGTGGGTAGTGCACCTTTTGACCCTGTGAATGTGTTGTCTCCGGGTAAATGCAACATGTTGATAAAACTAAACGATTGGGAAGGAACCGCATCTCTTCAGGACGATACAGTTGCAGTAGCAGCAACTGCGATTGAATGTGCGATGGGAGATGGTGAATTTACATTGATGAATCTAGATGGTAACGGTCGAGATTATTATTGGACTGGGACATGGTGGCAGGGAGCACCAAGAGAGTATCGTTTTGATCTAGAAGGAGACCGTGATAGCGGCTATACTTTGGATATTGAGATGACTGTTCTTTATGGTGGTTTTATCCACGACGAATTTGAAAAGTATGAAGCTTATGGAACGGTGTCGGGTGTCATGGATGCCTATGTTTGTGAAGGATTGGCTTCTACTGGATTGTAGGTAAATAGCGCTCAGTTGTAAATACATCTAGGCCACAATAGATACCATATGGTCCTAAAGAACAAGGGACAATAGACAATAGACAATGGAAAATGGAGCAATAACGTGACTCAAAATCTGTATGCAATGCTGGGAATATCAGAAAAGGCTCCTATGCTAGAAGTCAAAACGGCCTATAAACGAAAACTTGGTGCATTGGTACATCGTAAGCATTCTGCAGAACGATCCGAGTCTGCAATGGCAGAACTGTATAGAGAAGAGCGGGCATTGAGAGAAGCTATGACCATTTTGACGGATCCAGTTCGACGAAGCATGTACAATCAGTTCCGCAATGCCAGTGATCACAATTTACCAACAACAGAACAAGAATTGTGGACTGAAATAGAGCAAACGGTAGTCGATCAAACTACGTTGTCCTCTTTGCGTTTATTGGCTTCTTTAACGACATTGCCATTACAGGAGATGTCTCTACTGAAGGCCCCAATGCCCAAGCGCAATGTAGAAGAAGAAAAAACAGAGCCATTGGGAACCCGTGCCTCCTCTTTAAAAAATAGGTCCCAGCGTGCTGATGTTAGACATACTATTGAAGAAGTGATAAAACCGACGGAACCTAAAATTGATTTGGATGCAACAGAATTAATTCGCAGCACGAATCCAAAAGCTTCTCGATCTCCAAAAGCACCGCTTGACACATTAAAAGAACGTGTCACAAAATCACAAAAGCCCCCTCAGAAAGTTTCGACGAAAAGATCGGCGCCGCAGACACAATCTAAAAATACATCCTCATCACAAACTCGAACTCCTGCTCCTAAAAAAACCAAAGTTACGATTGTTGAATTGGTTAGACAACACGGGTATAGTGGACAGCTGTTTCGAGCCATCAGAGAGAATCAAGACATTACGATGAGTGGGCTGAGTCAACGTACAAATGTTCCTGTCAATTACATTCAAGCCATTGAAAATGAAGATTTTGCTGTCTTTTCCAGTCCTGTGTTTGTTCGTGGTGTTGTCAAAAATATTTCACGTTCTTTGGGGATTCAGGACAGATCAATTGTTACTGGATTCCTAAATCGAATGGGGCTGTAAATGCCTTTGTGTAGTTTGGTGGTGCCGGAAGATTCTGGGCGACTGGATCAGTGGTTGTCAAAAGAGTTGGGCGAATCTCGTTCTGCGATTGGTAAGTGGTGTAAAGAAGGACGAATCTGTTTAGGGCAGAAATGTTTGAAAGCATCTACGAAGTTGAAAGGTGGAGACACGATTGTCGTGGATCGTCCATTGTCATCTTCCACAGAAGTGATTCCAGAAGATATTGTTGTTCCGATTGTTTATGAAGATGCAGATGTGATTGTTGTAAACAAGCCTTCGGGGATGGTTGTGCATCCAGGGGCCGGAAATCCATCTGGAACCCTCATCAACGGATTGGTCGACAAAATTGATAAGGGTGTCGGGGATCCGTTGCGTCCTGGAATTGTACATCGAATCGATAAAGGAACATCGGGTGTGTTGGTTGTTGCCAAAACCCAAAGGGCGTTTGATTGTCTCAAAGCGCAGTTTAAAGATCACAGTATCGAAAGACGGTATTGGACTTTGGCTTGGGGTGACGTAGAATCCCAAACCATTCATAAATCATTGGGTAGACATCCCACTAGACGTGTGAGATTTACTGTTGTAGAAGATGGGAAACATGCCATCACCCACATCACACCACTGGCATCCGGTATTCCTGCACAAAGTGGCAAAGGCGGAATGGTGAGTTTGGTGGAGTGTCGATTGGAAACGGGTCGAACACATCAAATCCGTGTACACATGAAGTCAATAGACCATCCGATATTGGGTGATTCTTTCTATGGGCGTAAAAGAGATCCAACAGCCGCTTGGAAGCCGATGTTAAAAGGATTGACTGGTCAGTTACTTCACGCTAAAGTCTTGGGGTTCAGACACCCAAATGGTGAGTGGATGTCTTTTACGTCAGATGTTCCTGCTGTATTTCAAGAAGTGTTGACCTTTGCTAGGGTTGATGCTTTTCAAGCGTAGTGTGTATATGAATTGGAAATATGCATTTTGTATATAGAGACTCAGATCTTCATCTAGAATCATGAACCAATATCTATCTTGAATCCATAATCCATCAACGGTAGAATCGTTGGTGAAAAAATAACAAAAGGCGCTCTCCGAAGAAAACGCCCATTGTATTACAGTAAATGTGAGAAGTTACTCAGCACATTCAGCGTTTGCTTCGATGTCCTCAACAGAGACAGGTGTCAAAGTAACACCAGTATCATTGGCAACCAATCGGTTGACTTCAAGGGTGATGCAGTATGCTTCGTTATCAGAAGCGCATTCGCCACAAGATACACCAAAACCAGCAACCAAGCCACAAACGTCGTCTGCAGACTCAACACCGTCCATTAAACCACCAACAATTTCAACCAACTGACGTGCATCCAACTCACCAGAGAGTTCTCCACCACCGAAGTAAGAACCATCAGCAGCAAATGTACCAGAAACAGCCAAGGAGTAGATTGTTGCAGTGTATCCAGCAACAGACAATGTCACGTCGCCTTCCGGAATAGCAAACAATGGAGAGTTGCTGAAATCAGCAGTTGGGAAGTCGCTCAACGTTTCAGTACACATGTCTTGATCTGTACTTCCTTCCAATGAGATAGCACCCAAGATTTCTAAGTTTGCATCAGCAGCTGTAATTCCAAGAAGGATATTGTTGGTGAACAATCCACCCAACAAAGATCCAATCCCAGGAGGTTGTACAAAGTTTCCAGAAGCCAAATCAACAGCGTATGTTTTTCCAACGATGTCTTCTGTCAATGCAGAACCCAATTCTGAAGTTGAGAAAGCAACATCAACAGGATCTTCTGAGTTACAGTATGTCAACGATGCAGTATATGCAGTCGAAGGGGCCAATGCAGCATCAGGTGTGAAACTTACCTTTGTACCAACAACAGCACTTGTTCCGGCTACATCACCATCTGGTCCAGTAATCGTAAGCGCAGCAGATGGGTCTTCAGCGCTTAATGTAAACTCTACAATGTCTAATATGTAGAAGTTTGCAGCATCTGAAGTAGGGTACGTATTACTGATGGTGATTTCGGCACCGTCAGGGCAAGTATTTGTTGCGGCTACGTCGCCAGTTTCACCTGTTTTGTCGCCACTACATGCGAACATCAATCCAATAAGTCCAAGAATCATCGTTTCCTCCATGTGATTCAAAAATATCATGTTTCGGTGGAAATCCACCATCACACAGTAAATTAGTCGTACTATGGCGAAATGTCAATTCAAATGTGCTGTCAAATGTTGCAGGTATGTGACGTTATTGTGTCTTAGTGTGTTCAGAGGCCTTTTCTTCGAGCTCTTTTAAGAGTGCTTTAATGAGTTCAGTTTCTTCTGCTGTCTGATTTGCCTGCGTTTTATTTGCTAGCATTTGTATCACACCGATATTGTGTAAGGCAAATGGCAGATTGACAGTCGTTTGCTTTGTTTCAGGATCTTCAATTTCTCCAAGCCCTACGAGTGCGCCCTGAGCAATTTGAATAATGAATGTACGAAGGTCTATGGTTGGAATATTCATCCGAATCTCCAGTGTTGTAAAGACAAAGTATGTTTGTATCTTGTGGTTGAATGTATTAAAAGATATAGGTTCCATCCAATAAACGACAAGGGGTTCTTGGTGTTCAATCTCATTTTTCTATGCGTGATGTTCTGTGCTCAGGTTTTGGCACAAACTGCACAAGAGCAGTACGATATGGGTGTAAAATACATGGATCGTGGAAATTACACGAAAGCGGTGGAGTATTTCAATGTCGTACGCAACTACTACCGAGATGATCCGTTGGCACAACTTGCAGAGTTGGGAATCGCAGATGTGTATTTTAAAAAGACGGAATGGGATTTGGCCCGGTACAGCTACGATGATTTTCGGCGTCGATATCCCCGTCATGAACAGGTGGATTATGCGACCTATCAAATAGGGATGACGCTGTACAAAAAAGCCCCAAAATTTGCTGGTCGGGATCAGAAATGGACAGCACAAGCCATTCAAAGTTGGAAAGGGTTCGAGAAACGGTTCCCAGAATCAGAGTATCGTGTAGAAGTCAAAGAAAAACGCACTGAATGTGTAGAACGATTGGCCAAGAAAGAACTTCAAGTCGCAGAGTTTTATGCAAAACGAAATGCGTGGGAATCTACTCGTCGCCGTTCAAAAGGTTTGTTGGAAGATTTTCCCACTTCTGAATTCGTGCTGGAGGCCAAAGTACTGCAAGTTCAAGCATTGGCAGAATTGGGACGTTTTGAAGAAACAACAGTGTTGTGGAAGCAGTTGCTGGCGGAAAGTCCTGAATCTACAGAGGATTTGCGTAAGAAGTATCCAAAATTGGATTCAAAAAACTAAATCATGGACAAATATTGTCCATGTGTAGAGTTGTGATTGTCGTGTTTCTACACTACACTTAGTGTATGAGTTATCAAAAAAGACGTAAGAAAAATCGTGGTCCGGATTGGGTGCCCAAGCCCATTACCATCAAACAGATTGAATGGGCCAGCGATCGTTATTTGGGACGATTTGTGGCTACAGAGACTCAACTTCGTCGAGTCTTGAAACGTCGTTTACAAAGAAATTGGCGTGCACGTGGAGATAAGGTCACCGAGGAAGAACGACGCACCGGTGAAGGATTTGTTGCTGAGCAAGTCAAAAAAGTGATGGATTCTGGCCGAATCAAAGATGAGAAGGTGGCTTTGATGTGGGTAGAGCATTGGAGTAATCGAGGAAAGAGTGTTCCTTTTATTCGGATGAAGTTGCGAGAAAAGGGTGTGGCACGAGATACGATTGATGCTTGTATTGAACAGATTCACAGTCAGATGGTGAACCCTGCATTGGAAGCGGCAGTTGTATACGCCAGAAAGAGGCGTTTTGGTGCATATCGCAAAGATCAAGCCAAACAGGTCGATCGAAAACAAAAGGATATTGCGGCAATGATGCGTGCAGGTCATCGATATGATGTCGTCAGTCAAGTTCTTGAGTGCACAAGTATTGATGATATTGAGGCGTTGGTAGACGATTCTATTTTTTGACCGATGGTATGTGTAGATTGCTCATGAGCATTGTCTTAAGGACTTAGGTCTTTGCCTGTAGTGCAAACATTACCCATTTTGTGTTCTTTATGTCATGACTCGTGCGTGAAGTTTTTGATTCAAATATTCACTGTAGATATTTGACGGTATATTGTCGACATGGTGAACAATGAAAGGTTCTAATGAAGAAAGTCATAGAAACTTTGTTTCGGAGCATCTCTGTATATTGAAATAACGTTGGATTTTCTTATGGTTTTGCTATAACATAGGAGTAATTATCTAAGACGGTCATTATGAATAAAGCCTCAAATATTTGGCAGAATCTAGAACAACGATGTATTCATCCAGAGTTGTATTCTGAGCCAAAAGAACTTCAACAAGCTAGGATCTTATTTGGTTTTTGTTTGATTGCGGGTGCATTGTGTTTGTTGACGATTGCCTTAGGATGGTTTTCCAAACCACAATACAGTGCAAGCTATTTCTATGTGGCCACCGGACATATTCTCACGTGTAGTTCTGTTGTACTGTTGCGATTTTGCAAAACGATGAAAGTGCCCAGTTTTGTTATGATGGTGTTGACAATACTTCAACTTGGTCAGGCGCCTTTGTGGACTGGGTTTCATGCCAGTCCAGTATTGTATACGTATCCGTTGGCTACGATGTTTATGGGGATTGTGGGTGGTAAATATCATGCTTTGTGTACAGGTATGTTGTTATCTTTGATCTCAATTGTTCAGTGGAGATTGGGTATAGAAGGCTTCCACTTGGGTTCGGGTCCACAATTGCCGGTTATTTCAACGACGGTATTGATTTGGTGCACACTGTCTACAATGGTTTTGGCGATCTACAATCTAATTCAAGAGCGAAGTTTGATGGATCGGATTGAAGAAGAATTGGTTGTTCGAACACACGCACAGGCAACTGCCGAACAGGCCAATGTCGCGAAAGATATGTTTTTGGCTTATCTATCTCATGAGATACGCAATCCTCTGACCGTTATCGTTGGCTCAGTCGAAATGTTGACGATGAAAAAAGATACAACAGATCATCATAGATATATGCAATCGTTGCAGTCTGCTTCCAGTGGTTTGTCGAGGCTGTTGGATGATGTGTTGGATTTTTCTTCTTTGCAGCGTCAGCAATTAGATTTGCAATTAACCAGTGTAGACTTGTCGGCACTGCTACGTGAAGTCCATTTGGAATTTGATAGACAAGCGACCCTAAAGAAATTGAATTTCCAAATGGATATTGACGTAGAGTGTTGGGTTATTGTCGATCGAATTAGATTGAAACAAGTATTGGTTAATCTTGTGTCCAATGCCATAAAATATACGCGTGAGGGAAGTGTAGACTTAGAATTAAAACGGTTTAACAATACTGTGCGAGTATTGGTCAAGGATACTGGGACTGGAATATCCGAAGACAAGTTGGATGTGATATTTCAACCCTTTGAACGAGAACATACGGTACAGGCCTTTGGTGTCGGACTGGGTCTTGCGATTTGCAAGGGACTTCTAGAGTTGATGGATAGTGATATTTATGTAGAGAGCCAGCCAGATGTGGGCAGTCAATTTTATTTCGATCTTCCAGTGAGGGAGAAACAATATGAAAAAGAGATCCCTGTTGAGTCCATCGAAGGATCCTTGTCCGGACTGAAAGTACTCATCATAGACGATAATAGTGCGATTGTGTCCTTGTATAAAGATCATCTAGAACAGATTGGTTGCTTGGTTCAAGTGGCTGAAAATGGAGAGTTGGGATTGGATATAGTATCCAAATGGAAGCCGGCAGTGTTGTTGTTGGACTTGGATATTCCATTGGTTTCTGGACAAGAGGTGATAGCAACATTGAAACAGTCTAAACAGAGTCCAATGGTCGTTGTCATCACCGGAAATGCACATGTTGAGATTGAAGAAAAACGACCGGTTTATCGGATGCTGAAAAAACCGACGACTCTCCGTAAAATAGAACAAGTTTTGAGAGCGGCAGTGTCAGAGTTCACAGAAGAATCATAACTTACTAGAACGACCTGAATCCAGATGCTTCATCGATAGTCCAATGTGGATTGTACCATCAGGTATTTGTCTTCTGTGAAGTGGTCATGACTTTGGCCAGTGCATCGTGAAGTTCCTGTAGTTTTAGTGGCTTTCCAAGTATTGCATTGGGTTTTGGCCCGTCCTGTTCTGTCATAGCTGCCCCATATCCTGAGATCAAAATGACTGGTCTATCATCACCTCGTTCGCGAAGACGGTGAACGAGTTCTGCACCATTGAGAACGGGCATTTGGTAATCCGTTAATATCAAATCAAAATCGGTCTGTTGTTCTAATTTCGTGAGTGCTTGTCCACCATCTGAAACATGAGTGCAGTTGTGACCTAGGCCCTCCAGCATTTGTTGCAGCGTTTTACTGACGCGGGGGTCATCTTCAACCAATAAGATGGATAATGTCTCAATGCGGGGTGGTAGATTTGGTTTTGTTGGAGTGTCAATTAACTGTTCTGATACCGCAGGTAGTGATATTTTGATACAGGCACCACCTTCCGGCGCCGTCTCAATTTCAACTTGACCACCACCA
>Ga0115564_10004425_pt1 | contig 11425 bp, 10 predicted proteins | sample COGITO_mtgs_1105_7_FD_88680 | JGI IMG/M metagenome (GOLD analysis project Ga0115564, IMG submission 88680) | Pelagic marine microbial communities from North Sea - COGITO_mtgs_110523 | ecosystem: Environmental > Aquatic > Marine > Epipelagic | place: Germany:Helgoland, sampling site Kabeltonne... | reverse complement strand
GGTGGCGGAACTAGCCGAGTTCGCCCATTCCAAAATTCCGACCTGCGGCGAATGTTCAACCAGCACATTCACCAGAGCGCCTGCGCGACCATCGGCCCCGGCGTGATCGGTGCCGTCGCCGAGGCAGTCGGAGACCCGACGTTAACCCTCAAGATCATCGGCGCAGTCGGTGGCGTCGATTCTGCCGCCCCGAGCTACGTCATGTGGGACCTTTCACGCACCGTCGCGGCGTCGCCCACGCTGACTGCAATGTTCGGGGCCGGCACCGACACGTTCGCCGCCAGCCTGGCGGCCAGTGACCATGAAGACGCCGCAACGTTCGCCACAGCCATCGCCGATTTCCTTCAACGATTTGGCTCGCGCGGTCCAAATGAGTGGGACATCCACTCCCATGTCTGGGAGACCAAGCCTGAGCTCGTGTTCGCTGCGATCGATCGGATGCGACTCACGGGTGATGACCAGTCGCCGTTGCGTCATCACGCCGAGCGTGAACAAGAACGCGAAACCATCATCGCAGATCTCACTGAAGCACTTGCCGAGGACCCCGAGACACAGGGGCAGTTCCTCGCAGGCGTGTCATCGGCAGCGCGGTTCGTGCCCGGACGCGAGCGGTCAAAGACCTCGATCATCAAGGTCATCCACGAAGTGCGCATGGCAACGTGGGAGATAGGCAAACGTCTCGTTGCGGCGGGCGGCGCCGACGAGATCAATGATGTTTGTCTATTGTTCGCGGACGAACTCGATCAGGCTGTCTCCGACCCCCCGTGGGCTCGCACCACAATCACCCAGCGACAAGCCCACTACGACCATCTGATGTCGCTTGAGCCACCATTCATCTTCAACGGCGAGTGCCCGCCTATCGAAACATGGCCTCGCAAGGACGCCCGTTCGGTCGACATGCTTGCAGCAGGCGCTACGTTGCAAGGCGTTCCGGGTTCGTCAGGCACCTACCGCGGTGTTGCTCGCGTCGTATTGGACCCGGGTGACCCGATGGCCCTCGATCCTGGCGACATTTTGGTGGCGCCCCACACCGACCCAGCATGGACGCCGCTTTTCGTGGCCGCCGGTGCAGTCGTCGTCGACGTCGGCGCCGCACTCAGTCACGCGATCATCGTCTGTCGCGAACTCGGTCTGCCCTGTGTTGTGTCGGTGACCGACGCTACCAAGAGCATCCCAGACGGGGCAGAGATCGAAGTCGACGGCAACACCGGCGCTGTCACCATCATCTCGACCCCCTGATGCCGCATTGACGAAGTTCTGGGTCGGTGCCTAGCTGCTTGGTGGACTCTAAGCACTGCGGTGGCGTCGGGCAAGAAGACATCGTCGGGTTTGTCTCTGGCATAAGCCAACCTAAGACGATCGTTGCACATCGGTGAGCCAACCATCGCGCAGCGCAACGATGTTCTTCGGTCATACGTTCTCTGGTCGTACTGGCCAGTCGTCTCACTTCCAGCGGCTAGCCAGTCGGTGATGACTTGACCTCGGCCGTCCCTGACGTATTGTCTGGCGTGCACAACTTCCGCGTCGATACCCACCACATCGACCTCACCGCATGACGCACGGAGCCGAAGCTGCCACATCGGGGAGCGAACTCGCGGACCCAACCAGCCGAAGGCCATTGCGAAACTTTGTGCTCGTATCGACCATGGTGTCGACCGCGTATCTGATCTTCATCGTGTCGGTGCTGGCGAGCACCTTCATCGAAGAGTTCAACCTGAGTCGGTTCGAGCTAGGTCTCATCGGCTCGTTGAACACTGCCGTTGGAGCGATCACGGCACCAGCGACGGGGCGGTTAACCGACCGAATCGGGCCGCGGCTTTCCAGTGTGACCGCCCAACTCATTGCCGCATTCGGACTGGCACTGGTAGCGCTTTCACAATCGGTGATCATGCTCATCATCGCGGCATGCATCCTGGGCCTCCCTCAGGGCTGGGGTAACCCAACGACTAATGCACTGATCGCCGAGCGCGTCGAACCAGGCCGACGCGGCACCATCACCGGCATCAAACAAAGCGGTGTCACGCTCGGCGTCTTCTTGGCCGGACTCACGCTCCCAAGCCTGGCCGAAGCACTGGGCTGGCGCTGGGCCGTCGGCCTTTACGCAGCCGCCTTCGCAGTGATCGGCCTCGCGCCATTGCTCTTGCCAGCGCACGTTGCCCCCTTCACCACCACCGATGCAACAACCGCCGATGTCGAGTCCAAGCCCTACAACCAACGAGCCGTGTGGCTGATCGCGCTGTACGCATTTCTTATGGGGACTTCGGGCGGCGCCATCAGCCGATTCCTCGCACTTTTCGCCGAAGAAGAGGCCGGGCTTTCCAAGTCGACGGCTGGACTTGTCGTTGCCTTGACAGGCATCGGTGGCATGGCTGCCCGTATCGGCGCAGGCAAACTTGCCGAGAAGCGGGTTGCGCCGCTCAAGTTGTTGTCGATCCTGGCCCTCATCGGCACCACCGTGTCGATGCTGCTTATGCTCACGCTCGAGGGTGGTGCATGGTTGTTGTGGCCTGTGGCTGCGCTCTTCGCCATCGGTCATACCGCTTGGAACGCCGTTGCCATGCTTGCAATCATTCTGGGTGTGCCCAAGGCTCACGCCGGTCGAGCTTCAGGAGCCGTGATGGTGGGCTTCCTTGGCGGTCTAGCCGTCGGCGCTCCCCTTGCCGGACTCACAATCGACGCGACCGACAGCTATCAGCCGGTTTGGGTCGCCACGCTGGTGTTGGCTGCGGTGGCAGCAATGGTGGCCGAGTTCGCCCGCCGTACCGCTACCTGATTGGCCCGAGCCGAGCGAACGCCGCGGTCGCCATAGACTGGCGCGATCCAAACAAGAGCGGTTACCTAGTGAAAACGATTCGTCGCAGTATCGAACTGATGAAGCAGAGCTGGGCGGTCCTCAAGCATGACCGCGAACTCATCTGGCTTCCCGTGATCTCTGCCCTCGTGGCCGGCATCGTTGCCGCAATCATTCTGATCCCGGTTGGGTTGTCCCAAGACTGGGACGCCGTATCCGGAACCGGCGAGTCTGCGTCACAACAAGTTGGAGGTGGTGTCTATCTCGCCATAGCTGGACTCACCTTGGCCCTTGCATTCATCTCGATCTTCTTCCGGGCCGCACTCGTATCTGGCGCCCATGAACGGATGATGGGTGGAGATCCGACCGTGCGTAGTGCAATCGCAGGCGCACTCGAACGTCTGCCCAAACTGTTCGGTTGGGCAGTCATCACTACGATTGTCGGTTCGATTTTGCGAGCTATGGAACAACGTGCCGGACTTCTAGGCCGCATCGTGGTCAACATGGTGGGTATGGCATGGGCCGTCACCACGTTCTTGGTGATTCCGGTCATCGTGATCGAGAACTCCGGGGCCGTCGACTCGACGAAACGTTCGGTGGCTCTGTTCCGTCACACCTGGGGCGAGAACCTGTCGGCCCAGGTCGGCTTCGGTCTCATCGGTTTCCTGGCATTCATCCCGATCGTCATCCTTGCTGCAATCGGAGCGACGATCGGCACCCTGCTCGGTTTCGTCCTTATCGCCGTTGCAGTCATGGCGGGCATCGCCTTGATCACGGTGCTCAGCGCATTGGGTGCCATCTTCCAGACCGCTCTCTACCACTACGCCGTAGGCACTGAGCTCGCTGCCGAGCTCGATGCAACCATGCTGCGCGATTCCTTCGCCCGCAAGTAATCAACCACCCCGGCGGCTGCATACGTCCATGCGTCGTACATCTACCACACAAGGCAGACGCTGCACGGCTCCTCCTCGCGGGGCAACGCCGCCGATCGCTCGCCGCTGGTCCTTCGGCGCTGGTCCTTCGGTGCTGGTCCTTCGGTGCTGATGGTCGGTTGCCTACCGACCATCAACGGGTGACACCGACGGGGATCGACCATCGAGAAGAGCTGCCAGCTTGCCGACTACGCCAAGAGCGCCTCACCCATCGACCGCAGCTTGGCTCGTTGGATCTTGACGCCGTTGGGACCGTCGGTTACTGGGAACGCGTCGATGGCGACCACCCGAACCGGGCATTTGAAACGAGCCAAGGATGCAGCACAGTGGTCGATGACAACCTGCTCGTCGAGGTCGGCACCCGGCGACAAGATGACGAAGGCAACCGGACGGGCGCCTTGCTCTCGGCCGACCGCAACGACCTGGGCCTGATCGATCTCCTCACGTTGCATGATCACACCTTCGACCTCGGCTGGCGCCACCAGGAAGCCGCCCAGTCTCATGACGTCGCCGATGCGCGTGATGTATTCGAAGCTACGCGGGCCGTCTTCGACCGCGAGGTCACCTGTCTTGAACCATGGGCCGTCGAAGTTCGCTGCCGTCAGTTCGACATCGATCTCGTCGCCACCGTCGGCCAGATAACCCTCGAACAGGCTCGGGCCCTGCAGTTGGAGTTCATCGTCGACCACCCTGCGCTCGGCGCGAGGTGAAACCAACTCGCCAGCGGCCTTCCATCGTTGCTCCATGGGTAAGCCCGATGCACCCCGAAACGCATAGAGCGCCTGCACTTCACTCATGCCGTACAGGCCAGACAGCGGTACGCCCCGGGCCTCGCATCGTTCGACGATGCCATCAAGGGCACTGTTAAACCGGGCGTATCCGGAACAGTTGATTGTCGACAGATCCCAGTCCGTCGCCAGTAGCCGATGAAACAAGTCATCGCTTCCGTGCAGCGATGTGACCCTGTGCTCCGCTACCAGGCGTCCCGCCTCTTCGGCTTCGAACGCTGTCGGCATGATCACCTTGGCATGGCCTGCCAACGCACCCCAGAGAACGGTGAACCCAAAGACGCCACAAAGCGGTAGCGGCACCAGCACTGAGGACTCGGCGTTGTAGCCGAACGCGGCCGCCACATCTGCTCCGTGTGCAGCGATCGACCGTTGTTGGTGCACCACCAACTTGGGTGCACTGGTGGTGCCCGATGTCGTGAAGATTGCGTAGCGGTCGTCGGCGCTTGCGTCCGGAAAGTTGCGTTGGTCAGCGGAGACTTCCGGGAGATCATCGGCGCTACGGATCACGAGCCGAGCACCGGATCGTTCGATGATTGAGTCGGCCAGAGCCGGAGCAAACCGTGCGTTCACCGACATGACCACGAAACCACCGATTGCGGCGGCCGCAAGCAGGTCGACGTAGAGCGGACTGTTGTGCATCTGCACCGCGATGCGATCGCCTCGTTGCAGACCCGCAGCAGCGAAGTCCGCAGCCAGCCGTTGACCCGCCTCGAGAACCTGACCACAGGTGCGTTCGTTTCCTTGTGCATCGACGATCACCGATGTCGACTGGCGGAGCAGCTCTACAATCGTGTCGGCATAGACGACGTCAGTCATGTCGTCTCCCCCGATCTGTGAGTCCCATACCGGGTATACCGCGCATACCGCGGCCTCGCGCTCATAGATGCTGGCGCGGTCATGCGGTGGCCTCGGCCAGGGCGGGAATGATGCGTTCGCCCACGGTGCGTATGACCTCGTATCGAGGTTCGAGTGGTGGAAGCAACATCATCTGGTCAACGCCAGCCTGCTCAAGGCCGAGCAGTCGTTCCACGATCACGTCCTCGGTTCCGACAAGACACGAAGACTCGATCAACGCCTTGGTCACGAATCGCTCTTCTTCTGGAACGACCCAGCAGTTGTGCCCCGCGTGAACTCGTTGGTGACGGACCGCTTCGGGAACCTGCTCGAGCACAGCGGTGTAGTCGTCCCACACCTCGAGCACCGCTGGGTTGCGGGGTAACCGGCCAAAGTTTCGCCACTGGTCGTAGCTGTAGTGCAAACTGGCAATAGCGAATGCCCCGCACAAGTGCCGCACCCGATCAGAGTCTGTTGCCTCGCCCGGTTCGAGCACGACGATCGTGTTCAGTGTCGTGGCTGGGAAGGACATTCGGTCGACCTGGCGACCGGCTTCGGCCGCACCTCGCTCGACACCGCGCCACAGCCCCTCGGCCAACGCGGGATCTGGCGGAACCGAGAGTACGAGACCGTCGCCATGTTTGCCAGCAAGCGCCAACGACTTCGGACCAAAACCAGACACATACATAGGGATCGGATCTTCGAAGTTCACGAAGCCCGCGTCGGGCATGATGTGGCGCACCGGGGATGTCTTACCTCGCCATTCGACCATCGCCTCCTCGCCAGCAAGCAAGGGCTTGAGCTCGGTCAGGTACTGATCAAACTGGGCGATCGTCATTGGCTTGTGGCCCATAATGCGCATTGCGGTGTTGCCGGTACCGATGCCGCAAAACGTGCGTCCGGGCGCAATCTGATTGATCGTGGCCATCGACGCTGCTGTCACCGGCGCTGGCCGTGTGGCGGCGACCGACACGCCAGTTCCAATCTTGATCGTCGACGTGCGATCCGCTGCGAGCGCTGCGGTTGCGTACGCATCACTCCAGATCATCTGACTGTCAGCGAACCAGGCGTGGGTGAAACCCAACCGTTCTGCCTCGACGACATAATCGATGTCGTCGATCTTGCTTGCCACACAAATTCCAAGCTTCATCCCTTGATCTTGCCAGCCCGCCAGAACCGCCAGCGAATTGTGATCTCCATAGGGGTCAACAATTGGATGAGCAATGAGGTGCGACGTGGCAGCCAAAGGAACTCGACGGCGACGACCTGGCGTTGCGTCATTGCAGCCTCGACCGTAAACATGAGTGCGTCGCCGTTGCCACCGCCCGCAGCTAACGCCGGCTGATCCGGAGCGGTTTCATGAAATGTTACGTCCCCTGGGGACGTAACATTTCGTTGAACGAAGGAAGGCTGACGATGGCGAAGCCGCGCAGTGTTGACCTGAGCAATCCATTTCTCGACAACCTCGAAGGTGTGTGCGAGTTGCTGCTCGTGCGTCATGGTGAGCAGCAATACAAACGAGGAATGACGATCGCCGCTAGCGTCAATCCTCCTCTGTCTGAGCTTGGCCAACAACAGGCCGCAGCGGTTGGTGCCCGACTGGCCGATCGTGACATCGACATCGTGTATGCCTCGCCGCTAACCCGAGCGTTCGACACTGGCCAAGCCATTGCGCAGCATCACGGTCTCACGCCAGTCGTCGACGACGATCTGCAAGAGGTCGACCTATGGGGCAAGGTTGATCAGAACAAGTCGCTCAAGGACAATCTGCCCGACGACGAGATCCGGACAATCTTCCGCGAGTCACAGCGCACCCAAAGCTGGGATGCCTATGTCTATGGCAATGGTGCCCAAACATTTCGTGATCGGGTGCACGCCACGATTGAACGTATCGCTGCAGAACACGTTGGCCAACGGGTTGTCATCGCCTGCCATGGCGGCGTGATCGGCACCTATCTTTCCCAGCTCTGGGGTGCCGACATGGACATCGTTTGCCATGTACACCACACCTCGCTCACGACCGTGCGAGCAATGGACCATTACCGACGCGTTGTTGCGGTGAATGACTTCACCCATGTGTTGCCGTTCCAGAAGTCGATCAACAAGCTCAACGCCAATTAGGCCCGGCGTCGCCCTTGTCTTCTTGCTTCGCTGCGAAGACTGCGTTGGCACGCAGCAAGATCTCGGCCCAACGTTGACACGCAGCACGAGCCCGCATCTGAGCGAGATATCCGGAGCCTTGGGCTACGTGCCGTTTTGATCACTACTCTCGTGCCGTGGCACTACTGACACGAGGGTTCGCAGAAGAGCGCAGCAACGAATTGGCCTTGGCCGACGACGTTGCCGAAATGACGTGGGCAGAGCTCGATATCGCGGTGAACCGCGCCCTGAACGCGCTTGCTGATCTGGGCATCGGCGCCGGCGACACCGTGGCCATCGTTGCTGGCAACTGCAACGAATGGTTCATCCTTTCGCTGGCCTGCGGCCACTCAGGCATCACCTTCGTGCCGGTGAACTGGCACCTCGTAGCTCCGGAGCTCGCCTACATATTCGGCGACTCCGATGCCAAGGCGGTGTTTGTCGGGCACCACTATGCCGACGTCGTGCATGCTGCGCTCACCGATGAACGCTGCAGCAACATCGAGCACGCCGTCGTCTTCAGAAATCCAGAGACCAACGCAAGTGACGACAGGTTCAAAGACTTCAACGCGCTGCTGGCCGCGGCCGAGGTCAGCGAGCCCGAGAAACAACTCATGGGCAGACCCATGTTCTACACGTCCGGTACCACTGGACACCCGAAAGGCGTACGTGGCTCACTGACCTCGGTAGGCGACGATATTGGCGCGGAGATCTGGCAACTCGTCGGCGCAGGTTTCGCGTCACTCATGACCGTTCCGGGGGTAACCGTGCTTTGTGGTCCGGTCTACCACTCAGCCCAATGGGCATTCTCGTGGCTTCCGATGATTGCGGGCTCAGCCGTGGTGATGCAGCACAAGTACGACAGTGCCGGCGTACTCGACCTGATCGACCACCATCAGGCAACAAACATTCACCTTGTTCCGACCCAGATGAAGCGACTCATCGATCTGCCCGACGCGGTGAAGTCTTCGTTCGACGGTTCATCGCTCGACATAGTGCTGCACGGCGCAGCGCCGTGTCCTCCGGTGGTCAAGCGATCCCTCATCGAGTGGTGGGGTCCAAAGATCAGCGAGTACTACGGCTCGACCGAAGGTTCGGTCGTGTCCATGGTCGACAGCGAACAATGGCTCGCCAAAGGCGGAAGCGTCGGTCCGGCCATGCCGAATATCGAGATCATGATCATCGGCGACGATGGCCAGCCATGCGCCACCAACGAGTCCGGAACGATTTACTTCCGCAATCAGATGGGCAATGACTTCGCATATCACAAGGCGCCGGAGAAGACCGCCGAGGTACACCTCGAACCCGGCGTAGCTACCAGCGGCGATGTTGGCTACCTCGACGAGGATGGTTTCCTGTGGCTATCAGATCGCAAGATCGACATGATCATCAGCGGTGGTGTCAACATCTATCCAGCCGAGATCGAAGGTGTCATCGGCGGCCACGGCGACGTGGCCGATGTGACCGTCATTGGTGTGCCAAACGACGAATATGGCGAAGAGGTCAAGGCCGTGGTCGTAGCAAACGAGGGTGTCGATGCCGAAGCACTCGGCGACACACTGCGAGCGTTCTGCCGCGAACAGCTTGCGAGTTACAAGGTGCCCCGCTCGATCGACTTCGTCGAGGCTCTGCCGAGAACTGGCACCGGCAAGGTCCAGAAGCGCAAGCTACGCGAGGAATACTGGGCCGGCCACGAACGCGCCATGTAGCCCGAAAGAAGCGACGAACTGACGGCAACGTATACCGACAGTTGTGCCGCTCGTATCACCGGTTGGTAGCCCTCGCCCCGATAGCGGATAGTCCGCGGTTGCGCCGCGTCGCTGCTTGAGATGCGTCAGTCAGCGGTTCGGTCCAGCTGCCTACACTTAAGGCTGTTATGGCCAAGACACCTCGGAAGCTCAAGAAGGCTCGAGCCCGTCACGCTCAGTCATGTGAAGGCAAACAACCGCACAAGTCCAAGCGCGAGGCCCAGGACGTCGCCAAGAAACTGCGAGCCGAACGTGGCCGACGAGGGCTGCAGGCCTACAACTGCCAAACCTGCGGCAAGTGGCACCTCGGCAACAAACCCTGAGCTGCTCATCGAGCGACGTCGCAGCGTCTAGGCGGGCCCCGACGGGTGTGACCCGACATCGGTTGGCCGAGGACATCACAAGTGAAGCCCGTACATACTGAAACCCTCAACCGCCCACGACGGATACGTTGAGTAGTGGGTAATTGTGAACGTCACCAGTGAAGCTCTGAACCAACCGCTGCTACAGCGCCTCGATTGAGATGACCATGACTCACTCCGCCATACCCCCGCTCCACGCCCGCATCTGTCTGGTCGTCGCCGGACTCGCACTACTTGCCGTTGCATGTGGCGGATCCGAAGCCTCCGATCAGCTGTCCGCTGCCGACGAAGCCGCCACCGTTCCCCAGCCCACCGCGGCGGAACCAACCTCTGAACCAACCAGCGCTCCCAACCCCACTGCTGTACCTGAGCCGACAGCCGTTCCGGCACCCACAGCTGAGCCAACACCGCAACCGTTGGTGCCGCCAGCGACCTTCACGGAGCGTGGCCCCTATGCCGTCGGTGTAACGAGCCGCAGCCTCGACGATCGCGACGTGGAAATTTGGTACCCGGTCGATCCAGAGTTGGTCGACGGGCAATCCACCGAGACGTTCGATGCGCTCACCGCGTTCCCCGAGACATTACGAGCGATCGTCCCACCCGAACTCAGCGGCGAATACGACACGCTCGCGGTCCGCGACGCAGTTGCACTGCCCGAAGCCTTCCCCGTGCTTATCTACGGACATGGGTTCGGTGGATACCGCCAGATTGCGACCCATTTCACCAGCCACCTTGCGTCGTGGGGATATGTCGTGGTCAGTGCCGATCATCTGGAACGGGGCATCGCCGAACAGACACTTGACCTGGTCGGCAACGGGTTATTCGATGAGTCGAACAGTCGGCCCGATGCCGCCGTCGACGATGTACTCAACACCATCGAGCTACTCGGAGTGCTCTCGACTGAGGGGCCGCTTGCTGGCACAATGGACCTCGATCGGCTCGCCATCAGCGGTCACTCAGCCGGCGCATGGGCGGCCGTCCAGTCCGCCGCTGCCGATCCTGATCGCATCGATGGTTGGATCAGCATCTCTGGAGGCACTCGCGATGGACTTGCACTCAGCCAGCCCGGCCTGATCGTGATCGGTGAACTCGATGCCGTCGTGCCCGCCGAACGAAGTTACGAACTGTTCGAGACAGCCGGTGTCGCCCTATCACTGCTGAACATCCAGGGTGCCGGTCACAACTCCTTCACCGATCCTTGCCGAGGGATCGCCGATCTCGGAGGCCTGGGCGCGCTTACTGCGTTACTCGGCGAGGAACAGGTCGCCCGAGCTGAGGATGGCTGCACCTCAGGTGCAACTGAACCCGAGATCGCACAAGCAATGGTCAACCATGTAACCGTGGCATGGCTCAACACGTTGTTCGACATCTCGATGGCCGGCGACCCACTCGCTGTCGAAGTTGTGGCCGGGCTCGGGCCGCTTGAGGACTATCGGCCCAACTAACGCGCATCGTTCGTTACCGGTTCTCGGCCGCTTCGGTTTGGTCCAGTTTGGAAGACCGGCTTGAGTGGAGTCATGCCTCTTGTTGAAGCAACACCAGATCATCCCGTGCGGGTCGAAGTCAACGACGGCATCGGCACGCTGACGATGCACCGTCCCGAGGCCCGCAATGCGATCAACCCGGCCATGCGACGGGCGCTTCGTTCATCGCTCGCAGAGTTCGAAGCCAGCGATGACGTGCAGGTGATGATCTTGACAGGCACCGATCCGGCGTTCACCGCCGGCCTCGACCTGAAGATGATCGGCGATGACCGCACCAGCCTGTTGAGCGAAACCCCGATCGGCAGCTCCAACCCATTTCCGTCTCGGACCAAACCGCTGATCGG
>Ga0115564_10004424_pt1 | contig 11425 bp, 5 predicted proteins | sample COGITO_mtgs_1105_7_FD_88680 | JGI IMG/M metagenome (GOLD analysis project Ga0115564, IMG submission 88680) | Pelagic marine microbial communities from North Sea - COGITO_mtgs_110523 | ecosystem: Environmental > Aquatic > Marine > Epipelagic | place: Germany:Helgoland, sampling site Kabeltonne... | reverse complement strand
GCAGTTAACACATTATCACAATCTGCTTTTTTATTCATATATAAATATACTATTTATTAAAACAATTTTGCAAATAATTACAATGATAATTTCAAAAAATGTTGTTTATTTTATCATTTTAATTAAAATTAACTAATTTAATAAATATTACGAAAAATTGAAAATTTTTAAATAATATTTAAATATGAAGTTGTAATTCCTCAAATCAGAATAAAACTTCAAGAATCAGAATATTATCTCATCTGTAAGAACAACAATAATATTTTTTGGAATTTAGATTCCTATTCTAACATTTTCACTGATTTATACTTTAAACCTTAAGAAGATTCTTTTAAGGGACTCTTATTATCGATATTATCATGAAAATTAATTAATATCTTCTTCAATAAATTCCTTTATTACCATCAAAAAAATAGTTTAACCTCAACAAATAAACTGTTTAAGAATAAAAACTAATACCAATCAAAGAATAGTGATTTTAAATATAATTGAAATTCCAGACTAGGGTTCGTGTGATTTTAACAATTTTAATAATAACCTAATAACGGATCCTAATTAATGTTTCTTATTTACAATGATTTTGGATGAAGCATTGATACACGGCTATCAAACGCCACTTTTAGTTATTAAATTCAATTATTACACCTTGAATAATTGTAATTATTATAAATATTTCGCGATAAGGTTTGCTTTTCTTTATGATTTGGGTAATAGAATCACTTATCAGACAATTGTAATAAAAAAAAATTACAGGAGGAATATTATTATATGGGTGTTAGAAAGAGAGTATTTGTCTAGGATTAACTGATTTCAATTTAATTATTATATTAAATAAAAAGAAATTATAAAAAGGTAAAAAGGGGGACTTTCTTCTTCAGGGCAATTTAGATGATGTTATGAAAAAATTAATGATTTTAAATTGTCCACTCCTTTACCTTTTAAATTACAATAGTAACAGTTTTTATGGTTACATATCTAAATTTTAAGTAAACTTTATTGAGGTCCACAAATGAAAATAGTGCGAAGAGAGTAGGCCTTTTAGGTATCTATCACGAATCAAACACATTTATAGATCAAAATACTTCTATGATTGATTTCGAGAACGGACATCTATTTTTTGATAAACATATTATCTCTGAATATCAAGAGGCGTTTCATGAAATTGGAGGAATCATTGAGGTATTTGATGAACATAGTTTTGAACTCATCCCAATTTTTTATGCCGAAGCTACTCCTGGCGGAATTATTAATGAGGCAACTTCTAGGTCTCTTTTAGCACAACTTACAAAAGCCCTTGATAGACACTTACCTCTGGATGGACTGTTGGTTGTTCCCCATGGCGCAGCGGTAAGTCAAATTGATGATGATTTTGATGGGTATTGGATTACTTTACTAAGAAAACATTTAGGTAAAATCCCTATCATAGGAACTCTTGATCCGCATGCTAACATTAGCGCAAGAATGTCTGAAAATACTGATGCCTTAATCGCCTACAAAACAAACCCACATTTGGATCAACGACAAACAGGCAATCGAGCGGCTAAACTAATGATTGAAACTTTAACAGGCCGCACACGCCCTTTTCAGAAAATGCTACCTGCCCCATTAGCTATAAGCATTGAAAAACAGCTCACTGATGCAGAACCTTGTCTTGGCTTATATCAACTGACCGAAAAATTAGAAAAAAAGCCGGGTGTTATATCGATAAGTATTCTTTTAGGTTTTCCGTATGCCGATGTGATAGATATGGGATCAGCAATACTAGTAATTACAAATAATGACGAAGCATTAGCTAATCATATTTTAAAAGAAATAAATGATTATTTTTATCTTTACTATCACAGGTTTTCGGGTGAAAAAACCTCCATTAATCAAGCCATAAATGCAATAAAAAATTCTCTAAAACCAATACTACTTCTTGATATGGGAGATAATGTAGGCGGGGGATCTCCAGGCGATGGCACCTTTTTATTGAATGCATTAGAAAAAGAGAAACATTGCAAGTCCTTTATTTGTATCAATGACCCCAATGCCATAGAAATATTAAGAGATCTTGAAATAGATGAATTTGTAGAACTTGATTTAGGAGCCAAAACAGATCATAACCATGGTGTCCCACTGCGAACCCTTATCCAAATAAAAAAACGCATTTCTGGAGTTTTCTTTGATAAAGAAGCTTGTCATGGTGGTCAATTAAACTATGATATGGGACCTACGGCACTTGTGGAAACACAAGAAAATACAACAATTATGATTACATCTAAGCGAACCGCCCCTTTTAGCTTACAACAACTACTACATTGCGGCATCAATCCAGTGGATTTCGATGCAATAGTAGCTAAGGGGGTACAAGCGCCAATCGCTGCCTACAAATCTATTTGCCCAACAATCATTCGAGTAAATACCCGCGGTGTAACCAATGCCGACATGCGCCAGTTACGCTATGAAAACAGAAGAAAGCCGTTGTTTCCCTTTGAAGAAATTAATGGGGAGCAATGATTAAAAGAGTTTACCATATTGTTCATCATTCATTTTATGTGAGAAAGTGGTCGCCAACTTTTTTTCCGAAATATCGGCTGAAAATACTCGAAATTAAAAAAATGGATTTGTGCAAACACCTATCCTCCTTAATCAGTTTAGATAATCGCGGCATAATGAGCTTTAATATTATGCTAACCATTTGTAGCCTCACAATTTTATCCGCATGCACAACAAAAAAACCAAATGAAATCGTAAATGCTGAAAAATTGCTCCCTGAGGTAATTGATTTTAATTTTCATGTCAAACCCATTTTATCAGATAAATGCTATGCCTGTCACGGACCTGATCTCTCCAAACAAAAAGCTAACTTAAGACTAGATACTAAAGAGGGTGCATACAGCGCTTTGGGAGATAATGATGCTAGACATGCAATTGTTCCTGGAAATCTTGATAAGAGTATGGTTTTTGAGCGATTGATTTCTACTGATCCCGAATCCATCATGCCGCCGCCTAGTTTTCACTTAAAATTAAGTGATTTGGAAATTGCCATCATTGCTAAATGGATTGAGCAAGGTGCTGAATATAAACCTCATTGGTCTTTCATTCCGCTAACCGAAGTCAAAATACCCGAATTATCTAATAAATTCAAGACAAAACACCCCATTGATAATTTTATTATCAAACGACTGCTAGCCGAAAATATGAGGCCTTCAGAAGAAGCATCCAAAGAAACATTGATTCGTAGAGTAAGTTTTGATATTACGGGTCTACCTCCTTCCATGTCAGAAATAGACTATTTTGTCCAAGATGAAACACCCGATGCATATGAAAAATTAGTCAATAGGTTACTCGCCTCTGATGCCTATGGAGAGCGAATGGCCGCCAATTGGATGGATGTGGCAAGATATGCTGATAGCGATGGGTATTTAGATGACAAACATAGAGAATTTGCTCCTTGGAGAGATTGGGTCATTCAATCATTTAATCAAAACATGTCATATGATAAGTTTACAACCTTACAATTAGCAGGTGATCTAATACCAGAAGTCAATCAAGAAAGTATTCTAGCTACTGCCTTTAATAGACTCAATAAAAGAAATTCAGAGGCTGGAATAATATTTGAAGAATTTAGGGTAGAATATGCTGCAGATAGGACGCATACATTAGGAAAAGCATTCATGGGTCTATCCATTGAATGTGCAAGATGTCACGATCATAAATATGACCCTGTTTCTCAAAAAGATTATTATCAATTGTTCGGGTTTTTTAATTCCACTTTTGAAATAGGGTCTCCCGTTTATGGTCCTGATCAAACGCCGGGGCCTTCCTTATTACTTTCTTCTAAGCAAGAGCAAGAGCAAATTACTCTTTTGAAAAATATGATTAAGGCTCAGGAACAAATAATTAAAGAAATAAAGACCGATGATACCCTATTTGAAAAATGGATTTCAGAGCACCCTATTACCGTCAAAGAACTTAAGGAAAATCTTAAAAAAAGCTTGACTGCACATTATGCATTTGACACATTCAATACTCACTCAGAAAAAGTAATGGTTTCAAGTAGGGATGGGTCTGAATTAAAAGCAAAAAATACAACTAAATTTAAAACTCCCAATCGCCTTGACCCCAGCTTACCTTCAGTGATTACCGAACCAATAATTAAACCCGGTATATCAGGAAATGCACTCTTCATCAGTGACTATAATTCTGGGAATTTAGGGGAAAAAATAGGGTGGTATGAGCGCACCGATCCTTTTTCAATTGAACTGTGGGTTAAACCTGATACTATCTACCCTGAAGCAGCAATTTTATGGCATAGTGAGCATAGACAACTTGGACTAAAGGGTTATTCGCTAACCCTGAAGGATAATAAAATAGAATTCATACTGGCACACTCACATCCGCATAATGCAATTCAAGTGATCTCTTCAAAAAAGTTAGTGCCAAAAAAATGGTCTAGACTTACCATTACTTATGATGGTTCAAGCAAAGCTGCTGGAGTGACTATCTATATCAACGGTGTGAATCAATATCTCATCACTGAACAAGATAATTTATATAAAACAATCCTGTTTCAATATGACCAATCTTTAGCACAATTAGGATTTGTATTTAATGGACTCTCCTTTGGTAGTAGGGATAAATTCGGGCCATTCAAAAATGGAGGAATCGACGAATTAAAAATATATGACAGTGAGCTTACCCCTCTTGAGGTTCTTTACACATTTAATGAGAAGGAAGCTCTTTCAATATTAGAGAAGTCAGGAAGTGAAAAGTACCTCAAAGAATATTTTTTCGCACATTATGATCATGATAAAAACAGAGTTGAAAAAGAACTCAAGGAGATACGAACCAAAGAAAATGAACTCTTATCGGGGATTAAAGAAATCATGGTTATGGGAGAATTACCAGAACCTCGACCAACCTACATACTTAATAGGGGTGTTTACAGTGAGAAAGGTGAGCAGGTAGAACCTGGGACACCCAAAAGCATCATGGCTTTTGATCCCTTACTCCCAAGTAATCGGCTGGGACTTAGCCGTTGGCTATTTGATGAAAAGAATCCTCTAACAGCTAGGGTTTTTGTAAATAGAATCTGGCAAATGCATCTTGGAACCGGATTGGTGGGTACTGCAAATGATTTTGGTAGCCAGGGCAGTATTCCGTCTCATCCAGCATTATTAGATTGGTTGTCAAATCGTTTTATCGAAAGTGATTGGGATATTAAAGCACTACATAAGCTGATTCTTACATCATCGACTTATAAACAAAAATCAATCTTAACAAAAGAATCATTAGAAAGAGATCCAGAAAATATACTCTTAGCTCGTGGTCCTCGCATCAGATTACCTGCTGAAATGATCCGAGACAATGCACTTGCAATAAGTGAGCTATTGGTAAAGAAAATAGGTGGGGTAAGTGTCTATCCTTATCAACCAGAAGGTGTTTGGGAGCCTGGTTGGTTCTATGAATATCTACAAGAGCCTGGAGAAGGCCTTTACAGAAGGAGTTTATACACTTTCTGGAAAAGAGGAGCCCCTCCTCCCTCAATGATGATTTTTGATATTGCTGATAGAGATGTTTGTACTGTAAAAAGAACCATCTCAAATACGCCTCTGCAAGCACTGGTTTTATTAAATGACCCTCAATATGTTGAAGCCTCAAGAGTATTGGCTGAAAATATAATTCGTAAAGAAAAAAATAAAAAACAACGATTAAATGCTGCATTCAGAATAACAACAGGACGTATGCCCGATCAAAAAGAGGAAAATATAATCAATACATTTTATGATGGAGAACTTGTCAACTTCAGAGAAAATAAAGAAAAAGCTTTGGCCTTTTTAAAAACGGGCAACAAGAAATGGGATAAAAACTTAAATCCTACAGAAATAGCTGCTTTAGCAGTAGTTGTAAATTCTATTATGAATACAAATGAAGTTTTTACGAAAAATTAATAGTGTGACTCAATTCAAATTTAAACGAAGCCATAAGCCTACGTTAAGTTCTGCTGTGTTCACGCAAATAAGTGATTACTTACTTTTATAAAAGACTTAAATAATCTTTAAAAAGATATGATTTTTCAAAATGATCTCAGATACCGTTATAATAATAAAAGATGGATGTATTATTTTATTATAGGTTTATTGAGTGCTCTTATGACTTTGGGAAGTTGTGGAAATAATAAGCCAAATATGATAATTGAGGCGGGGAAATCTTTACCTAAAAACATTGATTTTAATTTTCATGTAAAGCCTATCTTATCTGATAAGTGTTTTGCCTGTCATGGTCCAGATGTCTCTAAGCAAAAAGGAAATTTAAGATTAGATATGCAAGAAAATGCCTACGCGGCATTAGGCGAGCAGCGAGATCATGCTGCCTTAGTACCTGGCAAAATCCAAAAAAGTCATGCCTACCTAAGAATGATTTCTACTGATCCTGAAACTATTATGCCTCCACCCGCATCCAACTTGAGTCTCAGCAATTTTGAGATTGCAATCATTGCAAAGTGGATCGAACAAGGGGCTAAGTACAAACCACATTGGTCATTTATTAAACCCCAAAAAACTGAACCTCCTGAAGTCGAAAATAAATCGCAAATAAAAAATTCGATTGATCAATTTATACAAAAAAGGCTAGAAATGGACGGACTTACCTTATCCGATCCTACTTCCAAAGAAATGCTCATTCGCCGTGCAAGTTTTGACCTTACTGGATTACCGCCTACGATTGGTCAAATAGATGATTTTCTAAATGACCATTCTCTTGATGCTTATGACAAAGTCATCGATCGACTACTTTCATCAAAGGCATATGGAGAACGTATGGCTGCAAATTGGATGGATGTCGCTCGGTATGCAGACAGTGATGGATATTTAGATGACAAGCACCGCGACTTTTCACCCTGGCGGGATTGGATCATTAAAGCTTTTAATTCGAATATGCCTTATGATAAGTTTGCAACTTGGCAACTAGCGGGTGACCTAATTCCTGAATCAAATCAGGAAACAAAATTAGCCACCGCATTCAATAGATTAAATAAAAGGAATTCAGAAGCTGGAATTGTCTATGAAGAATATCGCGTAGAATATGCCGCCGACAGAACCCATACATTGGGCAAAGCCTTTATGGGATTGTCTATCGAATGTGCCAGATGTCACGATCATAAGTATGACCCTATTTCTCAAAAAGACTATTACGGACTCTTTGGATTTTTTAATAGTACATTTGAAATTGGTACTCCTGTTTACGGCCCGGATCAAACACCTGGCCCAGCTTTGTTGCTCACTTCTGAAGAGGAACAAAAACAAATCAAATATTTACAAAATAAAATTGCCGAACAAGAAGCGAAAATTCAAGACGTCAACACCACAACTGACTTTAATAATTGGTTGTCTTCAGATAAATTATCTACCCAAGTAGTAGAGCAGTTACTCACAAAAGATCTCGTTGCCTACTATCCTTTTGACGTTTTTGAGATCATTGGTGGGGATAGTTTGGAATCTCCAAACAAAAATAATTCATCCAAACCTGCAAAGCTTTCGCAACCTGTCATCAAAGCGGGTAAAAAAGGGAATGCCATTTTTATCAATGACTATAACTCGGTCATTTTAGGGGAAAAAATTGGATGGTATGAAAGAACTGAGTCTTTTTCATTCCAACTTTGGATTTATCCAGATACCCTTTATGAAGAAGCCGCAATCATATGGCATAGTGAAGACAGAAGACTGGGACTTAAAGGCTATTCGCTGACCTTAAAAAATAATAGAGTAGAATTTATTATGGCGCATTCATGGCCCCAGAATGCCCTAGAAGTCACTACCAATCATATGCTGCCACCCAAGCAATGGTCCCAAATAACCGTAACTTATGACGGTTCGAGCAAAGCCGAAGGTGTCAATATTTTTATCAATGGTCAAAATGAAAAATTAACAATAGCAAATAATAATTTATATAAAGGGATCTTGTATGTATACGATAGTCATACTTATGGTATGGATGGAATCAAATTTGGTTCAAGAGATAAATTTATTCCCTTTAAAAACGGAGGAATAGATGAGGTCAAAATTTTTAAACGGAAGCTTACAGGACTTGAAGTACTCTATACTTATGATAGCAAAAGTACCAAAGACTTAGTCAAAAATTCAAAAAACAAAAATAGTCAACTCGTTAACGATTATTTTAAGGCACTTTACGACAAAAAACGGAAAGAATTAGCCGTGAATTTGAATAAACTACGTGTCAAAGAAAATAAAATAATCAATACGATCAATGAAATCATGGTGATGGGGGATTTGCCTGAACCACGACCTACTTATGTATTAGAAAGAGGAGTTTATCATGCTCGCGGTGAACAAGTGCAGCCCGGAACGCCAAAACGGATTTTCCCTTTTGATGATTCTCTGCCTAAAAATAGATATGGGCTTGCGCAATGGTTATTCGATCCAAATAATCCACTCACTGCACGAGTATATGTAAATAGAATCTGGCAAATGCATTTTGGGAAAGGAATAGTTAAGACAGTCGGAGATTTTGGTAACCAAGGGAATTTACCTTCGCATCCAGAATTATTAGATTGGCTCGCAATCTATTTTCAAGATAATCATTGGGATATTAAAGGGTTACACAAGGTTATTATGACATCAGCAACCTACATGCAAAGCTCTATAATCTCACCCGAGTTGATCGAAAAAGACCCTGAAAATATTTTATTAGCAAGGAGTCCAAGTCTTAGGTTGTCCGCAGAGATGATCAGGGATAATGCTTTGGCTATAAGTGGTTTACTAGTTGATAAAATTGGTGGAAAAAGTGTCTATCCCTATCAACCCGCAGGTTTATGGGATATCTTATCTCAAGATCGTTACAAGTACCTACAAGAACCAGGCGAAGGGCTTTATCGAAGGAGTATCTATACCTTTTGGAAAAGAACCAACCCTCCTCCATCTATGCTCATATTTGATATTGCAGACCGAGGCGTTTGTACGGTTAGAAGAACTCCTACGAATACACCACTGCAAGCCTTGGTTTTGTTAAATGATCCTCAATTCCTGGAAGCTGGGAGAATTATAGCTGAACAAATTTTGCGAGATAATTATCATGAAAACACAGACCTCCAAACAGCTTTTAGACTAACAACAGGTAGATTACCAGACAAGCTTGAGAAAGAAATGTTGGACGAATTTTATGCTAAAGAACTAGATAAATTTATTAAAAACAAAAATGATGCTTTGGCTTTCTTAAATACAGGGGAAACACCTTGGGACAAGGAATTAAATCCGTCAGAAATTGCTGCCCTTGGAGTTGTAGTTAACGCGATTATGAATACAAATGAAGGTTTTACCAGAAAATGAGAAAATATATTAAAATTGTACTTATCATTTTAACCTTTTTTGCCTGTGTCAATGAGAAGGAATCTAAACTACCTAATGTAATTGTGATATTGGCAGATGACATGGGATGGGGAGATATTGGTTATAACAATCTGGATCACGTCTATACGCCTAACCTAAATAAATTAGCCAGCGAAGGTGTGACCTTCACAAAACACTATACTATGCCTCAATGCACTCCCACAAGGGTTGCCGTTTTTACAGGTCGTTATCCTGGCCGTTTTAGTAACAACGCACTAGAGGCTACCAATAATAAAGTTTTGCCTAGAGGTATACCCACTTTAGCTACTATGTTCAAGCAAGAAGGATATAGCACGTTTATATGTGGGAAATGGCACATGGGATCAGATACTATTAATGGACCAAATCACTATGGTTTTGATGAAAGTTATGGCTCTCTAGCAGGCGCAGTAGGGATGTATGATCACAGATATGGCAAGGGTAAATATGAAAATGCATGGCACAGAAATCACCAACCAATTAAAGGAAATGAAAATGGCATACATGCTACGGATCTAGTATCAAATGAGGTCCAGCGAATTATTAGAAAAAAGCACAAAAACCCATTCTTTGTATTTTTGACATTTCATGCACCTCATATGCCATTAGATGAACGTGGTATCTTTGTAGATCAACCCACACAATTAGATTCATCAACGAATCGTTGGAAAAATGAAGCAAATATTAAATGGTTCAATGATCCTGAGGGAAAGATCCAAAGTGAAAGCGATCCTGAAAAAAGGTTACTACTAGCCGCGGTCAATCATCTAGACGATGGCATTGGTCAGATTATAAAAGTATTGGATGAAACCGGACAACGAGAAAATACAATCATTCTATTCTCATCCGATAACGGTCCTCAGGTAAGTTGGCCTGGAGGTGGTTATCCACACGATTTACACCTTACTAATTTTAATCAGCCTATTCCTATGAGAGGTTCGAAGCTAGATGTTTGGGAAGGAGGTATACATGTGCCCGGATTTATAAACTGGAAAGGAAAATTGAAAGCCAAAAAGGTAGCCGATCAAGTTCACATCATTGACTGGTTCCCAACACTTGCCCGTTTGATCGGACATGAGCAATCAGAGCAATATGGACTAGATGGTATTGACCTTAATCCCGTTTTGTTCAAAAATGAATCTCTTAAGACCAGAGACTTATATTGGATTTGGCATCGTAAAACCAATCGCTGGGCTCTAAGATTCGGCGATTGGAAAATTGTGAAATATGGAACTGACCAACCAAAAAAACCTGAAGATTGGCACCTTTTTAACCTAAAGCAGGATCCAATGGAAACCCAAAATATAGTACTTAAAAATCAAGCTATTTTAGCAAAAATGCATGATATGTTTTTAAAACAGCGGGCCAAAGATAAAAAAAGTGAAATAAACTGAATATGCAGATTACTTCAAGCAGTATTAAAATTAAATAGGTATGAAAGAATATTTTGATGAAATAATTGCGCGGGAGACCAGAAGAGATTTTCTGAAAAAAACAGCAATGGGATTAGGATCTATTGCATTATCTGGACTCGTTGATCCAACGAAAACAATGGCGGCAACCAATGGACTCACGAGTGATCCTGGTACAAATCATGGTATTCTAGGTGCTACTCACTTTCCAGCTAAGGCTAAAAAAGTAATCTTCCTATTTCAGAGTGGTGGCCCATCACAATTCGAAACTTTTGACTATAAACCCCTATTAGATAAGTTGCACGGTCAAGAGATTCCGGATTCAATAAGAGGTACTCAACGTAACTCTGGGATGGTAGCCAGTCAAAGCACCTTCCCTTTGGTAAGATCAATGTTTGATTTTAAACAATACGGAAAATCAGGAGCCTGGGTAAGCGAACTCTTCCCACATACCTCAAAAATAGTAGATGACTTATGTATTATAAAGTCCATGTACACAGATGCTATAAATCATGCTCCTGCTGTATTATTTATGCAAACAGGATCGCAGATCAGCGGAAGACCTTCTATCGGTTCCTGGTTGAGTTATGGGCTCGGATCAGATAATAAAAATATGCCAAACTTTGTCGTAATGGTTTCGTCGGG
>Ga0115564_10004421_pt1 | contig 11429 bp, 9 predicted proteins | sample COGITO_mtgs_1105_7_FD_88680 | JGI IMG/M metagenome (GOLD analysis project Ga0115564, IMG submission 88680) | Pelagic marine microbial communities from North Sea - COGITO_mtgs_110523 | ecosystem: Environmental > Aquatic > Marine > Epipelagic | place: Germany:Helgoland, sampling site Kabeltonne... | reverse complement strand
TAATATTTCCAGAAAGGTCAGAATTGCTTATATCATTACCATTATTCACTTGAATAATAATAGGTGTTTTAATAGTATCGTCGACTATTTCAAATGAATAATTACCCCCACTTGGTGAACCACCTCCAAAAAAACCATTGGTTGTATTATTTGATCCAAACGTAAGTGAATTACCTACATGAGATAAAGAATTTAATCGAGATAATGTACCCGTATTCATATATATCTTGTTTAAGTTTGTACATCCGTCGAAAGCATTATTGCTAATATCACGCATACTTGGAGGCATATACATTAGAGCTAAACTTGAACACCCTTTAAATGCTTCATTACCTACGGTAACATGATGTGATTCGATATCGTATACTATCTCGGTCAATCCGGAACAGTCTTGGAACACTTGAGAATCAATTGTTTCAACTGATTGTGATATATAAACAGAGGTTAAGTGTGAACTTTCAAATGCCAATTCTTGAATTGATATAACTTTTCCAGGAACATCAATTTCAGTGACATAAGAATTTTGAAACGTCTTAGGGTGTATGGTATTAAGAGATGAATCTGGTTCAAATATAACTGTTAAATTGGGACCTATTGCTATATTAGAGAATGCCTCTATCCCAATATATGTAACCGAATTAGGTATATTTATTGTATTACCAGACGACATTCCATTGAATGTGAGAGATGTGATGTCAGTAAAATTTGAACTAGGGTCAAACTGAATTATACAATTGGAAGACATGTTGAACGCATCGTTAGGGATACTTGTGACAGACTTTGGTAAAGTAATTGTACTGTTATTTATACTTCCAAAGGCATTTTCTTCAATGGTTGTAATAACTGATTCTGATTCGAACTGAATGATACAATACGAAGACTCTTGAAATGCATATCCATTAATTTCTGTAACTAATTTCGGTATAGTAATTGTACTGTTATTTATACTTCCAAAGGCATTTTCTTCAATGGTTGTAATAACTGATTCTGATTCGAACTGAATTGTACAATTATCAAAATATTTGAAAGCATTCCCACTAATTTCTATCACTTCTTTTGGTATAGTAATACTAGACAAGGAGGTACAACTTTGGAACGCTGATGCTCCAATACTAGTAAGATTTGAACTAGTATCAAATGTAACCATTGATAAACCAGAACAATCTTGAAATACACTATTACCTAGTAGAGAGACTTCTTTTGGTATAGTAATACTAGACAAAGATGTACAACTTTGGAAAGCTGATGCTCCAATACTAGTAAGATTTGAACTAGTATCAAATGTAACCATTGATAAACCAGAACAATCTTGAAATACCCCGTCCCATATTTCGGTTACCGACTTAGGTATTGTAATTTGTTGTAAATTCGTATTTTTAAATGAATTAAATCCAATGATATTGAGTGATGAATCGGACTCAAATATAACACTTGATAATCCAGAGCAATCTTGAAACGAATTATTACCAAGAATAGTTAGTGATTTTGGTATTGTAATAGTAGATAAAGAGGTACAATTCTGGAAAGCCGATATTCCAAGAACTTGTAGCGACGCATCTGCTTCAAATGTAACAGCTGATAAATTAGAACAATCATAAAAAGCCTGAGTTCCGATGGTTGTCACTGTCTTTGGAATATTGACTCTTGTTAAATTTGGTAAACTCGAGAATGATTCTTCAGCAATAGATGTAACGGCCTGAGCCATTGTAACCGCGTTTATCTTGTTTTCAGATATATCACTATCATAGGAAATTCTTCCAATTATATCATCAATATAAATATCATTTATGTTATATGAAGCATCTTCTGTCATGTAAAATTTGGTCTTGTACAATATTAATCCACTAATATCGACCCAATAGGTCCTAAATGGTGATAATGGAGCCCCATTCATGCTAATATCGATTTTATTAAAATTATTTGTATTAAGTGATACGTCATCCGTTAATGGTATTCCGGTTACATCATATATACTAGTATTCAATCTAGCGAATGTAAGATCCCAGTTAGAAAGTACGGTTGGCCAATCAGTTTCACTGCCAGACGCTAGCAAATATTTGCCGGTAGCTTTATCCATAATAATATATGATGATATATATTATTATTGTTTTACACTTATTGGTAAGTTTATTTATTTACCTTTCTACTCAAGCAATTATAAACCTAATAATATTGGATGATATATATTAACATTGGTCGCACCAAAGAATGAATAATTATTTAATCCAAATAAACTTTGTACTTCCATGGATTGTTCTCCATTTGGTCCAGTTGGTGGACTCACAGTATAATCATACCACGCAGGTAATCCTAATTGGGCGGAAGTGGATTCTGTCATATTAACAGTATTTAAACCTGAATTCGAGAATGCATTACTTTCAATGCTAGTAACACTTTGTGGAATCGTAACAAAGGTTAAATTATTCGCACCGTTGAACGCAGAATCTTCAATACTGGTAACATTATTACCAATATCTATCTCAATAATTGTTGTAATATCAGATATTTGACTAGAATAAGATGATTGTGAAAGAGGACCATGTATATTTATTTGTACGACACTATTATCTTGTAGTGTGAATTTACTCATTTCTGAATTAGTAACATTTGAAAATGTGGCTTTCAAAATGTCTATATAATTTTGACTCAAATCTTGAGTATAGTAAGCGGTAATATTTTGTTGACTTTTGGGGGGAAATGTATTCAAGGATATATCTGCTGGAATCATATCACCAGTAAATGTAACTTGTGATAAAGTAGAACACCCTATAAAAGCATTTGTTCCAATACTGGTAACAAGTGGAGGAATAGATATAGAGGTCAACGATGTTGTCGAAGTGAACGCACTCTCTCCAATACTGGTAACGCCTGAAGGAATGGTAATGCTGGTCAAATTTTCTGAACTGCTGAACACACTGTTTCCAATGATATTTAATGAGGAATCTGCTTCAAATGTTACCGTGGTTAAATTTGGCATATTGGCGAACACACCTTCGGATAGGGTGGTAACACCTGAAGGAATGGTTATGGATGTAAAAGCGGCAAATTCGAACGCACTCACTCCAATGCTGGTAACACCTGAAGGAATGGTAATGGCGCTTAAATTTGTTGTTCCTTGGAACGCACCCTCTCCAATGGTATTTAATTGAGAATTTTCCTCAAATGTAACAGCTAACAAATTAGAACAATCATAAAAAGCCTCACTTCCGATGGTGGTAACTGTCTTTGGAATATTGACCCTTGTTAAATTTGGTAAACTAGCGAATGTTTGTTCAGCAATAGTTGTAACAGCCTGAGCCATTGTAACTGCTCTTATGTTGTTTTCAGATATATCACTATCATAGGAAGTTCTTCCAATTATGTCATCAATATAAAATTCATTTATATTATATGAAGCATCTTCTGTCATGTAAAATATGGTATAATCTTCAATTATTCCACTAATATCGACCCAATAGGCCCTAAATGGTGATAATTGAGGAACCTTTGCACTAATATCGATTTTATTCAAATTATTCGTATTGAGTGATACATCATCAATGAATGGTATCCCTGATATATCATATATACAATTGTTTAATTGTGAAAATGTGAGACCCCAATTAGAGAGTATATTTGCCCAATCAGTATCACTACCAGTTGCTAATAAATATTTACCTGTAGCTTTAACCATAATAATATATAATGATATATATTATTATTGTTTTATCCTTGTATTATAACAACTATCACTGTATTCACACTATATCCCAGACTAATGTGTCAACATAAAATAGATACTTAAACGGTATATTTTGTTAATTCACTTAATTTTTTAATAGTGACATTTGTCGCGCCACGAAAATTTACAGGCGTACCAAATACTAATAGTTCACTTTGTTGGGTCAGATTATCCAACAATCCTTGAGTCATGTATACCTCCGTTAAATTAATACATCCATCAAATACGGTATTAGTAATAGCAGATATTTCCGAGTCTTCTTGAAATACAACAGTTGTTAAACCACTACAATCTTGGAACGCGTTAGCTTGAATAAGAGTTACACTCTTAGAAATATTAACTATTTCTAAAGTCGGAGAATTAGCAAAAGCACTATAAGAAATAGTATCAACTAAATCTCCAACTGTAACAGAAACCATGTTTTCGATATCTACTGTATTAACATAGGAATTGTATCCCAGAATTCCCTGGGCATCTATGTATTTTGTTATGATGTTATTATTAGCATCAGTTTGATTGATTCTTGTCATTCCATAATTAGGCTTCAATACTTGAACCCAATAGGGTGTAAACGGTTCTATTGTAGGATTTGTGCTAATATCATAAGCCTGCCATGTTTCATTTGGTATATAATGAGATACTACTACTCCGTCAAATGGGTTGCCAGGATCAACAGGAGTAATATTTATAGAAATATCAACTGGACTACTGGATGAAATATTATAAATATTTGATTCAATCTCAGCAAATGTAATACCCCATGAGTTTTGAAAATCGTCCCATTGATTACCGCTGATATCCGTTGAAAATATATACCACCCTGATGCGTCAATCATATTTCGCTCATCTGCTAAAGTCATAATAATATATAGTGATATATATTATTATCTAATTTTTACACTTGTTTATAGTACTCAATTAAGGGGTGGTTGGTGCTTTAAACCCAATATAGAAATATGCGAGACCGGAACCACCATTGCCTGGAGTACTATAGTTTATAGTCTGTAGGGATTGTGATCCAGAACCTCCTCCTCCAGTACCTGTACCAGCAGCACCATTTGGATCAAGGTGGGTGTTTGCTATTGATATTGATTCTCCACCATCTAGTCCAGCTATACCATTTTGTCCAGCTTGACCATTATTACCCATTGAGCCGGTCGTAGGGCCTACAGTAATACCTGAACCACCACCACCTCCATATCCTGGGAGTGAGATAGAAGAGCCCATAAAATCTATTGAATCTGTCCAATCACTATCACCTCCCGCTGAACCTCCTGTAGATGATTCTTTTATTGAGGTGTATGTAATATTATTACTACCCATAGCCATTAGATTTAATGTATTTCCACAGGTCCATGTAGTATTAACAGCTGATATATCCATACTCGTAAAACCTGTAGGGTAGTTTTCGCCACTTACATTAGTTGTAGCGGATTGTAACCTTATAGTATTAGTTGATATATCGTTCACACTTAAATCAGCATATATGCTCGCCCCACCTCGACCACCAGTATATGTCGACGGTCCGGGCGTTTCACCAGGACCGACTAAAACAACTCCTACTTGAAAATCGATCAAGTCAGTACCATAACCAGGATTTATGGTGAATTTTACACCATCTGATGCTTCAGGTAGAACACTAATAATGGAGTATCTATCTGATATAGACGACGAACCATTTTGTACCAAATATTCGTAATCGGTACCAAGAGTTGGTGAATCAATAAAGGTAAATAAATCCGGACCAATAACATATTGAAATGTGGCTTCCAAAATGTCTATATAATTTTGACTCAAATATTGAGTAAAATAAGCAGTAATATTTTGACTTTTGGGAGGGAAAGTATTATTTGATATATCTGGTGGAATCATGTCACCAGTAAATGTAACTTGTGATAAACCAGAACAGTTTATAAACGCCCATGATCCAATACTAGTAACACTATCAGGAATAGTAATGGAGGCCAAACTTGTTGCTCCATAGAACGCCCATGATCCAATACTAGTAACACTATCAGGAATAGTAATGGAGGCCAAACTTGTTGCTCCATAGAACGCATTACTCTCAATAATAGTAACACTATCAGGAATAGTAATGGATGTCAAACTTGTTGCTCCATAGAACGTACCATCATTGATAATAGTAACACTATCAGGAATAGTAATGGAGGCCAAACTTGTCGCATTAGAGAACGCACTATTACCGATAATAGTAACACTTAATGGAATAGTAATGGAGGTCAAACTTGTCGCATAAGAGAACGCCTGTTCTCCAATGCTGGTAACACTTGCTGGAATAGTAATGGAGGTCAAATTCTCCACATCAAAGAACGCATAGTCTCCAATGCTTGTTACATATCCACCAACAGTGACCTTAGTTATGTTATTCAAACTAACATCAGATATGTAAGACGACTGTGTAAGAGAACCACTAATATCTATAGGTACGACACGAAGAGCACCATTATCTAGTACTGTGAAAAAAGTATATGGTGAGATGTATGGTGCTGGTGCTGGTGCTGGTGCTGGTGCTGGTGCTGGTGCTGGTGCTGGTGTAACATCACCACCTTCAGGTATAGGAGGCACGACCATTGGATTACTACAACAATCAAAAATAAAATTTTGTGGGTAAGCAAAAGAGCCAGTATAGCCATTATTGTTTTGAATATAACTGTTAATACGCCCCTGATTATTAGCATAATTAATATATTTCACATTTTCCTGATACGCTCGTTCATTTTTCAAATAGCATGTACCAAATGTAGAAACGGTATCAGGATAGAATACATTGAAACATGGATCTACAATTAATCCACCATTACCATTGGCCTTGGTTGGATAAGTATTATTAATAGCTGGGTTAGGTGGATAGGTAAAAGTATTAGGTATTCCTCCGGCTGAGGCATCAATTGTATGTAGTCCAGTACCACTTAAATCCATAACATACAGATTACCAGTCCATATATCAGAGGTTGTTCTTAAATCAAATGTATCGGGGCTTTCTAAATATTTGCCTTGAGTAACTGATAATAAAGTTTCATAACTAGAAGCACCATTTAAACATTTTGTCCCATTTTGGCTTACTTTTACATCACCAACATAAGTACCTTTCTCTTGTCCATTTGTACTCTTATGATAAACGCCACCATTTTTAGCCAGATCAAGTCCACCTCGGTAAATAGTTCTCGCCTTTTTTCGTGAAGTATATATACCAGAATTTATTTTGTCAGATTCGTTGGAGAAACACTTCCTATGTGCCATGTATATTATACCAGTCTATAATAATTGTAAAAAAAATACAGACATTAATACATAGTATGTCAATACAATACAATATGTATGGGTTACTGTGTCTGTATTTTTCATTGATATTTTTGTTTTTAATTTATATTCTCATTTGTTCAATGTATTAATGGTTCTGTTCAACTTTTTATGTATTTTTTTCTTCAAAAGTACAAGCTTGCTATGGTCAACTAATACTGTTAGTTTTTTGTCAATTTCCTTAACACAGCTAGTACAAATAACATAATTCGTCCGATTGTAATGTGGAAATAACCAACTACATTTGTCACTACTACATATGCTATTAGCACATTTGTTACAACAATATGACGGATGATAATCTTCACATTCATTACATAAATCGTCGTCTTCGTCTAGACGATTTTTGAATCTATTTCCCTCAATCATATTGTGATACATATTCATGGTAGGATCATCCATGTTGATATTGTTTTCAAAACGAAGGTTAAATTTATATTAATTGTAATCCATGTGCGGAAAATTTATTAGGTTGTTATTGGTAAGTTAATGGCAAAAGCAATCAATTTTTTCTCAGAGTTGATATAACAATTTGTCAAAAAATAAAAAAATTGATTAAAAAATTATTATTTTGAAAAAACAATATCAACTATTTGTAATAACAAAAATTAAATTTAACCATGTCATCACATATAGAGCGTATCATTTGGACCAAGATAATGAGTTCGTCGAAAAACATAGGTACGAGAGTTGACGGAACGAGACAAATTGTTATTAATCAGCCAATAAAACAAGACTATTCTAATAGTATACAATATCATACGAATACAAAAGAAATAAAACGATTCATGAAAGTGTATAAAATACCATCATATACACTAGAAAAAGAAAGAACAAAAACTGATACTAATTATATATTAAGCATAGGGGAAGATAAATATGAATATTTACGAAAACAAATGAAATCAACCTTCTCTGACTTTCTGTTTATACGCGAATAATCGTGATAGAATCAAATCAATCCAAAATGTATAAATAGTAAAAATAATATAAATATTTTTTATTGTGTATATCAAGATGAAGTTTGAAATTGTCGATAAAAAACGATGCGGAGAATTTATTAATATATTCAGTAATCTAAAACATTTCACCGACAGTATATCCCTTATGATAAGTGAAGAGAAGCTTTATATTCAAGGAATGGACCAATCCCATGTTTGCGTATATGAGTTATTTCTGGACAATTCATGGTTTCATTTGTGGGAGGTATCATCAGATGAGACATATGGATTTCAATTGTCAATGTTCAATAAAATATTACATACTTGTTCTGATACACAAATGATAAGAATGGAAGGTAATTTAGACTCTGATAAATTACGGGTAGAATTTACGAGTGAAGTAAAAGGCGATTTTAATAAATTTTTTGAAATACCACTGATGGATATTGATTGTGAAATGCTCCATATACCTGAATGTGATTATGAAGTGGATATTGTGATGGAATCCAAAAAATTCAAATCATTGATAGACGAGCTTAGCCAATTTAACGACACAATGGCCTTCAAGTGCGACGAAGGCGAATTCTCGGTCGAATCAAATGGAGAATCGGCGACGATGAAAGTAGTAATTGATATGGACGACATTGAAAGTTATGGAGTGATTGAAGATGAAACAGTCGATGCATCGTTTGGATTAAAATATTTGGCCCAGATGTGTCAGTTTCATAAATTAGTATCGAATTGCACTATCCATATAAGTCGTAATATGCCAATTCAAATAAAATTCGACATAAGCGATGATAGTAGAATGCGGTTTTATTTAGCTCCCAAGATAGACGATTAAATCAGAGTGAGAGAGACTGATACCCGAGTAATGTAACAATTAATAATAAAAATTAGAATATAAAAACTCTTTTCTATACTACTTTAATGGAGGCAAAACCTACACATAACTGTTTAAAATGCGAAAAGCCTTATAAATCATTAAATACATTGAATAAACACATGTTAACATGTGTTGCAAATAAGACAACAACAAACCAACCAAAAGTTGGAAAGAATAAAAATAAGATTCTAAAAAATAGTATTCAAGTGACGGAGACAAGTGATGATATGGATAATAGTAATACAAGTTCTTTATCCCATTCTCAAAGCGACACAGATGATAGTGGCGATGAAAAGACAAAAAATAATTATGATGTGAGTATGACCTTTTTAGAGGGACAGCGCGTCAAGGTAGAAATGAAAAAACAAGCCAATGAAGGTGAAGACGATGGAGAGCAAATATTAAAGGAGATATTAAAGCCAAAGATATCGGAGTCATATCAAGATGAAATTGATAAGCTGTCTGGATTAATCAATATGGTGACCGAATTTGTAATACCGAGTACAGAACCTGATAAAGATAGAATGATTGATCAACTAAAAAATACTATGATGGTTATGATGATTCAGGCTAGAAATCTAATAAAGGAAATGAAAAAGATGACATATCGAAATAATTACCTAAAAAATAATGTCATGTTGGCTGCATTTGTTCTAGACCGTTGTCGTAAAGATGTACCAGAAACAGAGGAAGAATTTGAAGAATTGTTTACTTCATAAACTATCGACGATGTAATGTAATATTTTGAAAGAATTAAAAAATGCGAGAAAAATAATTGGAAAGACAAAGGATACAGACCAATATTTTGTGTTAAATATATTGTTTATCACATAATATAAGATGGAGCCTATAACATTAGCGATAAGTAATCCGATAAATATGGTTATGGAACTGTAATATTCAATCGAAACACAACAATAGGATACCATAGTGATGACGAGAATATTCATCATTGATGACGCTATATCAAATGGTATTTTGGCATAATAGATGAAAAAAGAGACAAATAGTAATTCAGCAAATAAGTTTTCTAAAATAATAGAAGAAAATGATATCATCGATAATGTACTCGGTTTATTGTATATGTGATAGAAATAAATACATTGACTATAACTAATTCGACATATAGAGTTATTGATATATATAATGGAAATGTGTATATCTGAAGAAAAAATAATAAAATATAACAATAAATGTGGTATTGTTATATTTTACGTAACAAGCTAGAGCAATTTAAGCATAATACCTATAATGGTTCAACGAATAATCCTATGCGAAGACTAAGACAACATAATGAAGAGATTAAAGGAGGTGCGAGAGCGACTCATGGCCAAGGGGGTGCTTGGGAAATATGTGCAATGTTATCCGGATTTCCAGACCATATTAATGCATTGTCTTGTGAGTGGCGAATGAAATGTCCCTCTGGGCGACCTGGAAAAAGAGAGGCCAAATACCAGCGTGTTCAAGGTAGAATAAGTTCATTAAATGAAATTCTCCCATTGGATCGTTGGACTGGTAAATGTGTAGTAGACAATGGGGATATGAAACTAAAGCTACATATAGTAGAGGATGTGATGGGATACTTGGATACGAGTAAAGTTCCAAGTAACATAGAAATTGTACAAGTGGAAACGATAGATGCTGGTTGTGTGGAAATGGAAATGGATATGTATGATTAAAAAATTGAAGTTTTTGTTTCGAAAAAATAGAGATAACAACTTAATTTAAAATGGAACAAGAACAACAGCAACAAGCATTATTTAATCGTGTAACAAACAAGTTAGACGAGGTGGTGAATGAGGATTTCATTCAGTCTACAAAGACTGAAAAGGGAAACACTCAAATAAGTGAACGTGTAGTAATTGAAAAGATAAAAGAAGTCCTTACCTTATTGGAGCTAACCTTTGAAGAGGCTGGAAGCCAACAATCGAAGGATTTCAGAAATGTGGGTGGTATTGGACTTAATATTGAAATAAAAAAGACGGATAGTCCAGTAATTTATTTCAATGATACTTGTCCAACAAAAGATATTTATTATATTGTTTTCTTCACTGGAAAAGTATATAAAAGGAGTCCCGAGAAGAACATTCCTCCAACATTACTTTACATTAATGGTGAGGAATTTGTGAAAGATTCTCCTTGGATTATTGACTATATTATAGAACTGACACTGTTGAAGGACAAGTATGCACGAGGTGAAAATAAGAAAAATTTGGCGGGTATTATGGAGGTTTATCCTCGTCCAACATTCAAGGCAAATATTTCAAAATTCTTGGCAATGAATGTCATGACAAAAGCAGAAAAAGCCGAGTTAGAAACAATGACAACACATGATTCGATATTACCTGAACATATGGCGGAAGAAAGTGTAGCAACCGTGCCTGATACAGAAGTATTAGAAATCCTTCAAGAGGATGAGGATGAATGTAGGTATGTTGAATGTGAAGAATGTGGAATACATATTGACTGCTACAATGATAACATTAACATAGTCTATAAAGAAGATTCTGGAAATCCAACTGAAGAATTGGTTTTATGTACCATGTGCTTTGAGGACATG
>Ga0115564_10004417_pt1 | contig 11435 bp, 9 predicted proteins | sample COGITO_mtgs_1105_7_FD_88680 | JGI IMG/M metagenome (GOLD analysis project Ga0115564, IMG submission 88680) | Pelagic marine microbial communities from North Sea - COGITO_mtgs_110523 | ecosystem: Environmental > Aquatic > Marine > Epipelagic | place: Germany:Helgoland, sampling site Kabeltonne... | reverse complement strand
GCGCTGGGCAGGTACATCGGATCGCCTGCTGTTGCCGCAACGATCCTGTTTGTTGTGGCTTTTGCGGTATCTGCCATCGTCGCGTTGGCGACAAATCCACAGGCCGTCACCAAGCTTGCTTCGGCCCCCAAGCATCTGTTTCTGGGAGGAACGCTCGTGGCCTTTTACGTGTTGTCGATTACGTGGATTGCACCCACGATGGGTGTCGGCAATGCGGTGTTCTTCGTCTTACTGGGTCAGCTTATTTCCGCTGCAACGATTGATCATTTTGGGCTTTTCACCGCACAAACATCGCCCCTGACGCTGACCCGTGCCGCAGGGATTGCCCTGATGGCGGCAGGCGTGTTTGTCACGCAGAAAGCGTGAGCACCAAATCCCAAAGCGCGTCAGGCACATCAACTTGCGTCATCGCGCGCCTGTCCGCACCAGGAATGCGGGCGCCTTCTTGCTCTGCCACAGCTTCTGCAACGCGCGCAAACCGTGCGCCGAAATCGGCGTGATAGGTGCCCGGGTCCATCAGAATATAGAACTGACCCAGATCATGAGGTTTTCCTTCAGCAACTTTGAGCCCCGCTACATCAAGCGAGTTCACTGAACCGGTCATGCCTGCCGCCAGTAGTTCGACCATCAGGCCAAAGCCCCATCCTTTGTAACCACCTGCACTCACCAATGCACCTTTGAGGGCCGCCTCGGGGTCTGTTGTGGGCTCGCCGTTTTCATCAACAGCCCAGCCCAACGGGATACTTTCGCCTGCTGCTTTTGCCATCGTGATCTTGCCCAGCGCTACCGACGAGGTCGAGAAATCAAAGTGCATTGCAGGGCCATCGTCACCAGGCACTGTCATAGCTATAGGATTCGTGCCGATCACACGCTTGTTGCCACCCGGTGGGGCAACAACCGGAGATGCATTTGTCATACCAATGCCAATCAATCCAGCGGCGGCGATCTGTTCAGTAAAGAACCCAAGGGACGTGCAGGTATGGGCATGTGCGACGGCAAGAATAGCGACACCATTTTCCAAAGCAGCAGCTACGGCTTCTGGTAAGGCGGCGGCAAAGGCCGGTTGCGCAAAACCAAATCTCGCGTCCGCCAACACGGACGAAGGTCGCGGGCGGGTCACGACGGGATCAACGGCGCCATTGACACGGCCGGATCGCAGCTGCGTGCAGTAGCTTTCCAGATAGTAAAGCCCGCAGATCACATTCCCCAGTGCTTCGGCGCGCGCCACGGCCTTGGCCACCCATGCGGCCTGCATTTCGCCCGCGCCATGCGCCAAAAGGGCCGTGCGGCTGTGCGCTTCTATCTCAGTGATTGAAACTTTCATGTTGTCTCCAGTCTGCCGCCACTCAGGCGTATCTGTCGGTCCATGCGGGCCGCCAGTTCAAGGTTGTGTGTGGCGATCACGGCCGCCAACCCGGTGTCACGCACCAGCCCCATCAAAGCGTCGAACACGCGGTCAGAGGTTTCCGGGTCAAGGTTGCCCGTCGGCTCGTCCGCCAAAAGCAATGCCGGTTCATTCGCAAGCGCCCGACAGAACGCGACACGCTGTTGCTCGCCTCCCGACAAGGCCGCTGGGCGGTGCGATGCACGTTCCGCAATCCCAACACGGTCGAGCAAAGCCATCGCACGCGTCTGGGCTGCATTGTCCGCCAAGCCATTGGCCAGTTGCGGCAAGATGATGTTTTCCAACGCCGAGAATTCTGGCAGCAGATGGTGAAATTGATAGATGAACCCCACGGTCGAACGCCGGACCGCTGTGCGTTTGCGATCCGAAAGGCGGGTCATGTCCGTGCCTTCGATCTGTACTGTGCCGTTGTCGGGCGTGTCCAGCAGACCTGCAATATGCAGCAATGTCGATTTGCCCGCACCAGAGGGGGCCACAAGGGCGACTACTTCCCCAGGCTTCACGTCCAATGACACGCCTTGCAGCACGCGCACTTCGTTAGGCTTGCCGGCATTGTAGGTCTTGGTCAGGTCCGCAACCTGTAGCGTGTGATCACTCATAACGCAGCGCCTCGACAGGGTTCATCCGCGCCGCACGACGCGCGGGAAAGATGGTGATGATCCATGAAAGACCCAACGACAGCGATATCGCCTTGAGCACATCAATCAGCCGCAACTCGGCCGGAATGTTATAGATGCCCCTGATGGACGGGTCCCAGACACCGCCACCGGCGACATAGTTCACGAGGCTAAAGATCGTGTCGATATAAATCGCAAAGAGGCAGCCAAGGATCACACCCAGCACGGTTCCAATTGTGCCAATGCCCGCGCCACAGATAAAGAAAATGCGTAGGATTGATCCTTCGGTCAGGCCCATTGTGCGCAGGATGCCTACATCACGGCCCTTGTTCTTCACCAGCATAATCAATCCGCTGATAATATTCATGGATGCCACCAGCACGAGGATCGACAGAATGATAAACATAACGTTGTCTTCAATGGTTAGGGCGCGCAGGAAGCGACCCACGCGGTCTTGCCAGCTATAAGCCCAAAAGCCGGGGCCTGCTGCATTGGCGATGTCTTGTTTAAGCACTTCGGATTGGTTGAGGTCATCCAACCTGATCTCTAACTCATCCGCCACACCGTCGCGGTTAAAGATAAGTTGCGCCACATCAAAGGGCAGATAGGCACGCACCTCATCAATCTGAAAGCGGCCGGTCGAGAAGATATAAACCACGTCATAGGCATTGCGGCGGGTCGCCTGCCCCATGGGTGTCGCAGCACCAGAGCGCGTTGTGACTTCGATCCGGTCACCGATCCCAAGGCCCAGATTGTCAGCCAGTGCCGATCCTATTGCGATCCCATTTGGCAGATCATCGATGTTACCGACTGTCCGCTCGCTCTGCACAATGGCATCCGATGCTTTCAGGTCTTCTAGCCGTATGCCATAAATGTCGGCCAATCCGATGCGCCCGGAGCCAGAGGCCATCGCCTGCCCACGCACAAGCGGGGCAACTGATTGCACACCCTCAACGGCACGAATGTTTTCAGCCACACCTTCAAAATCATCAATGACCGCGCGCGGCATCACAACGGTCACATGGGCATTGGCCCCCGCGATTGTATCGATGAACTCAGCACGGAAACCGGACCGTACGGCTAATGTTGCGATCAACGCAAAGACTGCCAGCGTGACACCAATCAAGCTGATCCATGTCATTACGCTGACGCCACCCTCGGCGCGTTTTGCGCGGATATAGCGCCACGCGATCATCCACTCGAATTTTGCAAAGGGACGTGTTGTCCTGACCTCGGCCATGAATGCTCCTGCTTGGCGTTTGCCGCAACGTGGTGCGCACAGGCGCGATGGTCAAGGCAAACAGCGCTTATCTTTGCACACCAGCCAATCTGGGGCGGTTGTCTGGAGTTTCAGCGACAAGCTTTGGCCGCATAACGGGAGGATCAGATTTGAGCGCTGGGGATTTGCGCTTTGGCGCGGCACGCAGGGCCGTTCTGCTGCGGAAAGGCCAGATCAGCAGCGCAAACAAAGCCGTAAATGCAGCCCATCCACCAACAAAACCTGTACCCGCCGAAGCAGCACCAGCCACACTCAGCGGCATCGCTGGCGTAAAGTCATCCCAAACGGACTGCACCGTGGCAGGATCAGCCATCCGATGCGGCATCGCCAGACGTTCAAGCGGAGAGGCCGCACGCAGGACCATTAGGTTCTCGCTTAATCGGGCATGGCGCGCAAAGGTGCGCCGCCACATCGGTTCTTGCGATGCGACCAAAGGGGTCACTGCCATCGCCTGCAACATCTCTTCGCGGCCCATGCCATCCGCCAAAGCGGTCTGGTCAAACTCTACGACCTGACGGGTTAGCTCATCCACCTGCCCGCCAAGGCGCTGCAAGTATTGCTGTGAAAACTCAGGGAGCTGCGACAGGCCTGCCGCGCCTGTCAGTCCACCAATCAAACATAAGGCCCTGATCATATCAGAGCCCTTCTGAGGGAAATTATCGCCATCTGCTGCCTCGTGACGTTATATTTTTTCACAAGATAGCAGGTTTTGGTCGATGTGTTAACGCTTCCCGCGCCTATGCGCGTTCTTCCGCGTCTTTACGCAGCCACGCGATCACATTCTCTGCGTCCTGATCGGGCGGGAAAACCGGATAGAACGTTTTGACGATCACGCCGTCTTTGGCAATCATCGTGAGGCGCTTGTGTAAGTACTGGCCCTCTACCTCGATCCCAGGCAGGTCCAATGCTCTGCCCAGCGCCTGCCCTGCATCAGACAACAGCGGGAAGGGCAGATGCAAACGCTCCGCTGCTTCGGCCTGATACTCGGTGGATTGGGTCGACACTCCGTAAAGGCGCTCAACATCCCATTCACGCAACTCGGCATAGTGGTCGCGGAAAGAACAGGATTGCGGCGTGCAACCCCGCGCGCCGGGGATTTGATCCCAGCCATCAGGCAAATCACGATCAGGGCGGCCGGTCATCGGATAGATGTAGAACACGACCAATCCTGACAGGTCAGACAATGTTACCGCAGGGCCGTCCGTGGCTTCCAAAGTCACGTCAGGCAGAGGCTGCCCTTCCAGATGCGCGGCTTTGCCGTCATCCGCTGGCGCCGGAATCAACGACCAATCGACAGAAGTCAAGCTCATGCAATACCCTCGTAAATCTTTGCGATCTTGGCCACAGCCTCTTCCGGCGGCAGCTCTTCGCTTTCGCCTGTCCGGCGGCTGGTCAATTCAACCACACCATTCTTCAACCCGCGCGGGCCAACAGTGATGCGCCAAGGCAGGCCAATCATATCCATAGTACCGAACTTGGCGCCTGCCCGCTCATCCCGGTCGTCATAAAGCGGTTCAAGTCCGAGTGCTGTCAGCGACGCATAGATCGCCTCGCAGGCGGCATCCGCCGCCTCGTCACCCGACCGCATGTTCAGGATACCGCAATGGAACGGCGTCACACCTTCGGGCCAGATGATACCTTTATCGTCATGGCTTGCCTCGATAATCGCGCCCAGCAATCGAGACACACCAATGCCATGGCTGCCCATGTGAACGGGCACTTTGCCGCCCTGCCCATCATCGACTAGCGCATCCATGCTTTCGGAATACTTGGTGCCGAAGTAGAAAATCTGACCCACTTCGATACCCCGCGCAGTGCGCTTCCGATCCTCTGGAATCGCATCAAACAGCGCCTGATCGTGGGTTTCATCGGTACGCGCGTAACGGCTGGTGAATTCCTCCAGCACAGCCTGACACGCCGCTTTGTCATCATAATCAATCTGGCGGTCGCCAAATTTCAGATCGGTGATTTCACTATCATAGAAAACCTCGCTCTCGCCAGTATCGGCCAGCACAAGAAACTCATGCGTGTCGTCGCCACCAATCGGGCCGCTGTCAGCACGCATAGGTATCGCTTGCAGGCCCATCCGTTCATAGGTGCGCAAATAGCTGACCAGATGGCGGTTATAGGCGTGCAGCGCGTCTTCTTTGGTCAGGTCAAAATTGTAGCCGTCTTTCATATAGAATTCGCGGCCACGCATGACGCCGAACCGTGGGCGCACCTCGTCACGGAACTTCCACTGGATTTGATAGAGCGTCAGCGGCAGATCTTTGTAGCTGTTCACGTGAGCGCGGAAGATATCTGTCACCAGTTCTTCAGCTGTTGGCGTAAAAAGCATATCGCGCCCGCCACGGTCCTTGATCCGCAGCATTTCTTCGCCGTAGGCATCATAGCGGCCGCTTTCGCGCCACAGATCCGCAGACTGGATTGTTGGCATCTGGATTGCGATGTGGCCCGCGCGCGCTTGTTCTTCATGCACGATATTTTCGATCTTGCGCAGGGCCTTGAACCCTAGAGGCAGCCACGAATAGATGCCTGCCGAGGCCTGCTTTATCATACCCGCCTGCAACATGTAGCGGTGGCTGACAATCTGCGCCTCGCGGGGCGTTTCTTTAAGGACGGGCAGGAAGTAACGGCTTAGGCGCATAGAGGACCCCATTGGAATTGTTCTTTGGGTCAGGTTTAGGGTGCGCCACGGATACTGGCAAGGACCAGTTAGGGACCCCCGGTCAACCCATGAAAATCAACCGGGGGCTTGGGAAGACCATGCGCGAGGGGATGATGCGCATGATCATGGCGGCGCATCTAGAATTTGATGCGTACGCCAGCAAGGACGGCCGTGACATCGTCATAGTCAACGCCCGAGACGTCCAACTCATAGTTCCGAACACCTGCGTAGAACTCGGATCCGATTGCGTCGACGGTCTGAACTGCCAGGAACCCGTAGGATGTGCTTTCGTCATCACCACCAAACGCGTTCTCGTTCTGAGCATAATCAACAGCAAATGCTGTGTTGCCCAAGCTGGTCAGGCTATCGGTCTGGTAACCTGCTTTGACGTAACCAAACGTCACATCATCACCACCAGCATCGAATTCCTTGGAACCGCCAGCAAGTGTCAGGCTTAGCCCCGTATCCTGTGACAGAACAGAAATGGAACCGTTGACAGTTTCATCGTCAGCTTCATTGACAGAGAAGGCCACCGCGCTGTCCAATTTGTAGCCGCCAAAGTCGCCTGCATAGCGGGCTGCAACATCGTAGAATGTCTCGTCACCCTCATCGGCTGCACCGACAGATGTCGACAGCGTCAAACCGCCAAGAGACGGCGAGTCATAGCGCACGCGGTCACGACGGCTCAGACCATCAAGGTTGGTAAATGCGTCACCAACGGTGTCGCCACTCAATATACCAGAGTCTACGAACTGAATGCCGCTCGCTGCGTCTGCGACACCGGAGTAGCCAACAACGCCTGTGCCAGAAAGATCGGCCTCAGAGGCGCCATTTGATGCGGTGTCACCTTGACCAAATGTCAGACGGCCAAAGTTGCGACCTTCGATATAGGCTTCCATTTTACGCTCAGATAAGAAGTCAGAGCTGCTGGGGTTGGCGTCGTCTTGCGACACGTTGGCGGTCGAGTTGGATTCCAACTGAACTTCGATATTCACACCGGCTGACCAGTCTTCGTTAATGTCGCCATCGGCGGTGATACGAAAACGAGTGGAAGAGTTGTCATTGTCCACAAAGAACGTGCTGGTTTCTTCGCCATCATCTGTAAACAGAACGCCGCGGTTTACCTGACCAGAGAAGCTAAGCTGAACGCCAGTGCCGCCGCTGAGAACAGTGTTGTGGCCTTCGGCGAAGGCGGGAGTGGTGGCAAGGGCTGCGACACCTGCCGAGAGGAGTAGAAGGGATTTCATTGGTATGCTCCAGAAAATTTTGGACTTCAGGATTGAAGCAAGAGCAACCTAGGCCGCGTTTCGTACCAATGCTGTAGCAGGCAAGCAACCACGCAATCGTATGACTTAGTTAATTGAATTTACTGCATAAAAGTGAATTCTTTTTTGATGAAAAGCATCGGATTCACGGGCACTCAAGAATATCGTATTTGCTGTGCAATTACGTGATCTGTGTGTGAACAGGCTTGGCGGTTTGGGTGCGCTACAATGGCTGATCCAGCAGGAAATTTGCTAGTTTTCAGTGTACACAATAATATTCCTCATAGTCCCTGACCAGTTTTTTTGATCGCGGCAAAGTGAGTACAATGTGACCTTGCAAAAGATAACAATCACTGTGCCCTTATGCGGGATTGTGAGGTCACCAAATCAGCGCCGAACCGGCCACATTGCGGCCCAAATCCCGCTGAATTCCAGATCACCATGCATTTGAGTATCGTTTTGTTGAGAAATGAATCAGCCGGTATGCGGGCCATTGAAGTAAGTCTTCTGATGCAAAGGAAATTTTGGGTGCTCCACCTTGAAAATCTGTTTTGGGTCCCATTCGTATGTCGACCTGTCGTGATTGCCGTCATGCCCAATCACTCCACCCGGTGCTTCACCGCTATAGCACGGTCGCGGTTAATTCTTTCCTACACTTGCACCAGAAAGCCGCTTACAGCATCTATTGTATAACGAAATCACGGAGCATGCATGGCACTTCCAGTCGGACAGCAAGCAAAATATTGGGGCATCGCGACGGCGGTCTTTCTGATCGCCCTATGGTTTCTGGGCGATGTGATCTTGCCTTTCGTGCTGGGCGGGGCGATCGCCTACTGTCTTGATCCGATCGCCGACCGTTTGGAAAGAGCGGGATGCTCGCGGATGGCCGCGGTTGCGATCATCACGCTAGTGACGATCTTTATCTTCGTGCTTTTGATATTGCTCGTTATACCAACGCTGGTTCAGCAAACCGCCTCACTCATAGATACTGCGCCGGAGCTCTTTGACCGGTTGCGCACCGGCCTGACAGAGCGGTTCCCGCAGTTGATGGACAGCCAGAGCGTCGCCTATCAACAGCTTCTGGCCATTGGCGAGACGATCCAATCCAAAGGTGGCGAGCTTGTAAACGGCCTCGTGTCCTCGGCATTAGGCTTAATCAACATCCTTGTTTTGATCGTCATCGTTCCCGTAGTGGCGGTTTACATGCTGCTTGACTGGGACAACATGACAGCCAAGATCGATGAGATGCTGCCCCGCGACCATGCTGAAACCGTGCGTATGCTGGCCCGCGACATAGACGCGACGTTGGCCTCTTTTATTCGCGGTCAGGGAACTGTTTGTCTGGTGCTAGGCACATACTACGCGGTGGCATTGATGCTGGCTGGGCTGAACTTTGGCCTAATCGTCGGGTTTATTGCTGGTTTGATCACATTTATCCCTTACGTGGGTGCTCTGGTTGGCGGTGTACTTGCTGTTGGTTTGGCCCTCTTCCAGTTCTGGGGCGCGGTTGAAGTGATGGATGGCGAAAGCGTCTCATATGTCACCAACTGGCTAAGGATCGGCATTGTGGCTGGCATCTTTGGGTTGGGCCAGTTTCTCGAGGGGAACATCCTGACCCCCAAACTTGTAGGCCAGTCTGTTGGCCTTCACCCTGTATGGCTGCTGTTTGCCTTGTCGGTCTTCGGCTCACTCTTTGGCTTCGTCGGAATGCTGGTCGCGGTCCCGATTGCGGCAATGATCGGTGTTGTGGCCCGCTGGGGCCTTGGCCAATACAAAGATAGCCTGCTCTATCGCGGGAAGTCCGGAGGCGAATAGATGCCAGACCAGCTTGCATTTGACTGGCCAACAGGTGTTGCGCTGGGCCCTGATGATTTCTTTGTTTCCGAGGCCAATGCGCAAGCGTTCTCCATGCTCGCCACACCCGACACATGGCCTGAAAAAAAGCTGGCGTTGATAGGCCCTAAAGGCAGCGGAAAAAGCCACTTGGCGCGGGTGTTTCAGGCGCAGAGCGATGCGCTATTGATTGCAGCAAACGCATTTGCACCCGACTTCAAGACAGATATCCCAACCGTGATCGTTGAAGATATGGAAATGCTGCCCACTGGGTCTGAAGAGGCACTGTTCCACCTTCACAACAACATGCGCGCTGCAGGTGGCACTTTGCTTTTGACATCCCTCCAACCGCCTAGCCGCTGGCCCATTAGGCTGCCTGATCTGGCCAGCCGGATGCAGGCCACGACTGTTGTGCAGATAGCAAACCCCGACGATGCTCTGCTATCGGCACTGATTATGAAGTTGTTCTCAGACCGACAGATCAACCCACAGCCCGATTTGGTGAAATACCTGAGCAGCCGGATTGAGCGGTCTTTCGCGGCCGCTGCCGCTATTGTCGAACGCCTTGATGCGGCTGCATTGGCGCAGGGCCGCAAGATCAACAAGTCACTTGCGGCGGAGTTGCTGGACAACGCGGACTGACCTCGCGATACTTGTCATACAACCGCAACAAATGCGGACCAAAAGGCCCCATGACCAACGCAAATTTTCTTGAAGGGGAGTATTCATCCCCCACCACGCTTGATATCGACCTCGAAAGCCCTGCGCGTTTCGTAAACAGAGAGTTGAGCTGGATCAGCTTTAACTGGCGCGTGCTGGAAGAAGCCGAGAACCCGCGTGTTCCATTGTTGGAACGACTGCGGTTTCTCTCAATCTCTGCCACTAACCTTGATGAATTCTATACTGTACGTGTGGCAGGCCTGCGCGAATTGTCCAATGAGGGCAACGCGACCCCCGGTCTTGACGGGCTGACGCCTGCTGAACAGCTTGTCGTGATCGATAGGGACGCACGCGCGCTGATGACGCGGCAGCAAACGGTCTTTACCGAACTGCAGGCGGAAATGGCCGCACAGGACATTCATATCCTCGACCGTGCCGCACTGAGTGACGATGACATTGCCTATCTGGAAGATGTCTTTATCGAACAGGTCTTCCCGGTCCTGTCCCCGTTGGCCATTGACCCCGCGCACCCTTTCCCTTTCTTGCCCAACGAAGGTTTTGCGCTTGCACTGCAACTGGAAAGGCCCAGCGACAAACGCCAGTTGCGCTCGCTTTTGCCTGTGCCTGCGCAGATTGACCGGTTTGTGGCATTGCCCGCCGAAACCGGGCATCGGTTTTTGCCACTTGAAGAACTGCTGCTGCTGCACATTAGCCGGCTATTCCCAGGGTATAAGATCAAGGGCGATTGCGCCTTCAAAGTACTGCGCGACAGTGACCTAGAGCTTGAAGACGAAGCCGAAGATTTGGTGCGCGAGTTTGAAACAGCACTCAAACGGCGACGGCGTGGCGAAGTTGTCCGCCTGAAAATCTCGGCCGGTGCGCCAAGCGCCTTAAAGTCCCTGATCATGTCAGAACTTCACGTGACCGAAGAGAGTGTGGTGGAGGTAGATGGGCTGATCGGCATAGCCGACCTTGGTGAATTGGTGCTTGATAGCCGCCCTGATCTGCTATGGCCCGCATTTTCACCGCGGGTGCCCGAACGCGTGCAAGACCACGACGGCGATATGTTTGCGGCAATCCGCCAAAAGGACATGCTGCTGCATCACCCCTATGAGACATTTGACATGGTGGTGCGGTTTTTGACGCAAGCGGCCCGTGATCCCAATGTTGTAGCAATCAAACAGACCCTCTACCGCACTTCTAAGCGGTCACCGATTGTCGGGGCACTTTGCGAAGCGGCCGAAGACGGCAAATCAGTGACCGCACTGGTAGAACTTAAGGCCCGCTTTGACGAGGCCGCCAACATTCGCCAATCCCGCCGGCTGGAGCGGTCAGGCGCGCATGTCGTCTATGGGTTTTTGAACTACAAAACACACGCCAAGATCAGTACAGTGGTTCGCCGCGAGGGTGACAAGCTTGTGACCTACACCCATTTTGGAACCGGAAATTACCATCCGATTACGGCCCGAATTTACACTGATCTGAGCTTGTTTACCTGCGATGCCAAGCTGGGGCGCGATGCCACAAAGGTCTTTAATTATATTTCTGGCTACGCCCAGCCCGATGGGCTTGAGAATCTCGCGATCTCACCTCTGAACCTGAAACAGACTTTGCTTGAGCGTATCGCCGCAGAGGCGGACAATGCACGCGCGGACAAACCTGCCGTGATCTGGGCCAAGATGAATTCGCTCATCGACAGCGATGTCAT
>Ga0115564_10004415_pt1 | contig 11436 bp, 10 predicted proteins | sample COGITO_mtgs_1105_7_FD_88680 | JGI IMG/M metagenome (GOLD analysis project Ga0115564, IMG submission 88680) | Pelagic marine microbial communities from North Sea - COGITO_mtgs_110523 | ecosystem: Environmental > Aquatic > Marine > Epipelagic | place: Germany:Helgoland, sampling site Kabeltonne... | reverse complement strand
ACGGATCTGCGTTGTACGCCTCACGGGCATAGGGATTTGTCGCGTAGGGGTCGGCAGCGTAGGGGTCGGCAGCGTAGGGGTCGTTTCCCGGTGCGTTCGTATCCGGCTGATCCGGTGTGGGTGGAAACTGCGTGCTCACGGTGCCTCCTTGGCGCTAGCAGACATGGGGTAATTGAAGTCTGGGGTAACTGAAGTCTGGCTCCTAGTGTGATGCACGAAGAGGGCAAATGGCTCCCCGGGCGGGCGACCTTTACGCAGTCCTTACAAACCCCCGCGAATCAGTTGATCAACGGTGCATGGTTCCGGGGTTGTGGGGGTGGTGAAACTCGCCACGAAATTCCTGAGTGAGTATTTAAGAAGGTGACGGTGTAATTGGCATCACCGGCTATCTCCCAAGGCCCATGGTGGATGTGCTGATGGTGGTACCAGCACAGGCCGATGAGGTTGTTCATCGAGGTGGGTCCATCATTTCGAGCGAAAATGATGTGGTGAGCCTCATCGATGCGTGATGGGCAGCCGGGGAATCGGCAGTGCAGGTCACGCACGTGAACAGCCTTGCGCAGATGAATGGGAACGCTACGCACGCTGGGTAGTGACGCCACAAGGCGCCCGCGGGAATCGATGATGAACGGATTGATGATGCCGTCACATGCCAAGCGTTTGACGTGAGTGGAGCTGGTGATGGTGGTGGTGACCTCTGCCGGCATGCCAAACCTTCGAAGGAGCCCTGCTGTGTGGCCGGCCGTGTCGTCGAGGAGTGACTCAATGGGTATTGAAACATGAATCACCGGGCGTGAGGCATTGATCGCGGGGAGATAGGACTCTTCCGTTGCGGCCGCGGCAGCGTTGAGGATTCGGTGTAAGGCCTGGATGTTGCGATGTGACAACCGCTGGCCCTCCTCGTCGACCGGGCCGGGGTCGTGGCATCCATCAGCAGCGACATCTGCGACAACGGCGCGGCGCGCAGACTCTAATGTGGCGAGGAATTGTTGGCCGATATCTGCGGGTAGCAGCGCATCGAGACGTACCTGCCCGTCGAGCACCGTGGTGGCAAAGAGGTAGCAATGCTTATTGTGCTTACGTTCGTCGGCATCGACCGCATCTGGATCTGCTCGATGGCACAGCGCAAACAGCAGCTGTTCGAACCGCCTGACGTCGGTACTGCGGGCCAACTCAGCGATGGACTCTTCCGCCTCAATCAACACCGGTTGCAGCCTTGGGAAGCGGGCATGGGTGCGATCGAGAGCACGCAGATGGGCGATGGATATGTGACCGGCTGCGAGTGCGGCGCCCATGAGGGGGTGCCTTCGCTGCCACACTCCGGCGCGGAGCATGACGCCTACCTGACCACGAGTGGTATTCGAACGGTGCGTCAACCAAGAATGGGCTCGGCGGGCACCATCAGCAGCGAAGGCTCCTGACGTGTTGAAGCGATCAGCAGCCTGAGCCTGGACAGATTGCAGACGTCTAATTGCCACTTCAAGAGCCACGGCGATATCACCGTCGAGGGTTCCTGCTCGCTGATCACTCTGTGCTAATTCGTCGATGAAAGCATGCAGTGCCGATAGATCCACTCCGCTGGCTACCGGAGAATCGGTCGGAACGATGTTATCGAACATGTGTTCGAGTATATCAACGGGGGCTGACAACGGCAAGATCAATTTCACAAAATACTGTTGTCCCCCAGTCATTTTAGATAGGAAAGATGTGTGGGGTGTCCCTGCCTTGCAGATGCATTGACCCGCGTCCGGCATGCTGGTGCGGTGAGTGAAGAGCCCGGTAATTTCGAAGATGCAGCCCAAGCAGCGCTGGCACAAGCCCGCATCGATGCGGAGGCGGCCCGAGTTAGCGGATCTTCCTATGGCATCGCCCTCGCCCTTACCCAGGCCGGCCACGCACTCCTCACCCTCGGCCAGCCAACAGAGGGTCTGGCTGACTTCAACGAGTCCCTTCGCTTCATCGACCTCCTTCGCGCCGATGGACAACACGAACAGATGCGGCTACTGAGCGTCGCGTCGCTTTCCCTGGCACCGCCTGATCAGCAACTCGGCGACCTCGACACGCTGGAGGCCTGGGCCCGTGTGGGGCGAGCCGGAGCGATCGCAGCCCTTGGCGATCCCGTTGCGGCACTGGCGGCAATAGCGGAAGCGCGCCCGTGGGTTCGGGGCTGGCGTCGGCGTCATCTGCGTAAAGCCCTGGACATGGTGAGCGATCATGTGGCACGCGAATCGGGAACGATCAAGGACGCGCTCGGTGCGGCGACCCGTGCTGCGGTCGATACCAACCTTGCGCCTGATCAACGTAAAAAAGCTCAGTATGAACGCCTGCACCTGCTCGCCGAATCTGGCGAAAATGTCGACGCCGTTCGTGCGGCACTCCAACTGCTGCAGGAATACGACACCGATCGCGCATTCTGTGCTCATGTGCGCCAAGTGCTGGGTGCAGCTCTGGCCGGCCTTGGCCAGGAAGCCGATGCCACCACCACCCTGCAGGAAGCATTCGAAGGATTCGTTGTCACGCATGATGAAGTGGCGATCGTTGCCGCAGCACCGGGTCTTGCATCCCGACTGTCTGAAACTGGCAATGATTCAGCAGCGATTGATGTGCTAACCCACGGACTAGCCGGAGCAAAATCCCTTCGCAGGGCTGGCGACACACAGGTGACTCCCGCGGTCGAGATTGACCTACTAACCAGCCTGGCGACCGCCTTTGACGGAGCGGATGAAACTGCTGCTGCAATCGACACGTTCGCTCGCGCTATCGCATTAGCCGATGAATCACACGATGTGATTCGCGGTGCAGACGCGCGGCATGGTGAGGCTATCGTGCGCATTCGTATAGGTGGCACCGACGACTCCATCGAGGCGCTGTCGCTTTTGGATTCCGCCCGCAGCGCCTACGGAACTGCTCAACTCAGCAGTCGAGTGGCTGGCTGCAATCACGAGGCGGGGGCACTGCTGGCTCGCATGAAGTCAGTGACAGCCGCCACAACTCGATATCAGGCTGCGATCCAGGACTACCTGGTGTTGCAAGGCCTACCAACAGCGGAGGGTACCGATGGTGCAGGCGGTCTGGTCGACTCACTAGGTGATGCGCAAAGAAATTTGGTTCTGCTCCAGCAATTGAACGAGGGGCTGATTACTGAGGTGCCGGCCGATGCTTTCGGCTCAGGTGGTCACCGCATGCATTTCGCTGCGCCGCAATGAGTACCACCGAGATACCAATTGGAACAATTGATTCAGCCGCTGCCGCGCTCCTAGACTCACGGCTGGTGATTTTGCCGACGGAAACGGTATATGGGCTGGCCGGCAGGGCGGATCGGGTAGATGCGGTTGCGAGGATTTATCACACGAAAGGGCGACCAAGTGATCACCCGGTGATCGTTCACGTGGCCCACTATCAAGGGGCTGTTCACGACTCGTGGGCTTCGGGATTTCCGACACTGGCGCAAGAGTTGGCACATGCATTTTGGCCGGGACCGCTCACGCTAGTTCTGCCTCGCGGCCCACGATCTGGCCTCAACGTGACCGGTGGGCAAGGAACAGTGGCGCTGCGCGTACCTGCACACCCGATTGCCCAAGCGGTATTGCGATCCATGGACGAGCAAGACCCACAGGGTGCACCACATGGAATTGCGGCACCGAGTGCAAACCGGTTCGGGAAGGTGAGCCCGACGACGGTCCAGCACGCGATCACCGAACTCTCTCCCTATCTTCAGCCCGGTGACCTCGCCCTCGACGGTGGTGCGTGCTCCTGGGGTGTTGAGTCGACGATCGTGGATTGCATGGGGGAACGCCCGATGATTTTGCGTCCCGGTGGAGTTACGACAGAGGATATTGCCGCACTGGGTTTAGATCCAGTGACGATCTCACAGCCAACCACCCGAGTGCCGGGCTCGCTCGCATCGCATTACGCACCGCGAGCGCAGGTGGTGCTGCATGAGTTTGGCGCACTGCCGGCAGATGACGTCCCCGCGGATCGTCAGGGGTTTTTGGCCCTGGCGGAAATCGAGACGCCGGCGGGTATGCATCGCCTGGCGGCACCGAAAACTAGCGTTGAGTACGCACGGATGCTTTATTCAGCTCTTCGTGCGGCTGATGATGCTGACCTATTGCTCGTTGTGGCGGTGCTTCCATCCGAAGTGGATGGTGTGGGTGCAGCGGTGGCAGATCGGCTGCGTCGCGCGGCCTCGCCTCGTTAGCCGTACCCAAGATCGTGTAGCCGGTCGTCATCGATACCGAAGTGGTGGGCAATCTCGTGTACCACGGTGATCCTGACCTCGCGCACCACCTCGTCGCGGGTGGTGCACATGCGCAGGATGGGTTGGCGATACACGGTGACGCGGTCGGGCAGTGTGGCTAAATAATTCGAGTCGCGCTCGGTAAGGGCTATTCCCTCGTACAGGCCGAGCAACTCAGGATCATCGGCCGGGGCATCGGGTTCGATGACGAACACCACGTTGTCGACGAGGCGTGCGATTTCAGTTGGCACCGCCTCCAGTGCGGCAGCCACCAGTGCTTCAAACTCCTCGGCGCTGACTTCCATCACATATCCATTGTGTCGCGAATTTAGACCCAGCATCGCCAACATGTCAGGTGAACCGCTCGCCAGCACGACGATGTAGGCGCTGTTCGCACATGGCTTTGGTGGGAGTCGGGGTGGGCCACGCCCGATCGACCCTCGCTGGCGTATGCCGGGTAGTCTCCCCTATGCTTGCACGGTCTCCGACGGCAACAGTCGACGTTGACCGGCTTGTCCGGCGGTCCCCATCGTCTAGCGGCCTAGGACTCCGCCCTTTCAAGGCGGCAGCGCGGGTTCGAATCCCGTTGGGGGCACGAGCACCACAGGTACACAGCACCAAGGTCTCCTTGAGGTTCGTCTCATGAGGCCCCGTAGCGCAGTTGGTTAGCGCGCCGCCCTGTCACGGCGGAGGTCGCGGGTTCGAGTCCCGTCGGGGTCGCTAGTCCAGCTCTCACGGCTGGACGTTCGGCCAGGTAGCTCAGTTGGTACGAGCGTCCGACTGAAAATCGGAAGGTCGACGGTTCGATCCCGTCCCTGGCCACTCCAAACTCCGTCACAAGACCGCGAAATCAAGCGCTCGATTCCTGCTTGTCGACCTTCGTGTGTAACAGAGAGTGTCACAGCGACATACGGACACACGCACTGTCAGAGATTTCGGGCCAGAAGCCCCTATTTGCAGGGGCGCCATCACCTTATTACCAGGGCAACCTGCCGCCGCCTCTTACCCCGACGGGGTGCGAAGACTGCGGCCCCTCTGACTGCGGCGATGTGCATGGGCTGGACGCCGGGGAGCTGCTCGCCGAGGTGATGCGTGTCGCCCCCACTACCCTAAGAAGCATCCCCCGTCGCCCGGCGGTCTCAACGTCGACTGACGAGGCGGCGAGGATTCAGATCTCGTCGGTACGAATCGCAGCGGGTGAGGTGCCGGACTCACTGTGTCTACCGGCCGCACTCTCATCGTCCGAACCCGTCCCCTCGTCCTATGAGCCACCGACTCCCGACTCGATGCCCCAAAAGTCGACGAGTTCGTCGAGCCGTTCGGTCGGGAAGAAGTCCTCGGGGGGCGACGGATTGTCGCGCATGAACTGGTTGAACTGCTCGTAGAGCTCGTCCTTGGTGAGCCCGAAGTGTTTGTCGAGGGCTCCCTCGAATCCGAGGGCCCAGACATCCTCGTGGAGACCGATGAACAGGGTCTCGAACGACGTCAGGTAGGCGAGGTAGAAGTTGAGGATCTCCATGTGGCCCGGGCAGACCCAGGTCTCGCGCATCTCGTCGAGCCCGCTGAATCCGGTGCACTCCTCCCCTTCGTCACCCTCACCGCGGATCGCTCGGCTCGCCGACTCGAACTTCTGAGTCATGTTGCAGTTCGTCTGCCACGAGACTCGCTCCCAGAGAGGCTGGTCACGGCCGTTGCCGGTCAGCCGGGGATCACCGACACATGCCCCCTCCAGACCGAGGTCTTTGGTGATCTGCAGGTCGTCGAAGACGTCGCGGAGGAACAACGTGGGAAAGACCTGGGCCTGCCCCTCCACGAACCAGGCGGGCGAACCGGTGTGGTTCTTACCTCCGCAGCAATCGGCGGGCATTCCGAGGGAGCGACCGAGGGTGTGTGCGCCCTGCACGTGGTGGTAGTACTCGTGTACCCACCCGTTGATGGTGTTGTACATGAACACCTCAGGTCCAAAGTTCTCGACGTCCCACTCCCACATTGGGTCGGTCAGCGGGTTCGGCTGATTGCAGAACGAGAATTCGTTGTATCCGTCATATCGACCATCCCGACCAAAGCCGCTGAGACAGCTTCGGCGGTCGTAGACGACATCGATCGAGGGCTCAACCGACTGACCGTTGTTGTCATAGAAGTATCCGAACTGATCAAGGACCTCGAGCGCCTCGGTGTTGTCCCCCCTGACCTCGTAGGTGATGTGGACATATCGGTCGTATCCGCCCACGTAGTCGACGAGCTTCTGATGCACGTCGGCGTGATATCGGCGGAGGTCATCAGGTATCTCAGCCGAGAAGAGGTAGCAGTGCTCCGGGTCCGACTTGGGCGCATTCATGCCGATGTCCCTGAGCACCTCGGCGACTGTGGTGTCCCCCTCGACGATCACCCGTGGGCTGATGACGCAGTCGAGATTGTCCGAGACGACAACGATCGGCTCACCGTCCAACGAGAAGCCATCGCCCGAGCCGAGCCCTTCCTGCTCACACATCACACCGTCTTTGTCCCGATCTAGGCGTGAGGCGTTCTTCTTGTAGAGACCCTTGGACACCCCTGGTCTAGCCAATCCACCCTTGACTGCCTTGTTGCGTGCCTTCATATTCTTCGCTACGCCATTGGGGTACTTCTCTAGAAGGTCAGCGCATGAGGAGTACGTCTTGGTCACCCCCTGAGTTGCCTGGGCACAGGCCGAGATTCCAGAAATAGATAGGAATGCGGCAACGAGAATGACAAGACGCTTCATTATTCCCCCATAGTAATCAGTCAACAAGCAGCGTTCGTCAGCGTGCATGGACCTGTTTATTGCTCGCAAGCAACTCCGTCACCATCACGGTCCATGTGACTGTTCACCTCGTACAACTCGGGGTTCACAACTTGGATGATGGGCGTGACGCCTGCGGCGCGGGCTTCGGTGCAGTTTCCGTATTCCACAGCATCAGATGGCGCATTGGGTGCGGATCTATCTGGCACTTGAGGGCTGTCTGGACCGGGATACCGGGCGGTGACGGCCACAGGGACAGGAACGGCGTCTCACGACCACCCAGCGTCGCTGTGCTCGTCCTCTCGCAGACACGGGGTGTTGACCTTCCAGCAGCCCCCGAAGCACGGTCGCAAGTTCGCGCATGATGAATTCAGCGTGGGCACGTTAGTCATCCACGAGGCGGTCGGACAGTTCCGCCTAGCCGCCCTGGATCGCCTTCCAGGCAAGGAGCACCGAGATTGCGCCGAGGATGGCGGCGTTAATGACGCGCTGGTGCGTGGTCGTGAAGGTGTTGAGTCGATGGAGGAATCCAGCTGCCCGGGAGCCGCTAATCATCACCAACGCAGGTGGGACGACGAGTGGAAGCACCGCGCCGATGAGCAGCAAAGCCGCCCATGCCCGTACGACGAAGTTCCAGTCTTGGCGGGGTCTTGTCTCTACACGTACTCGTGCTTGCGCAAGTATCGAAACCCGAAGACCCCATAGATCGGCGGTAGGTAGAAGGTGACGAGGCGGAACGTGGTCGCCGTGGTCAAGGCGACGTCGGCCGGGACTCCGATGGCTTGTAAGCACAGGGTGTAGCCAGCTTCGGCGACGCCGACGCCACCGGGGATCGGCATCAGGCCAGCGAACAGGCTGACCAGAGTGTTGATGAGGATGAGCTGCGACAGGCTCGCGTCATACCCGAAGCCCTTGAGGCAGATGCCCAGGACGATTGCTTGCATGACCTGCGCTCCGGCGTTGCCTCCCAGCAGCATCAGGATCTTGCGCGGCTGGCGGACAACGCTGAAGGATTCGCGGACGTTGTTGAAGGAATCCCGGATCATCTCGCGGACCTTGGGCAGTATTAAACGAACGAAGGTGCGTACTCGCCGGATGATCAGCGCCACGAGTATCAGGAGCAAGATCAACACCAGAACTAGTTCAATGGTCGTGACCAAGCCGGAGAAGTCACGACCGGTGCTTTCGGTGAAGATCGACGCCAGGCTGACCGTGAAACCCGAGAGGCCGAGAATCCAGATGGTTAACAAGAACAACACCTGGACGATGAAGCCACTGAAGCCGTCAATGACGCCGACCGACACGGCCTGAACAGGCGGGAAGCCGAAACCTTGATAAAAGCGAATGTTCATCGCCATCCGCGCGGCCGTTGCCGGCATCGTGACCGCGATGAACTGGATCGAGTACTGCAACATCAGTGCAGGGAAGTACTTCACCGGACGACTCGCCGCGCCTAGGGTTGAAAAAGCAAAGAAGATCTGCACCACCGGTGCCAACAGGAATGCGAACAGAATGACCTGGGAGTCAGCGTCCCGAATGCTGCGAAGGATCTCCACGAAATCCACACCGGTGAGCAGGCCGTAGAGCGAAACGCTGATAATCGCAATGACCGCCATGGTGATGATGGACCGCACGTCTACCAACCGAATTCGAGCCAGCTGCACGTCTTCGGCACCAGTCGCGTCGACTACCCGAAACCGGAGCTCTTTGGCGTTGACATTCTTGGTTGCGCTGGAGGAATTACTTATAGCCGCCTTCTGCAAGTATGGAATCAGTTCGCGCAACTCATCGTTGGATAAGACTTCCTGCGCGATCGATACCGACTCATCAACCGATAACCCCATCGCGGTCAGCGCGAGGACATTGACCTTGTCCAAGAGTCGACCTGTGGTGGAGTCGGTGATGTAGGCCGAGCGAAGGTCGTTGAAGGCGATATCGCCGCCGTGATCAACGGAGAAGGCCTGCAACGAGATCTCTGAGTGGACCAGCCCGGCAGAGTGCAGGCCCAGCACAAGGCTCCACATCTTGCGGGCGAATTCCGCGGTCATGTCCCTCTCGGCGAGTGTTTCTCCGTAGCCGTCACTCACGACGAGAACGTCGGATCGCTCGGTTTCAAGAAGCCGTAGCGCGCGGATGGCCGGCACATCGTGTTGGCGAGCCACTGCCGTCATCAGCATTGCGTGTTCGGCTTGATCCAGGCGCGCGCGAACTAGTCGGGACTTGGTTTCGCGGTTCTTGAAGTGAGACGTCACCCCACCCCAGAGTTGTGAGTCGAGGGCGTCGTAGCCGAACACATTCACCGAGACAGACGAGCCGTCGCCGAGATGGCCGCGCATGCGGTGAATTCCCGGTGCAACGACGTCTTCTTCCATCTCCTGGGCGTCCAACCCTGAGGACACGAGGAATTGGCGAACCTCGTCCGGCGTGGGGCCGCCCGAGGGTGTTCCGAAGATGAGGTGAGTGATAGCTCCTGCGCTGATGGCGATGAGGACCAGCGCCACGGAACGCGTGGGGAGGAAATCCGCCAGCGCTACAGAACCAAGGAGCGCCCCGCCGATCAACACTCGGCCAACACTCCGTGCGGGACGGCTGAGGAACGGTGATGCTGCCGACACGACCGCCGCGCACACCGGGATGACGAGCGTGTAGGACCAGCTCGGCGTCCAGGGGCCGAGTGATCCGATCTGGAAGATCTCGATCATGTCGATCTGGCGGGCGAAGAAAATAGAGAAGACCCATCCGATGCCGACGGCGATCAGCAGTTGCACGACGAGTAAACGGTGGGATTTACTCAGCGCGGTGGCGCCGACGATGACCAAGCTCCACACGATCAAGGCGATGGACCCGATCAAGAGCGTGGAGTCGACGACATTCGCCAGTCCCTGATTGACCGACAATCCGGTGAGAATGTCATCAGGTAGTAGGAAGAAGATGAGAATCAAGCCGACGGCGCAGGTCGCCAAGACCAGCAGGTCGGTCGGTCGCCTAGCGACGTTCGATATCTGCGAGCTGGACCACAAGCGGAATTGTGAAAAGCGCGACCGCAGAGGGTCGTCTAGGTCAGCCTCACCCATATTGGGTTCGTCGAATTCCTCAGCCATAGGCCCGGACCCTGAGCGCTGCAGTGACGCCACGCATACCGCGAGTTTCAATTGCGCGATCGCCGACCAACATCACAGTTGCTTTGCTCCTTGACGCGAAGACAGGACCAAATGTAGCGAACCTTTGCTTTCTAAGGCGTCAACTCAATTTCACCCGGGCGCCAAGTCTTGTCGAACCAGGCTTCTTCCGGTCCGTAAAGGCGCAAAATCGCGAACCAGCCCTTGCCTTCACGCGATTGAATCCAATTGCCTTCGTGCTCCAACGGTCGCTGCGGCGCGATAGTGAGCAGAACACTGCCATCAGGCTCGGTATGCAACCCCTCGCGCATGCTGTTGACGCTTGGGAACTTCTGGTCCGGCGTTTGCAGCATGGATCGAGTTTGTGGGTCGTAGATGACAAAGGACCAGAAGTTCTTCGCCGGCACACCCGCGGGAATTCTCAGCGTGTAGGTCTGGTCCCCATTGAACCACTCTCCATTCGAATCTCGCGCGATGATCGCGTACTGCGAGCCGACACCGGGGATGCGCCACACCATTGCTGGGGTATTCACGGTGGCGACGTAAAAGAAGGCGAGGCGGGAGTCAATGTCGGTTCCACCGGCGCCTTCGTCCACCAGGAAGCGGTAGTCCCACTCAGGAAAGAGCGTGAACCACTTGCTTTGATTTTCACCGTACAAATAGGCGGCCGGGTTTCGTGGGGCGAAGGCAACCGCTCGTGCATAGGCACTGCCCGTTGCGGCGGCCTCCTCAAACTTCTCACGTTTCGGGCCGTCAAGCGAGAAAGGCTGACCCTTTCGAATGCCTAAGGCGCTAGCGATACCGAGCACTTCGGGGTCGAATGCGTCGGCCGGCTCCTTGTTGATGGCTCGGTGGATCTCTTCATAGAACGACGCGTGGTTGGAGTGGATGGTGTTGTGCACCCGGCCGGACCCGTTCACCCAGTTCATGGCTGGCGGGTTCGCTTTGTCCTTTAGCGCATAGGCGTGGATGCCGGTGCGGAAATTGGTGGACGCTGGTTCGGGATCACCATTAACCAGCAAGCCGCGACACGGCACCACGTTGGTGTATGTAGGTGTGTGGGCGATGAAGTAGTTCGCACCGTCGACCTCTGCGACCTCACCGTTGGAGATCTCTTTCAAGGGTCCGTCGTAGTTCGGGCCGAGGATCAAGTACTTCCCTCCCTCGCCACGGTCCGGACCCGGGGCACCCATGTCGATGACGAACTTGAACGTGGCATCGTTGATCGTGCTCGGACCGCAACCCGGTGGTACCTCAATGACAACGGGGCCGGACTTTTCCAGATCCAAAACGCAGAACGCGTACACCGTGTCGGT